>Ga0315907_10004349_pt1 | contig 15956 bp, 18 predicted proteins | sample LakEriMetagenome_3_FD_203525 | JGI IMG/M metagenome (GOLD analysis project Ga0315907, IMG submission 203525) | Freshwater fungal communities from buoy surface, Lake Erie, Ohio, United States - Buoy 12 MA123 | ecosystem: Environmental > Aquatic > Freshwater > Lake > Lake biofilm | place: USA... | reverse complement strand
TCTTTGCTTGTTACCACAACTGAAGGAATAAGTCAATCGGGAACAACTTATGTTTACAATGTAAATGCAGAAAAGATAAGCGGATTCAGTTTAAATGCAAATACTGCATACTATGACGTTGAGTTTATGAACATAATAGGAATGACCGAAACTATACTTGAAACATACAGAATCGACATAGTTCCTGCCTGCACTAAGTATGGAACATATCGCCTGCATTGGTTAAACCAATATGGAGGATGGGAGGCATATAACTTCACGGCAGTAAACCAAAAGAGCATTGAGGTTAACAGAACACAATACAGAAAAATGCTTCCACTCGGTTACATAGATGCGGACAGATTAAAGGTAAATTACAACACCGAGATAATTGATAACGTATTATTGAACTCGGATTGGATAACCGATGCTCAATCGGAATGGATGCAAGGTTTATTTGAAAGTCCTTTGATTTGGTTAGAACGTAGTCCGACTGATTTTATAGCGGTGCAGGTAACTGAAACAGGCTATCAAAACCAAACATACTTAAACTCTGGCAGGCAGTTACATAAAATCACCTGCAATATGCAATACTCTTATAATAGATACAGGCAGTCATTATGATAAATGAATTATTAGTATATCAAGGCAACACATCGTATAAGATTGATTTATACGAGTCGGAAACTATTGACCTGACCAAGAGCATCACGGATATAGTTGACCCAGAGCAAAGGAGGTCGGACTATACTCGCACAATCAAAGTGCCGGGAACATCGAACAACAACAAGGTGTTTTCATTCATATTTGACTTGTCAAGATATACCATAAACACAACTGAAACGCAGTACAACCCTGACTTTAATGTGGCACTAAAAACAAGTGCTATACTATATCGCAATGGGTTGGTTCAGATTAAAGGATTCATTCAGTTGACAAATATTGTCAAAAGACCTGATGGCGCAGTTGATTATGAGATAGTGCTATTCGGAGAGGTTGCAAACCTTTTCAAAGATATGGGCGAGAAGAAGTTGAGGGAACTTGACTTGTCAGCGTATGACCATTCATTAACTGTTGCAAATGTTGACACAACCGCACATACATCTGCTGATGGATATATATATCCAATAATCGATACAGGATTGGCAAGGTTTGAGTCGCAATATTTCATTGACCAAATGAGTCCTGCGGTTTATCTTAAGACCTTAGTTGATAAAATATTTGAAACATACGGATATACTTATGACTCCACGTTCTTTAATAGCAACCTATTTAAGAATTTGGTGTTATGGTGTGGCGATAACCCTGCTCAATATTTAACCGCAACGCAAATAGGTAACAGGACATTCTTAGCAGATAGAACAACCAATAACTCCTATGCGATTATTCCAACGGCAGCAGGAACGATTGTTTTGCCGAATGCACCTAAGCAACCTACCACAGGAACAGGCTATGATACCACAACTGGATTGTTCGTAATACCAGAAGATGGCTATTATAGGTTTATAATGACAGGCGAGATTTACATTAAGTACAATGATTCCGCAAGTAATTATATAAGAAACTTTCCTGTAACTGTTAACATTTGGAAATATGATGGCACAACTAACTATACCACGTTAGCAACTGTAACAACATTTAGAGGCGACCCATTATTTGGGGGCGATTTTTTTGATTGGGCAATCTCAATCGAGATGACAACTCCTGTTTTCTTAAAAACAACAGATGTGGTTTACCTTGAAATTGATACCCCGATAAATACATACAGAGGTGGGTTGGGTACTTTAGAATGGAGGTTTAACACGACCAATGTTCCGATTCAGTTTTACAATGTGCCAAGCGCACAGAAATACGATGGGGCAAACATTGAGTTAAAAAACTTTGTGCCACAAGATATGACTCAAGTTGAGTTTATGACCAACTTGAAGAATATGTTTAATCTTTATTTTGAGCCTGACCCAAATGTACCTAACAAGATTAAGATTGAGCCGAGAGATGACTACTATACTGACACAGTTGTTGATATTACCAACAAAGTAGACACAAGCAAAGAGATTAAAATTACTCCGCTTGAATTGGCTAAGTATAAAACTTATATATATCAGTATGACAAAGATGATGATGAGTATAATCAGAAGTACAATCAACTTTCCCCATACACTTATGGATTTAGGAAGTTTGATATATCTAATCAGTTTATAAAAGAAACCAAAGACATAAAGGTAACATTTGCGCCAAGTCCATTGAGTGATACTCCAGGTTGGCACGATAGGATATTCAGCAAAGTAAGATATAAGAACAAAGACAATACCTACACGCAGAAGGTTTCAAAGGGCAGGGTTTTATATGCCAATGTTTTGGAATCTGGATTTACAAACGTTGTAACTTTAGATGACAGGTCAGGAGGTGGCATTGTTCCTGTAAATGGAAGTAGTATTCCTGTTTTTCAATATGCAGGACATTTAGATGACCCGAACAATGCGACATTTGATTTATCGTGGGGTGTTCCCGAAATTGTTTACTATTCAGCAAGTGGGTACACAACTAATAACTTATTCAATAAATATTGGCGAAAGAACATTCAAGAGATAACCGACCCAGATAGCAAAGTTATTGAATTGAGTTTAAAGCTAAATGAATTTGAAGTAAGGGATTTGACCTTTGACAAAAAGTATTTAATTGACCGCAGCTATTATAGGCTTATTGAGATTAATTACAATGTGGCAGGATATGACACTGTTCAATGCAAGTTCTTCAAGTTGTTGCCATATAGTAAGTGGCAAGACATTGGTGCTGAAACAATGAATGGTGGCAGCGAAATATGGACAGATGAGGAGGGCAAATTTGCAGGTGATTCCCCTGTGTTTTATAATGACCAAACAAAAGGCGATAATGGTTTCAATGGCAACTCAAACAACATGAGTTATGGGGATGGCAATGTACAAGGTAGCGAAACCGACAATGCGATTGTAAATAGTCAGGGCAATGCTTATGCAGGTGAGTATATTAATATTCTTGGAGGGGCAAACAATCAGGTTGCAGCATCAAATGTAAACTTGCTAAATTGTACAGGATATACGGCAGGGGTTTATGGTGAGCAGGTTATTAACAATATCCAATATCCGTTTTATGCAGCAAGTGGATTCACGCAATACGATGTAACAGGCATATATACAACTCCTGTTTGCATCATTCCTAAATTTGATGGTTATTATACGGAGATTACAGACATATATGGGCAGGTTATATATGACCCAGTTGATTCGCCAAGTGCTTACAATGCAACGAAGATTCAGTTAAAATACGAGAATGATTCGACAGCCATTGCAGAGTTGCCGAGTGCGTTAACGAGTTCAGCAGTTGACACGAGATACAAAGGGACAGTTATAGCTAATTTGGCTCAATTTGAAGATGCGGTGTTTATAACATCAAAAGAGGAAATGACAGGTGGCAATAGTGCTATCAATGTTGAAGTTTATTACAGATTAAAACCAATAAAATAATGGCACAGACCGAAGAAATAATTTTAAAAACAACTATTGATACAGGCAATAGTGCAGCAAGTGTTAAGTCAGTAAAGCAAGAATTAAGGCAACTAACAAACGAACTTGCCACATTAGACCCTGCAAGTCAAAAGTTTCGTGATGTTGCTCAACGTGCAGGTGAGTTAAGAGATAGGATTGAAGACACAAATGCCACTATAAAAGCATTTAACCCAGAGGCGAAGTTTCAGGCATTTGCAGGTGTATTGGGTGGTGTTGCAAATGCTTTCTCTGCTGCACAAGGTGCAATGACAATATTTGGGGATAAGAATAAAGACATTGAACAAGTAATTGCAAGAACACAAGGCGCAATAGCTTTGGCAACTGGGTTGAATGGTTTGCTTGGAATGAAAGACCAATTTATCATTTTATCAAATGTAATTAAAACTCAAGTTGTTGCTGCATTTAGCACAATGAGAGCAGCGATTATAAGCACAGGGATATTAGGTTTAGTTGCTTTAATTGGCACATTGATTTATAATTGGTATGAAGAAAAGAAAGCTAATGAAGCAGCAACTAAGGCTTTAAACGATTATGGTGATGCTTTGAAGAAAACACGAAAAGAGCAGCAAAATTTATCAGTTGAATTATTGTCAGGGCGAACTAAAGAAATGGCTCAGATAACTAATGAAACAACGAATAAAATATTAGAGTTAAATGATAAGATGGCTGAGATTCGTAAGAAAGCAGCCGATGAAAATAGGGAATTGACTAAGGCTGAATTGTTAGAACTTGAAGCCTATAAACAACAACAATTACTTATAAATGAAATAGGTGAAAAAAAGATTGCTGACCTTAAAAAACAATACGCAAAAGAAGATTTAGAAAAGCAAAAAGAAAGAGAAAAGAAAGCCTTAGAATTAAGAATAGCAGCAGAAAAAGCAAGGACTGAAGCAGAATTAGCTTTGTCAAATGTTAAATTAGAAAAGGCAAGGACTGCATTTGAAGAAGCATTAAAGTTAGCAGAAAATGAAGATAAGTCAAGAGAATCTTTTAAAAATAAAGCTATAAACTATGCAAAAGATGAAAGCAAATCTTATGATGACAGACTTGCAACTTTAAGATTCTTCAGAGAGAAAGGCATACTTACACAAGAGGAATTTGACCAACAAGAAATACAATTAGAATTAGCAAAATTGCAAGCAAAGCAAATGATTACTAATACTGTAATGCAAGGGCTTTCTGACTTAGCAAATGCAATGGGCGCAAATGCTGAAACTATGAAGGCTATTGCCATTGCTCAGACCACAATAGATACATATTATGCAGCGCAAACTGCATTCTTACAAGCGCAGAAAAACCCGATTTCAATCATTGGCCCTGCATACCCTTATATTATGGCAGGCGCAGCTATTGCATCAGGTTTGGCAAGGGTTGCTGCTATTGCAAGAACAAATCCAAAAGGCTCAGGAGGTGGAGGCGCACCATCAGGGGGAAGGGGTGCAGTACCATCCGCACCAATGATTGCACCCGCAAGCAATGCAACAAGATTAACCAACGGAAATGAGCCAGTAATTACAAGGTCATTGGATGTTAAAAATAATCGGGTATATGTATTGGAAAAGGACATCACATCAACACAAGGCAGGGTTGACAATATCCGCAATCAGGCAACAGTACAATAACAATTTTAACAAATTAATCTATTTATAACAGATGGACAAATTACCTATTTACCGATTCAAGGTAGGCGAAGATGATGAAGCCGAAGTAACCGCAGTTGCTTTGGTTGACTTCCCTGCAATAGAAATGAACTGGCAGGCATTCAATAGCCAATTTATAGTTGAGCCAAAGGAAGGCGAGAGCAAAGATGAGTTTGTGAGCCGTTGTATAGGTATTGAGATTGGCAATGGATATGAGCAAGACCAAGCAGCAGCTATGTGTTATGCCAAATGGGAGAAAAAAGGTTTTGCCGAAGGTATGCCACACTATACTGCCGATGGCAAGTTATGGACAGGCCCAACACATAAAGATGCGGAAGGCAGATTGATGACAGGTGCAACACACACAGAAGATAGTGAGTATTTATACCACGAAGATGAGTTGCAAAAGTTTGAAAGCTATACCGACTATCCAGAGGCAGCCAAAGAAAATGCAAAGATTGCTTTAAGATGGGCAGAGGAAAACGGATGGGGTGATTGCGGAACGGATGTTGGCAAACAAAGAGCCAATCAATTAGCAAAAGGAGAGGCAATAAGCCGTGATACCATAGCGAGAATGGCAGCATTTGAAAGACACAGACAGAACTCAAATAAAAAGTTAGGTGATGGATGTGGCAGACTTATGTGGTTAGCATGGGGAGGTGATGAAGGCATTGCATGGGCGCAACGTAAACTCGAACAAATCGACAAAAAGCAGTTTAAGTTTGCAGCCGATAAGGACAAACGTATTATCTCAGGGCCTTTAATGGTGGCAGATTTGCCAATATATCGCAGAGATGAGAATGGCGAATACTATGGGGTTTTTACTGCTGAGGATATATATAACATCCGCAATAAGTTTTTCAAAGCATCAAACATAAAAGAGGTAAATGCTATGCACGACCCTAACCAAATGATTGAGGGTGTGTATATGATTGAATCGTTTATCATTGATAGCAAACGAGGCATCCATTCTCCTGCAGGATTTCAGTTAAAGGATGGCAGTTGGTTTGGCTCATACAAAGTGGACAATGATGAAGTATGGAATGACTTTGTTAAGACAGGCAAATTCAAAGGATTCTCAGTTGAAGGTGTTTTCAATATGGTTAAGATTGACCAGAAACCACAAAGCACAATCGAAAAAATAATCGAGATAGTAAAACAAATCGAGGATTAAAAAGCAACAAAAAAATAAATATCTATTTAATAAAAAAGAACATGACACGCAAAGAAGCATTTGAAAAAATCCAGAAGTTACTTTTTGGAGAGCAAAAAATGGCAGAAGCTAAATTAGCTGATGGAACAATAGTTCAATGGGAAGGCGAACTTGTAGAAGGTGTAGCCATTAACGTAATTGCAGAAGATGGAAACACCACTCCTGCACCTGATGGAACTCACGAACTTGAAGATGGAACTAAAATCACTACTGTTGGTGGCTTAGTAACTGGCATTGAAAAACCAGAAATGGAAATCGAAGTTGAAGTTGAGGACAAGAAAGAAGAAAAGATGGCAAGTGAGTTTGAAACCGCATTCGCTAAATATGCAGAAGATTTCGCAGGTGTTGTTAGCCGTGTTGAGGCTATTGAAACTGCAATGAAATCTTACGAAGAAAAACTTGCAGCAATCAGCAAAGAAATGGAAAGCAAAGACAAATCAATGGGTGAGAAATTTGCTGCCGTTACTGAAATCGTAAAAGAGATTGCTGAAACTCCTGCTGAACCTTCAGAGAAAAACAAACCAAATGGTGCAGTAAAATTCTTATCTGAAAAGAAAGAAAAAGCACTAACCGCAGATGACAAAATAAACGCTTTCTTACAATGGAAAGCAGCAAGAAAATAATTTATTAACTAATTTAACTAAACAAAAAAATGGCTGGATTTCAAGTTGGTAGTTTAAGTAACTACACCAAAACAAACGAGCAAATGTTGCTCATCAAGTCTTACTTTGAACCTAAGACTGCATCTGTAATGCAAAAATTAACAGGTGTAAAATCATCTATTCAATTACCACAATTAGACAATTCATTGTTCTGGAAGAACGGTGGTACTTGTGGTCTTTTAACCGCATCAGGCGACACTACTATTTCTGCTCGTGTTCTTACAGTAGGTAAGGTAAAAGCAGAGCAAGCATTTTGTATCGCTGACCTTGAGGCAAAATACACACAGTTGTTACTTGCACCTGGTTCACAATACGAATCAATGCCAGGTGGTATCGATGAGGCTTTTATGAATACCGTAATCGGTGACGTTCAAGAGAAAATCGAGTATGCTATATGGCAAGGTGATACTGCTAAATGGCAAGATTACTTGAACAAATTTGATGGTCTTGTAAAGATTATCAATGCTGCTTCAGGTCCTGTTCAAGCTAATGCTGCTGCTTACATCACCCCTGTAACTGCCGTGAATGCAAGCAATGTAATCAGTGTATTACAAGCCGTTTATTCAGCTATTGATGTTGAGGTTGTAAACAAACCTGATTTCAAAATCTTTATAGGTGAAGACATTAGCCGTTTGTATCTAACTGCATTGACTAATGCTAACCTGTTCCACTTCATGCCATCTGCTGATTCACTTGGTGAATATTTCCTACACGGAACTAACATCAAGATTATGCCAGTACCGGGATTGAATGGTCAGAAATTCATCGCAGGTATGAGAACTGCTAACATGTTCTTAGGTGTTGATTTGGAAGGCGAAGATGAGGAAGTGAAGTCATGGTACTCTGAGGACTATGACCAAGTGTTCATCCGTTTGAAATTCAAACTTGGTGTTCAGATTTCACAAGCTCAGGAAATCGTTAAATTTACTTGGTAATCATTTGGGGAGGGTAACACCTCCCCTTTAATAATTTTAAAAACATGGCATGTGCAATAGTATCAGGATATAGCCTCGACTGTAAAGATACGGTTGGTGGTATTAAAAAAATCTATGTAACCGAACTGGCAAACGTAACTGCCGTAACTGAGAATGCAAGTGGTTTTGTAACAAGCATAACTAAGGCAGCAGGTAAGAAATTCTTTGTTTATGAGTTAGAACCTCGTGGACAGAACAACTTTACCCAAGCAATACAAAGTGATGCCACAGTTGGAACAGTTGCTTATGAGCAAACTCTGACTGCTAACTTTGTGAAGTTAAAATATGAAACACAGGCTACTTTACAGAACCTAATTAAGAATAGGTTATCGGTAATTATCGAAACAAAAGATGGTTCTTATTGGTTATTCGGTAAAGATAATGGCTTAGAGGTAACAGGCGGTAACGCTAACTCTGGACAAGCCATGAATGAGTTTCAAGGTTACACTTTGACACTCTCGGGCATGGAGAAAAACCTTGCTAACGAGGTGAGCAGCTCAATAATAAGCGGATTGCTTTCATAAATATAAGGGGTTGTTGAGAAAGAGGGAGGCTTCGGCCTCCTTTTTTTATGCAATAAATTGTACTTTTGCTATTTATAATTGATGATTCAGTTCACAAAAGGCCAAAGCAATACTCTAACATTGACTTTGACAGAGAATAGCACGTTAACAAACCCTATTTATCTGTTCCAGTTCAATAATCAGCAGACCAATGTTGACTATTATTTCATTGCTAATGATACGAGCCAATATAAAGAACGCTACAATCGGTTTGTTATAGCATCAGGAACGGACACATTGAATGCCGAAATAGAGTTAGGCAATGAGGGGTTTTATAATTACTATGTATATGAAACAAACCTTGCCACCACATCAGGACTAAGCAATGCAGAGGAGGCAGTTCCTTACATTGTAGGTCAAGTTGAGAATGGTTTGGTGTGGGTATTACCAGAGGCAGATGCAATAATCAACTATGAGCCAGATGATGACACGGCAGTTGCATACGAGCCTGTTGAATTTGATTATTTAGTACAAGAAGATGATGCGTACATCTTACAAGAAGATGGATATTTAATACAACTATGAGCAGCGATAAAAGAATAAGCGAATTAACATTAGTTGCAGCCAATGCAAGCGGAGATATGTTTCCGATGGTGCAAGGCTCGACAACATTCAAGACAACACTTGCCAAGATTTCAACTTTTTTGCAGGGTTATTTGACGGCATCCACAAGTGCAAAAGGAGTTGTTGAATTAGCAACTAATGCAGAAACACAAGCAGGAAGCGATACAACAAGAGCAGTAACACCTGCTGGACTTGCTTCAGTTGTTGCGAGTGAATCATTGGCAGGACTTGCAGAGATAGCAACACAAGGTGAAGTGGATGCAGGCACAGATGACACAAAGATAATCACTCCATTGAAGTTAGAGAACTTTGATAAGTGGGCAACAAAAGAACCTGTTTTAAATACTGCAAATACTGCTAGTGGCAATAGCACAGTAACATTAAACGCAATGAGTGGTGTTTGTACGTTTACACAGCATATTGTAAAGAATAGCCTTGCTACTTTTACGCTTAACAATAATAACATAACCAATAATTCTGTGCTTGATTTTGAGATTAAATATTCAGGTGCAGGCGCACCAGTTATAATGCACTATTCAACAACTCCAAATCAGGCTACATTTCACATTGCAAATCTTCAACTTACTGGACACAATGCAGACACAGATGCTAACATTGTGATTTGGTTTAAAATAGTAGGCTAATGCACCTTATAAAAATAGACTTCGAAAACAACAAAGTACCTGCATTTGTAGAGCCACGCAAAGGCTCACAACAAAAGTGGGTTTTTTATGGAGAGAACAATGATTATCCGCAATTCCTAACAACCTTGTTTAATAGGTCGGCAAAGCACAATGCTATTTGCACCGATAAACAATTATACATAACGGGGCAGGGATGGACATTTGATGCCACAGGGTTAGAAGGCGAAGCGGAAGCACAATTAAGAGCATTTATTGACAATCCTAATCCATACGAAACTCTGCAAGATTTACTTTCAAAAACATCACTTGATGAATTGTTATATGGTGGTTTTTATCTTAAAGGCGTATGCGACAAAACAGGTCAGTTAGCTGAGTTATACCATGTAGATTATAGCAGGGTAAGAAGCAATGAACACAATAGCGAGTTTTATATAAGCGATTGTTGGGTAAATACAGACGGCACATACAAGGCCAACCTGAAACCAGATGAATATGAAACATTGCCTTGTTATGACCCGAACAAAAAGCAGAAAGTTTTTATATTTTATTACAAATCATACAGACCAGGATTAAAGACTTATACTTTGCCTGAGTATATTGGTGCAGTTCCTGCTATCATAACAGATGCGGAGATTGCTAACTTCCATAGGGCCGAGATTCAGAACGGATTCAAAGGCTCTAAGATGATTGTGTTCAAGAACGGAGTGCCTTCATCAGATGAGATGAAGAAAACCGAAAGACAATTAAAGGCAAAGTTTACCAATACAGATTCAGCAGGAAGTATGGTTGTTGACTTTGTTGATGACCCTAACCGAGTGCCAGATGTAATCACATTAAATGGCGATGACTTTGACAAGCGATATGAGGCATTAAACAAAACAATACAAGAGGAAATATTTGTAGGTCATAAGGTGGTATCACCTATGCTTTTTGGTGTAAGAGTTGAAGGCCAGTTGGGTGGTAGGAATGAAATGATTGATGCTTTTCATTTATTTCAAAACAAATATATTTCGCCAAAACAGGAAATACAGGAAAAGATTTATAACATTTTTGCACCTGTTAAAGGCAAGTTACAGATTAAGAAAGTTGAGCCAGTAATGGCTTCAGTTGGTGAAACTATCTTACTTGACTTATTAACTCAAGATGAGATGCGTGAGATTATCGGGCGCAAACCACTTGAGCAAGGTCAGTTGACAGTTAACCAATCTAAAACTGCACAACCTACACAGACATTTGCAGAACCAAAGAAGCAAAATGATGAGTTGGACTATTCTGTATTCTCCAAATATGGTGAGCCGATTGAAAACTTTGTATCAGTAAAGACAAAAAAGTTTATTGCATCAAGGCAAGAATTTTTATCTAAGTTGGAAGAAGGTGTTTTGGATATTATCAAAAAGACTCCAGATGTAACGGCAGAAGATTTGGTTAAGATATTTGACACGGATAAAACAAAGATTGATGATGCACTTGAAACCCTGACTGCTGAAGGTTTAATAAAGCTATCAGACAAGGGCATAAGCCTGACCAACAAAGGCGATAAAAAAAAAGTTCCTGACTTTGAGCAGTTGTTTATTAGATACAGATATGAATTAAGACCAGATGCACCTGCATTGAAACCAGGTGGAAAGTCAAGGGATTTTTGCAGAGCAATGATAAGCAACCCACGTTATTTTAGCAGGGAGGACATTGATAATATTAGCAGGGATTTGGGGCAGTTATACGATATACCAAATTATGATGCGTTTAAAATGAGGGGCGGTTGGTATCATGACCCGAATATGGATGTAAATGTGCCTTATTGCAGGCATATCTGGAAACAAGAATTAGTTAAAAGAGCAAGATAATGGCAGTAAAAGTAATGCTTCTAAGTGAAGCGACATTAAAAGAAAATAGTGTATTGCAGGACAACGTGGATATGAAGGTTGTTACACCAACTATCTATCACGTTCAGAACTTCTATATTTTACCTATATTAGGCACATCTCTATTCAATGAGATAATAGACCAAGTGAGGGTAAATAATGTGTCAGCATTGAATAAAACATTGCTTGACCTATACATCACTCCTTGCATGATTTGGTACACAAGGGCAGAGTTGCTTATTCACATGACATATAAGATGTTTAACAAGGCAGTTGGGGTGCAGAATGCAGACAATATGAATCCTGCCTCTTTGGATGAGTTGATATACATTAAGAACGAGGCAACAAACAACGCACAGGAATATGCCCAGAGATTAACCAAATATTTGTTGGCTAACGAAGAACAATATCCTTTATTCTTAAACCAACCAAATGTGGAGATTGATACCTTCTTAGCTAAGATGAATAACTATAATTCGGGTATGGTGTTGGATGGCGATGGATGTTGTGAAGGAGATTACAATTTTAGAAGCATTCCACACTCACCATTGATGGCTCGCAAACCTTGTTATTGGTGCTAATATGAAAGGTGTACATAAATCAAATATCGAGAAATTATATAAATACCTCAATGCAATACACAACGCTAAACAAGATATTAAACCTTATAGAAGAAGCCTGCGGTCAGCATGCCCAGATAGCAAGTTTTCTGTTCGGAGAGGACAGTGAGATATCAACTCAGCAAGAGTTATATCCATTAGTGGTGGCAAACATTGCACCTGCTACAATCTCGGACAAAACATTGGTATTGCCTATGGTTATACAGGTGTTGGACATACAAAGAACAAACGAGGACAATATAAGAGATACTTTCTCGGATTGTTTATCCATTGCGCAGGATTTATATGCAATGATGAGCAACCCAGACAATGAGAATTATTTTCTTATTCAGCAAAATGTAAGCCTTGAGCCTGTAAGAGAAGCCTATCCTGACATCGTAAACGGATGGCGCATGACCTTAAACTTTGAACTTGCACAGACAAGGGATAGATGTTCTGTTCCGAGCAAATAATTGAAATTTATCTATTTAATAAAAAATAATCATGGCAACAGGAATTGATAAAATAAGTGGAAATGGCGGATTTGTTCTGCTAACTGGCACAGGTGCAAACAATGGCTATTGGGAATCATTGGTAATCAATGAGGATGCGGTATTTTCTGAACTTGAAATTGGCGGTGTTTCGGTATTGTCAAGCAAAGGTTTATCTGCTAAGACAGTAAAGGCAGGCATGTATTTGCCGACTGACCCAACACAAAAAATTACAAAAGTAACATTAACTTCTGGTAGCGTAATAGCTTATCTATGATAGGGAAGTTTCCAAAAGTTGGCCCGAGAGTTTATGGTGGTTTTGATGCAGATGCACAAGCCTTCATAACGGCAGCAGGCATAACTGATGCTACACAACAACAAGCTATCAATACGTTGGTTGTTGATATGAAAGGTTATGGCATTTGGACAAAAATGAAAGCCATTTATCCTTTTGTTGGTGGAACTGCAACTACACATAAATACAACCTTAAAGACCCAAGAGACCTTGATGCTGCATTTAGGTTATCATTTAATGGAGGATGGACACACAGTTCAAATGGTGCTTTGCCTAATGGAAGTAATGCTTATGCTGATACTTATTTTAGTCAGTTAAATGGATTTGATTCTGTATCAAGTGCATCGATTGGTGCTTATATCAGAACAGATAGTTCAAGCAATTCTGGTGATATGGGTGCAGGAGGAACAAATACTGCAAGTAGTGGTATGTTAATATATTCTTCATTTGGTGGTTCTACATACTATGGATGTGCATTAGCTGCTTCAATAATAGGTACTGGCTCTACTAATACAGATTCTAAAGGTTTTTATTCTGTTGTGAGGGATTCAGGAGTTCAAAGACAATATAAGAGAGGCGATATAACTATAAATGTAAGTGAAACTGAATCTATTGGTACAATAAGTAATTTAAACATTTATATAGGTGGTTTAAATCCATCTTCTGGCAATACGCTATATCTATATAGTGATAGACAAACTGCTTTTAATTTTATAGGTAGTTCATTAACCCAAACAGAAATTGATAACTTTTACACCGCAGTTCAAGCATTTCAAACTAAATTATCTCGTAACGTATGATAGGATATAAATTAACAAACACTCAAGCAAAAGAATTAAAAGGTCAATGGTATGCACCTGATTCTTACTTCAACCCAGTTAAAGACATTAATGGGGTTTACTTCATTTTTGAAGGTGAAGTAGATGGATGTGTCAATCCTGAATTTATGTGGGTAAAAGATTTGCCAACTGCTAACTATGTTCCACCACCAAGTCCACCATTATCATAATGGCAAAAGTAACTAAACAGAACGTAAAGAAATCCTTTGGCAAAAAGAAACATGGTATTGCTAAAAGGAAAATAAACAAACACGAATCATTCAAAGAATACAGAGGACAAGGGAGATGAAACACTTTAACGATAGTATAGCAGATACGTTGACAGTTGTAAGTGGAACAAGTGCATTAGCACATTTAGCCACATCATATCAACCTATAATAAGTGCGGTTGCTGGCCTGATAGCAATCATATCAGGTTCACTTGCTATATGGTATTATGCTAAAAAAATATGGGGTTAAAACTCTGGAAAGCATACTTAGAACCAACTCCTAAGAACGTAAAAAAATGGTTATTGGCACTTAAATCAATTGTTGGTGTATGTGCAGGTAGTGCATATTTTACAGACCATGCACAGGCAGGATTCTGGATGCTTGTTGCAGGTGCAATAGTTAATGAATTAGGTAACTTACTGGCTGATGAGAATTAGTGATAAATTTTCCTTACAAGATATAACCCGAAGCGATACGGCAACACGCAAGGGATTTACAGAACAATTTGAGCCAGAGCAGAGAATAATTGATAACGCAACGGAAGTGTGTAAAAATATTCTCGACAAGATACCACATCAATTTTTTATTTCATCATTTTACAGGTGCAGACGTTTGAATCGTGCCATTGGTGGGAGTGCGACATCTGACCACATGGAAGGATGCTCTGTGGATATTGATAGTCAGAACAATCTGAACAACAGGATAATCTTTGACTATATTAGAATGAATTGTAAATTTGACCAATTAATCTGGGAATTTGGCAATGATTTTAACCCAGATTGGGTTCACGTTTCATATCGGAAAACAGGCAACAGGAATCAAATACTTAAAGCAATTAAAGTAAATGGAAACACCAAATACACCAGACTCTGAAGATGAGTTGGAATTTGAGGGTGTGTATAGTGAGAGTGATTCTGAAATAATAGGTGCAGCCTATAACGCATTCGCAATGGTTGATTCCATTGATACTGCTATGATGAGCAAGAAGGAACGAGATAGGGTCATTGAGATAAGGCGAATGGCCATTGAACTATGCTACAACTCCTTAAAAAACATATATGACGCAAACCAAAAAGAGGAAGAATGAAAAGCCTCACCTAATTGCACTCAAGGAAATGGTGCTAAAATTCCCAAACACTCCGCATTTAACCCTTGCCAAAGCATTTGTTAAAAAGTACCCAAAGTTTTATTTATCAGTCGAGCAGGCAAGAACTCAAATCAGAGTTTTAAAAGGCTCACTTGGCGACAGAAGCAGAGAGGTATTGCACAAAGACTTCCGGGCAGAACTTGACAAGTTAAAAAAAGACTTGCCAAAAGGCGAAACGGAAAAGAAAGAGCCATATCATTTGCCAACTGCAAGTAAAAACATTCTCATCATTGGAGATATTCATATCCCATACCACGATGACACCGCATTATTTGCTGCATTGGAATATGGATTGGAACAGGATGTGGACACAATCATAATCAATGGCGATTTAATTGATTTTTCTTTGATTAGCCGACACGAAAAAGACTTAAGGAAGCGAAGTGTCAGTTATGAATTAGATACTGCCAGAACATTTTTAAAAGGGCTGAGGGCAATGTTCCCGAATAAACACATAGTTTACAAACTTGGAAACCACGACATCCGCTATGAAAAGTGGATTATGCAGAAAGCACCAGAGTTGATGGATATTGAAGGCACTAAGTTAGAAGATTTATTGCAGTTGGTTAGCTTAAATATTCATTTGGTTTACGATAAACAGGTTATTTATGCAGGCAAGCACATGGCTATATTTCACGGACACGAAATCGGCCTTACCTCTGGAGGGGTAAACCCAGCAAGGTCAGCAAGGTTAAAGCTAAATAAGTCTGCAATCATTAACCACTTCCA
>Ga0315907_10004337_pt1 | contig 15999 bp, 10 predicted proteins | sample LakEriMetagenome_3_FD_203525 | JGI IMG/M metagenome (GOLD analysis project Ga0315907, IMG submission 203525) | Freshwater fungal communities from buoy surface, Lake Erie, Ohio, United States - Buoy 12 MA123 | ecosystem: Environmental > Aquatic > Freshwater > Lake > Lake biofilm | place: USA... | reverse complement strand
AAACTGAGCCCTCCCGCCAGGCACCGCTCATGGCCGCATTCATCCATGGCTGGCTGACGGCCTTCGCCTTCCTGATGGCCTCGGCCATGGCGGGCCCAGCCGACTGGATGCCCGGCCCGGAGGACCGCTGCCAGCTCACATGGTCCGAAGCCGCCCCCCGCGCCTTCCAGCAACCCAAACCGGCCACCGAAATCCTCTGCTTCCAGTACGGTCGCGAGGAACTCCGCTTCGATGCCGCAGCCGTCCGCCCCGTCTCCGGCACATGGGAATGCTCGGTCACCGCAGAGGGCCGCCGCTTCGTGTGCACGGGCTCCATGAAAACAGACGATCCCTTCCACCAGCCGGTCCGCTTCGTGGAAGCAGGCCCCAGCTTCCATCGGGTCGCCTGCGAAGCCCTCGTCTTCACTGACGAAAACGGCCGCACCCTCCCGCAGACGGGACGACTCGAAATCTCCACATGGCCGGACCGCCTCGCCTTCCATTTCCAGATCGCAGACGCGCTGCCCGCCACCCTCCGCTGGAACAATCTCACCGCCTCCGGCACGGGCTCGGTCATCCTCACCACAAAACCTCCGGCTCCTGAAGCCACGGTCTCGGCTGAAGTTCCCACGCGGCACGACCCGGCCCTCGGGGCGGTCTGGATCGATCTCCCTTCCCAACCGTGGTCAAATGCCGCCGGTACCTACTATCCAGCCGAACACCTCGACCGCATCGACCGCTGGAAGTTCTCGGTCCGCAACGACGCCGGCGTTCCAGCCGTCGCCCGCATCATCTTCCGCAAGGCTCCCCACCCATCCATCACGGGCTTCACTCCCGTCGTCTGCGAACCCGATGGCACACCCACTGGCCTGCCAATCCAGGTCTCCAAGAACTGGCACCGCCGCCCGGAAAAGGGAGCGCTCCCGCACGACGGTCAATGGTTCCACGGATTCACATGGATCCGGGTCCCGGCCCATTCCGAACGCAGCTTCTCCCTCGCCATGATCCATGCCAGACTCGGCGGCATCTGCGCAGCTTCCCACGCCCAGCTCTCTCTCATCGGCTGGGGCCATAACCAACTCTGGGAAGAAATCGCCGTCGGCAGCTTCGGCGAGAATCTCTGCCTCGAACCCGACCGCATCCAGCGCCGCTGCTTCCTCACGGATATCCGCCCGCTCATGACGCTGCCCGCCACCCCCGCAGGAAAACCAACTCCCAAACCATGGTCGTGGGCCGGCAACTGCGGCGGCGGCGACTTCATGCTCTGGCTCAATCCCGACGGCCAGTACCAGCCATGGCACCGCACCCGCACGGAATACCGATCCCCCGGTCCCTGCCTCACCGATGCCACCTACCACGCCCATTCCCCGCATCGCGAAATCACTTCGTCCATCCGTGTCATGGTCCCCCGCGGCAATGACCACTTCCGGGCCCTCTTCCACCTCCGCTGCGACATCCATCAGCCCATCCGCTGGAAACGCCTCGCGTTCTTTCAGCTCGGTGCCGACTACTACCACGAAACGCCCGCACGCCTCGCCGCCACCGGCAACCGCCACGGCCTCGTCTCGGAATGGCCACCGCCCACCGCCAGCAACCGCTACGACCGCACCGGCCTGCCCCTCACCGGACCATCTCCCTGGATCTCGCTCCACGGCATCGACAGCAGCGCCCTCCGCGAAGGGGTCGCCAACGCCACCCGCGGCCTCATCATCCGGTCATGGCAGGCCCGCCTCCATGGCCAAACCGCCGGACCCCACGCTTCTTTCTTCGGCACGGAATGGGGCAAGGGCAATCACCGCACCATCGCCGAACTCTCTCCGCCACCAGACATCTCCACATTGCTCCCCGGCGACTTCGTCGAAGCCACTCTCGAACTCGCTGTCTTCCCAGGCAAGGCAAGTGACTACTACGGTCCAGACACAAACGTCCGCGCCAGTCTCGCCAGCACCGCGGGATCATGGAAACCAGTCCACCGCGAAGCCGATGGCAATTCCTTCGCCATCACCACCAGACACGGCCGCATCAGGCAGTCGTTTCCTCTGAGCATCGAGCCCGATGCCAACGGCACTGCCGACCTAACCCTGCACGGCGGTCTGGGCCACATTCCCGTCAGCTTCACGGACCTCCCATCGCCCCGCAGCTTCTCGCTCACAGCCGGCACCACCAGGGAATCCCACTGGCAGACGGACTGGGACGCCTCATCCGGTTCATGGCGCGCTACCTTCAATGTCCCCGCTCCCCCGACCGGAGAATCACTCCAACTCCGCTTCCAGACCGCACCCTGACTTCACAGCTTCATCCCGGGAAGCCTCGCCGCCTGCGCAATCCACGCCCGCAATCGTTCCTCGTCGATCGCTCCCTCGCCGACATCGATCCAGCGCGACTCCCCACTCTTCGCTGTCCCGCCGGGCGGCAGCGGCGCAAGCTGCAGACCACGGAAAAACGTGATCTTCACGGACCGCGCAAACGCATGCAGCGACAGAAACCAATTTTCACTCTCCGCCCCGTACAGCGGCGAATTCCATTTCACCGCCCGGCAAACCCCGGGCACTTCTTCCCCAATCATCAAGTCAATCCGCCGCGCCGTCGCTTCCTTCCACCCACTGAGCGCCGCCAGCCATGCCATCACCGGCTCGTCCCCATACCCTTTGGCAATCTGCGGATTCCCCCCCGACAGCAGCACCACTGCTCCCGTACCTGTCCTGGCCGCTGGACGGCCACCCGTTTTCTTCTTCATCCTCCGCGAATGTAGCGGATCGGCGGCCGTATGACTACCCCAATCCAGTAGTAGTTCCGCCAAGCATTTCCCGGCGAATTCCACCCAGTCCCCTCCGTATCTTCTTCACACGATTGCGGCAGTCGCCTCCGTTCCCATTTCTCCGTACCATGCACCCAATGAAATCCCGAGCGATCCCGCCCGCCGGACCTGGCCGATCCACGATGCGACCATGGCTCGCCTCCATGGCCGCCCTTGCCGTGGCCGCGCTCCCCTCAGCCGCGGAGGATCCCGATTTCACCTTCTTCGAAAACCAGATCCGCCCGGTCCTCTCGTCCCAATGCTTCGAATGCCACAGCGGAACATCGGAACGCCTGCGCGGCGGCCTCCGCCTCGATAACCGATCCGACTTCCTCAAGGGCGGCATCGACGGGCCCATCGTGGTCCCGGGAAACCCGGAAGCCAGCCTCCTCATCAAGGCCATCCGCCACGACCACCCGGACATCAAAATGCCGCCGCCCAAAAGCGGCCGCGCCCGCCTCGCGGATCAGGTCATCAGCGACTTCACCACATGGGTCCAATCAGGCGCTCCCTACCCGGAAGGCCCGGCGTCGCCGGCCCCTGCTGCCAGCAGCCTGCCATGGTCGCTCCAGCCTCTCCGCAACCCCGCCCTCCCATCCGTCGCCAATCCCTCATGGCCAAGGCAAGCCCTCGACTCGTTCATCCTCGCCAGACTGGAAGCCGAAGGCCTTTCCCCCCAGCCACCAGCGGACCGCCTCACGCTCATCCGCCGCGCCACCTTCGACCTCACGGGACTCCCTCCGGAACCAGGGGAAATCGACGAGTTCCTCGCTGACACAGATCCTGACGCCTTCGCGAAAGTCATCGACCGTCTCCTCGCCTCGCCGCATTACGGGGAACACTGGGGCCGCCACTGGCTCGATGTCGTCCGCTACGCGGATACCGCCGGCGATACCGCGGACTACCCGGTCCCGGACGCATGGCGCTACCGGAACTACGTGATCGATGCCCTCAACGCTGACAAACCCTATCACGAATTCGTCCGCGAACAGATCGCCGGCGACCTCATGGCCCGCAACGGTCCCCCGGAAAAATACGCGGAACGCATCACCGCCACCGGATTCCTCGCCATCTCGCGACGCTTCGGATTCGACTCGGAAAACTATCACCACCTCACCCTTCAGGATACCATCGATACGCTCGGTCAGACGTTCCTCGGCCTGACCCTCGGATGCGCCCGCTGCCACCACCACAAGTTCGACCCAGTCAGCACCCAGGATTACTACGGTCTCTACGGAATCTTCGCGAGCACCCGCTTCGCTTTCCCCGGCTCGGAACAGAAGAACCGCTACCGCGCCATGGTCCCGCTCGTTCCCCCGGCGGAATCGGATCCGGCCCTGCGCAGCCTTCTCAGCGAATTCGCCGCCACCGGCTCCAATCCCCAGGGCATCCTCCGCTCGCTCAATGACATCGATGGCGATTTCGAAATGCAGCGCGCCGCGTCGGGCGGAAGCTACGGCGTGCTCGTCCCGCCATGGCTCTACGATGGCTCCATCTCCGTGAGCCCGGAAGCCCAAAGCCCCTTCCGCAGCCTCCACCCCTTCGGATCCGTCGGCGTCACTCTGCCCGCCGCCACCGCCTCCGTCTGGCAGTCGCTCCCCGCATCACACCGCCACGGCCTGCTGCACGCCAATCTCGACTTCCGTGCCCGTGGCTCAGCCGATGCCAAAGGCCATTACGATTTCTCCCTCGGCACATCACAAGGCCCGCACGCCCTCACCGCCCGCATCGGCTCCACCACCCTGACTCTCTTCCCGGACGACCATCCCATCACCATTCCGCTTCCCCAGCAAGGCGACTGGCACGCGCTCCGCCTCACCATCGACCTCGACCAACACGCGGCCTCGGGATCGCTCGAGCGACCCGGCGCGTCCGTCCCCATCGCGCCGCACCGGCTCAATCCCGCATGGAACGGCATCATCGGAGGCGTCGCCATTTCTTCGAAGTCTTCCAGCACACCGCCGCCCCCCACGGACATCGACAACATTGCCTGCCAGCCACAGCCCATTCCACCAACCACCGCCGAGCCAACCGTTCCCGCCGACCTCCGCAGTCCCGCCAGCTCCCTCGAACAGGAACTGACCACCCTCGTCGGATACGATGGCGACCTCGAAGGCCAGCAGCCGGATCAGCCCCCGGCCGCTCCATGGCACCCGGGACCCAGCAGCGCAGTGAAAATCTCCACGGCTTCCCAAAGCCCTTTCCACCACATCCACCCAGCAGGATCCCTCGGCATCGCCCTGCCCGTCAGCCCGGCATACAATGGACTCGGCCTCAGCCTGCCGCAGCCATGGACCACAGAGAAAGCAGGTACGCTCCACGCCAGCTTCGATTTCCACCCCGGCAAACCCGGCAGCACCGGAGACAGCGAAGGCACATGGCGCTTTCACATCGGCCACGGCCCCGCGTCGCCTGCCATCGAACTCGGCTTCCACTCGTCCGCCTTCTTCGTCCGCTCCGGCAACGATTACCACAAAACCGCCCAGCTCCCGCTGGATCAATGGCACCACGTCCAGCTTACCCTCGACCTGACTGCCCGGAAGTTCACCGGCACGCTCTTCTCGGGCGCGACAGCCACCAGCTTCCATGGCGACTTCCCTGCCAGCTGGGACGGCACCATCGACTACGCCTTCATCGATAGCGGTGGCCACCTCACAGGCACCAAACCTCCCCTCGATGCCGATAACTTCACCCTCCGCACCGAACCGCTTCCCCCACCCACCGGAACGCCGGACACAGGCCCTTCCGCCCCAGAGGCCCCGCTGGCCGCCAAACACAGCCGCATCGCGGACCTCCGCCAGCAGATCGCCGCCGCCAAAGCAGCCAGCCAGGCCCGCCAGCAATCGCTCGAATCAAAACTCGCCAGCGGACCGGTCCCGCTCGCCTACGCCGTAACCGATGGCACCCCCCACCACGCCCGCATCCAGCTGCGCGGCGAACCGGACCGCCCCGGAGACACCGTTCCCCGCGGCTTCATCGCTGTCCTCGGTCAATCCCAACTCCCCCCACAGACGGCCGGCAGCGGCCGCCACGAACTGGCTCACTGGATCACGGACCATAACCACGCCCTCACCTCGCGCGTCATCGCCAACCGCCTCTGGCAATACCACTTCGGCCGACCCCTCGTCCGTACCCCCAACGACTTCGGCAACCGCAGCGAACCCCCCACCCACCCGGACCTGCTCGACCACCTCGCCTCTTCTCTCCAGCAGTCAGGCTGGTCCCTCAAGTCCCTCCACCGATCCATCCTCCTCAGCGCCACATGGCAGCAGGCCACCGCCCACGCTCAGGCAGGCCGCCACGCGGATCTCTACGCAGGCTTCCCCAGGCGCCGGCTCAGCGCAGAGGAACTGCGCGACAGCATCCTCGCCGTCAGCGGTACCCTCGACCGCTCGAAAGGCACCGCCCACCCATTCCCCCCAGCCACTTCATGGGCCTTCTCCCAGCATAATCCCTTCACCGCCGTCTACGACCACCGCCAGCGCTCGGTCTACCTCATGGTCCAGCGCATCAAACGCCACCCGTTCCTTGCCCTCTTCGACGGTGCCGACCCCAATGCCTCCACCCCGGACCGCCGCCCCACCACCGTTCCCACCCAGGCTCTCTACTTCCTTAACGACCCCTTCGTTCACGAAAATTCCCTCGCCGCCGCCGACTCCCTCCTGAAGTCCGCCGGCAACGAACCCGCCCGCATCCACATGGCCTACCGCCGCACCCTCGGCCGCCCACCCTCCGAAGAGGAAACGAGCGACGCCCTCGCCTTCCTTGCCGCCTGCCGGGCATCAGTCGACTCCCCCGGTGACACCCACCCGGACCGCCCCGCCCTCGCCGCTTTCGTCCGCACTCTCTTCGGCAGCAATGAATTCCTCCATTGCGACTGAATCCCCGGCCCTTCCCACGCCATGACCGCTGCCCGCCCATCCTTCTCACGACGCTCGCTCCTGCGCTCCATGGTCGCAGGTTCCTCCATTTTCCCAGGCATCCTCTCAAGCCTCCTCGCCGAATCCCGCGACCCCCTCGCCGCTCACCCCGCCCTCTTCCAGCCCAAAGCCAAACGCGTCATCTTCATCTTCTGCAACGGCGGCGTCTCCCACGTCGATTCCTTCGATCCCAAACCTCTCCTCTTCCGCGATGCCGGTAAATCGGTCCGCGTCGACGAATGGCAGGGCCGCAAGGGCGACTACACCATGTACCTGACCAAACCTCTCTGGCAGTTCCAGCCCCATGGCCAGTGCGGCACCGAAGTCAGCAGCCTCTTCCCCCACATCGCCCAATGCGTCGATGACCTCTGCGTCATCCGCTCCATGCGCTCGGACCACACCAACCATTACGAGTCCACCCTCGGCATGCACTGCGGCTCGTTCAGCTTCGCCAGACCCAGCATCGGTTCATGGGTCAGCTACGGCCTTGGCAGCGAAAATCAGAACATGCCTTCGTTCGTCGTCCTCGCCCGCCAGACCCCCTACGCAGGCAATCAACTCTGGGCGAGCGACTTCCTCCCCGGCGCCCATCAGGGCACTCTCGTCGCCCCAGGACCAGAACCCATCGCCAATATCCACCGCCGCGCCGCCACGGATTCACTGCAGTCACTCGAACTCAAGGCCATGGCCCGCATGAACCAGCGCCATCTCGCCAACCGCAGGGACGACCCCCTCCTCACCGCCCGCATCCGCTCGTTCGAAACCGCCTTCGGCATGCAGATGGAAGCCCCCGAAATCCTCGACCTCTCCAGGGAATCGGACGCCACCCACGATCTCTACAATCTCAAACGCGGCTCGACCGACGGCTTCGGCTGGCAATGCCTCGTGGCCCGCCGCCTCGCCGAACGCGGCGTCCGCTTCATCGAAGTCATCGACGGCGGCTCAGGCACCAATGGCAACTGGGACTCCCACGGCGACATGAACGCTCACGGCCCCCTCGCCCTCAATATCGACAAACCCATCGCAGGCCTCCTCAAGGACCTCAAACAACGCGGCATGCTCGACGATACCCTCGTCGTCTGGACCACCGAATTCGGCCGCACCCCCTTCAAGGAAGCTCCCGGCCAGGCAGGCCGCGAACACCACCACTGGGTCTTCTCCTCATGGCTCGCCGGCGGCGGCGTCAAACCCGGCCTCGTCCACGGTGCCTCGGACGACTACGGCATCCGCGTCGCCCACAACGAAGTCCACGTCCACGACTTCCACGCCACCATCCTCCACCTCATGGGCCTCGATCACGAAAAACTCACCTACCGCCACAACGGACGCGATTACCGGCTGACCGACGTGGCCGGCCACGTGGTCAAACCCATCCTCGCCTGATCCAAGGCAAAGCCAACACGGGCCGCCCGCAGGCGGCAAATCCCGATCGTCCCGACAAACTAAGTCCAGTTCAGTCCAGCCCGCTCAGGCCCCCAGCAGAAGCCGGGTCGGCTGCTCAAGGCATTCCTTGATGCGCACAAGGAAAGTGACTGCCTCTTTCCCATCGATGAGCCGATGGTCGTAACTAAGGGCCAGATACATCATCGGACGGATCTCCACCTTCCCATTCAATGCCACCGGACGCTGCTGAATCGCATGCATCCCCAGAATCGCACTCTGCGGCGGATTCAGAATCGGCGTGCTCAGCAGACTGCCGTAAATCCCACCATTCGAAATCGTAAAGACACCACCCTGCAGGTCCTCGATCGTTATCTTCCCGTCCCGCGCCTTCACCGCATAATCCGAAAGATCCTTCTCAATCTGACCAAACGACTTGTGATCGCAGTCGCGCAGCACCGGAACCACCAGCCCCTTCTCCGTCCCCACCGCGACCCCGATGTCATAGTAATGATTGATGACAATGTCGTCGCCCTCAATCCGCCCGTTGACCTGTGGCACCGCCTTGAGCGCTTCACAGACCGACTTGATGAAGAAGGACATGAAGCCCAGCTTGACCCCGTGCCGCGCCACAAAGCTGTCCTGCAGCAGCTTCCGCAGATTCATGATCTCAGTCATGTCGACCTCGTTGAAGGTCGTCAGAATCGCCGCCGTGTGCTGCGCATTCACCAGATGAGTCGCAATCTTCCGGCGCAGCGGCGTCATCCGCTTCCGCGTCGTCCGCCCAGCATCATCCACAATCGCCGCCGCCACTTCCGCCACCGGCCGCGGCACCACACTCAGATCCACCTTCGGAACCACCAGCTCCGCAGGCTTGACCGGAGCCTCGGCCACTGGGGCAACCGGTGCCGCCACAGGTGCCGCTTCGCGCTTCTCCGGCTCAGCCTTCCCTGCCGCAGCAGGCACCGCCGCCGGCGCAGGGGCCGACCCGCCGCCAACTCCGGACCCGATCAGACCAATGACGGCTCCGATCTTCACCTCTTCACCCGCCTGCGCCGTGATCTCGAGAATTCCTGCCGCTTCAGACTGCAGCTCGGTGGAAACTTTGTCGGTATCAATGGTCACCAGCAGATCACCAGGCTGGACCGAATCCCCGGTCGTCTTGTGCCACGTGGAAATGACTGCACTCGTGATGGACTCACCGGCATTGGGAACTTTGATTTCGAAGGCCATGGGAATGGAAAAAGCTGTGGGACAAATGCCCCGGAGGGTCCCATGCAGAACCTCAGTTCAGCATCTCGCGCAACGGGGTTTTGTGGGAACGCCCACCAGCCAGAAGGGGATGCGGTCAGTTCCGTCAGGATCGGCGGTGCAGAGGCAGCGATGGACTGTGCAGTTCCACCCTCCGCCGCTCGGCCGCCGCACGGCTCTCCTTCCACGCCGCCCGCAGCCGCACGGCCTGCGAAGCAATCCCGGGCGGCAGCAGGGCCGATGGATCAAGCTGCGATACCTTCGGATGCAGCACCGCCAGCCGGATCACCAGCCCAGGTGCCCGGTTCAGCGGATCCCCGCTCGTATACAGCTCCATCATCCGCCGCCACGCCTCCAGCTCATGCCCCGGTACCTCGGCCAGATGATACGCCGAAAACCTCCGCAGATACGAAGGAGCCCCGGGACATTCCGCCCCCCGGGCACACGCCCGCGACGCCGCCAGATAGTCCGCCGCCGGATTGAGCTGATGCGTCTGCAGCAGATGCAGCCGCTCATACAGCTGATACACATCGGGATTGTACCGGATCCCTTCTTCCGTCACCGCAATCGCCTTCGCAAAGGCCTGCCGCGTCTTCATGGTCCGCACCACGGCACTCGCAGCGGTCTCGTACTGATACGAATCCGCCGCATTGACCCCGGCATGCCACGCCCGCAGGTCCCAGTAATGCCACTCGCGCGGCTGGAGCCGGTTGCAGACCGCATAATACTCATCAACCAGCCCCCACTGCCCTTCCTGCCACGGCCGGATCGTCTTCAGCTCCACCAGACTCGCCACCACGGAACGGAATCCCCCGAGCACGGCAATGAAGAAGGTTTGCCCCAGCTCGTCCCGCAGCGACGTCGTCAGCGGTGGCTCGAGAATCCCGCGCGCCTGCAGTTCCCGCGCCCGCGCCTGCTCAAACGGCAGCCGCACCAGTCCAGCCAACGCCACAAGGGCCACAGCTGCCAGAATCCGTCGCGGTGGTACCGTCAGCATGGCCGTTTCAGAGTTCCTTCTCCGCAAAGAGAATCCACGCCGCCAGCAGATAGATCACACAGTACACCGCACACAGCCCCCCCATCTTCAACACCTCCACCCCGGGAATCACCACGCCCGTAATCACCGCATCCAGCACATCGAAGGTCTTGAAATCCGGAAACAGAATCGCCACCGCCCCAGCCACCAGCCGGGGCAGCACCCCCCCGCCCGATTCCCCCAGCAGCACCTCCCGCGCCAGCGCCTGAGCATGACCAATCACCATCATCGCCAGCGATGCCATGATCGTGAACAGCGTCGAAGTCGCAAAGGTGCTCATCAGCAGAGTCACCGCCGTCAGCACCACGGACTTCGCCAGAATCGCCGCAACCCCAGCCTGCAGATTCCACCCCACCCCCTGCGTCGTAATCAGGTTCACAACCTCCGCCGCAGCCTTCTCCCGGTCCTCCTGACTCGTATACCGCCGGTACTCCAGCTCCGCAATATTCTGCTCAATGACCGCATTCTGCTTCAGATGCAAAATCGCCGTGAACAGCAGATCCATCGCCGCCAGACTCATCACCAGCACCAGCACCATCCCCAGAAACTTCCCAAGGAGATACTCCAGCCGCGACACGGGCTTGCACAGGATCGTGTAGATCGTCCGGTCCTCCACATCCCGCGGAATCAGCAGTGCCGTCCCCGCCACCGCAAACAGCATGCAGAAAAGCTGCATCGCCGCAAAAGACACGTCCTTCAGCATCTTCAGCTCCTGCTCGCTCTTCAGATCAGCAAAGGCAAAACTCGCCCCGATCAGCACGACCGCAAAAATCGCCATGAAGGCAAACACCTTCATCCGGATCAGCTGCGTAAGCGTCCCGGACGCAATCGCCCACACCCGCCCAAAGGAGAACGCCCGGTGCCGCAGCGGAACCACCCCCGCTTCGCCATTCACGACCCCACCCCCTTCCCGCTCTCCTGCGCCGCCGCCGAAGTCACTTCAAGGAACAGGGTCTCCAGCGTCGTCCGCGGATGACCACTCGAAATCCACGAAACCCCGCGCGCCGACGCGAGGGCCCTCACCTCCTCGAGAAAGTCCGGCGTCGCCCCCTCCAGCACCAGTTCCGTCCGGTGATCCACTTCCGTGATCTCGGCAAGACTGCCCTCCCGCAGCATCTTCCCACGGAAAATGATCCCAATCCGGTCACAGACTTCCTGAACCTGCTCCAGCAGATGCGATGACAGAATCACAGTGATGCCACGCTGCTTGAGCGCAAGGATCAGATCCCGGATCTGCCGCGACCCCAGCGGATCCACCCCAGCCGTCGGTTCATCCAGCACCACCAGACGCGGACGGTGAATGATGGCCTGCGCCAGTCCAATCCGCTGCAGCATCCCCTTCGAATACCCTCCCAGCCGCCGGTCAGCCGCTTCCTCCAGATCCACCAGCGCCAGCATCTCGCCAATCCGGCTCTCCAGTTCCCGACCCCGCAGCCCACAGAGCCGTCCATAAAAGGCAAGGGTCTCACGCCCCGTCAGATGCTTGTAGAAGTATGGATTCTCCGGCAGATAGCCAACCTCTTCCCGGCTGTCGACCCGCGCACTGTCCCGCCCGAAAATCGCACACTTCCCCTCCGTCGCCCGCAGCAGCCCAAGCAGCACCTTCATCGTCGTGCTCTTCCCGGATCCATTCGGTCCAATCAATCCATACACTCCACCCGGCGGCACCTCGAGCGAAAGATCACTCACTGCCGTGAACTCCCGCCGCCGCAGCCCGGGCACCCGGAAAACCCGCGTGAGATGCTCAATGCTGACTGCCGGTTCCATCGCCATGCCGACATGGTACCGTAGTTCCCACCACGTCAAGAGTCGACGTCCCCCCAGCCACTGCCACCGCTCACACCAGCATGCCCGCCGCCACCGTCTCGTTCGTCCCCTCGTCAATGAGGACAAAACTTCCCGTGATCCGGTTCCGCGCATAGCTGTCCCACATCAGGGGAGCCGACGTCCGCAGCGCAATCCGCCCGATGTCGTTCATCCGGAACACAAGGTCGTCTTCAATCTTGTGCAGCGTATTGATGTTCACCTTGTACCGCACGTCCTTGACCACCGCCGCCACTTCCCGCGTCGTATGACGCAGTGCAAACCTGCCCCGCGGACTGAGCGGACGCTCGCTGAACCAGCAGATCATCGCCTCCAGATCCTGCCCGACTTCCGGGGGATTGTTCGGCTTCACGATCATGTCGCCACGCGAAATATCGATCTCGTCCTCCAGCGTGATCGTGACCGACAAAGGCGCAAAGGCCTCCTGCAGATCCCCATCCGCCGTGTGCACAGTCTTCACCCGCGACGCAAATCCAGACGGCAGCGCCACCACCGCATCCCCCGGCTTGAATACTCCGCCAGCCACCCGCCCCGCATACCCACGGAAATCATGCCACTCCTCACTGTGCGGCCGGATCACCGTCTGCACCGGAAACCGCGCCTCCACATGATTCTCCCCAGCCCGCACATACACCGTCTCCAGATGATACAATAACGTCGGTCCCTGATACCATGGCATCTTATCCGACTTCTCCACTACATTGTCACCATTGAGCGCACTGATCGGGATGAACGTCATCTCCACAAGATTGTCCAGCCGGCTCGCAAAATCACTGAACTCCGACTTGATCCGCTCAAACACTTCCTCCTGGTACTCCACCAGATCCATCTTGTTCACCGCGAGGACCACATGCTGAATCCGCAGCAGATTCGCCAGAAAGGCATGACGGCAGGTCTGCTCAATCACCCCCTTGCGCGCATCAATCAGAATAATCGCCAGATTCGCCGTGCTGGCCCCCGTCACCATGTTCCTCGTATACTGAATGTGCCCAGGCGTATCCGCGATGATGAACTTCCGCCGCGGCGTCGCAAAATACCGGTACGCCACATCAATCGTAATCCCCTGCTCCCGCTCAGCCTTCAAGCCATCCGTCAACAGCGCCAGATCCACCCGCGCATCACCCCGCTTCTGCGAAAACCGCTCGACCGCTGCCAGCTGATCCTCGAAAATCGACTTCGAATCATATAAAAGACGCCCAATCAGCGTCGATTTCCCGTCGTCCACCGATCCAGCCGTCGTAAAGCGCAGTAAATCCATTGTCTTCAATTCTACAATTGTTGTCGCCTGCTCAGAAATACCCTTCCTTCTTGCGGTCCTCCATCGCCGACTCGCTCCGCTGATCATCCGCCCGCGTCCCCCGCTCGGTCTGCCGCGCCGCCGCCACCTCGGCCACAATGTCGTCCAGAGTCGAAGCCCCGGACTCCACCGCCCCAGTGCACGTCACATCCCCAATCGTCCGGAACCGCACCGTCTTCTCCACCACTTCCTCGTCAGCCTGCGGATTCGCATAGCCAGTCTCCGCATCCAGCAGCGACCCATCCCGCAGAAAGACTCTCCGGCGATGCGAAAAATACAGACTCGGCAGCGGAATCTCTTCCTGCCGGATGTACTGCCACACATCCATCTCAGTCCAGTTCGACAGCGGAAAGACCCGGAAATGCTCGCCCTCATGCATGCGCCCATTGAAAATGTTCCATAGCTCAGGCCGCTGATTCTTCGGATCCCATTGCCCGAAATCATTGCGGTGACTGAAAAACCGCTCCTTCGCCCGCGCCTTCTCCTCGTCCCGCCGCCCCCCCCCCAGACACGCATCATACCGATGCTCCGCAATCGTATCCAGCAGCGTCACCGTCTGCAGCTTGTTCCGGCTCGCCCTCGGTCCCTTCTCCTCCTGCACCCGTCCCTGCCGGATGCTCTCCTCCACCGACCCCACCACCAGCCTCGCCCCCAGCAACTCCACAAACCGATCCCGGTACTCCAGCGTCTCCGGAAAATTATGCCCAGTATCCACATGCAGCAACGCAAACGGCATCCGCGCCGGATGAAACGCCTTCCGTCCCAGCCACGCCATCACAATCGAATCCTTCCCCCCCGAAAACAATAAAGCAGGATTCCGGAACTGAGCCGCCGCCTCCCGCAGCACATAAATCGCTTCCGATTCCAACTGCCGCAGATGCGAAATCTGATAGTTACTGAAATTCGACATGGTTGCTCCTCCTCAGCTACCCCAAACCCATCCCACACAAGCACGCAAGAGGAATTCTCCGGATTGTTGATCGGAAAAGTCGTGTTTGGTCGGGGTGCCGCGGGAGTCTCCCCGGAATCCATCGCCGCTCCCTGTTCCTCAATTGCGTGCCATTCCTTGCCAACCCGGATGCCGGCGTTCCGTCAGTTTACCTGACTCACCGGTCCATCCCGTCAGGCATCGCCCGGCTTATCCTCTCCGAGGGGTAAGCCTCACGTCCGATTAGGCTTCCCGCCATCGGCCCGCGCAAAGCACCCTGCGATCGCTCTCGGTTCGCCGCTCAAACCCTCACATATCTTCTGCATGCCGACCCTGTCTTTTCCTGCCGCATTCCTGCCCGTCTTGGTGCTCGCCGCATCCGCCCGTGCCGACCTCTTCCTGCACGAACCATTCAACTACCCGGAAGGATCTCTGACTGGCCGCAGCGGTGCCCTCGGAACCACGGGCGAATGGACGAGCTACGAGAGCCTCCATCCCGCCGACGGCTGGCGCATCCATACGGAAGGCACCACCACGGGCATCGTTGTCGATCCCGGCCCGCCCGTGGCCCGCAACATGTTCGATGGCAAGGTCGCCAATCTCCCGACCACCGGGGGCTTCACGGGTCTCCCCGGTCCCGACGACGTGGGCGAACCCGATCCCGACCGCGACTTCGAAATCGGCCGCTACATGGATGCCTCCATCGCCCTCGCTCCATCGGTCACAGCGACCTTCCGCACCAAATCGACCACATGGTTCAGCTATGTGACCGCCCACGGATGGGACCGGAATCAGGAAACGGCGGCCCTCACTCTCGCCACCGACCCCACCCCCGCCAGTTCACGCTCACTCACCCTCACCAATGGCGGCCACGGCATCGGCGCAGGCGGCGGTCCTCCCCGCAATAACCGCCTCCACATCCTCCCCCGGTTCTACCAGGACGGGGTCGCATGGAATGCCCTCGGACCCGTCACCGCATGGTCGCAGGACAGCATGACGGTTCCCTTCGCCACCGGTGCCATGTCATGGGCTGCCACCGACGCCAGAGGATTCGGCACCCCCAATATCGTCGTCGGCAGAATCCAATGGGACAGCGACACCAACGGCGAAGACATCATCACCGTGGCAGCCTTCCGCGACACGGACACCCTCACCGAAGAAGCCTTCCTCAACCTCATCGCCCTCAAGCCCGACCTCTCCAGCGCCACCTGGCTGGCCGCTAAACCAAACATCGACCAGTCCCAGCTCGATACCCTCAACCTCTCGGGCACCAAGTTCTTCATCGACGAAATCCGCATCGGTTCGTCCTTCAGCGACATCATCGGCGCATCAGCTCCGACCACCCCCTTCGCCATCGTCTCCCATTCCTTCAACCCAGCCACCCGCGTCCTCACCCTGACATGGACCTCGGAACCCGGCGCATCCTACTCGGTCCGCTACACCCGCAACCCAGCCGACTGGTCCCGCGAACTCGACGACAATGTCCCCGCCAGCAGCGGACCCACCACCACCAAATCCTATCAGCTCTCAGACTTCGGCCTCGGCTCCGAACCCTCCCTCTACTTCCGCATCCACCGGCGCTGAGAA
>Ga0315907_10004336_pt1 | contig 16001 bp, 13 predicted proteins | sample LakEriMetagenome_3_FD_203525 | JGI IMG/M metagenome (GOLD analysis project Ga0315907, IMG submission 203525) | Freshwater fungal communities from buoy surface, Lake Erie, Ohio, United States - Buoy 12 MA123 | ecosystem: Environmental > Aquatic > Freshwater > Lake > Lake biofilm | place: USA... | reverse complement strand
ACCTGCTACCCGGCGCTCCGACGCCTACCGGGACGGGACTCTCACCCGTTGGACAGGCGCAGCATGCAGCAGCTCCTCCTCCCCCTTCAGGGTTCGGTCGAGCCTTTGCTTCGTGACGCACCATGCCTGCATTGTCGCCCAGGAGGGTTTTCCCTCAAAGCGCGCCTCGGGTGGCCACAATCGGTTCATGTCTGCCTGCCCCGCCCAGACCGTCACCGGTCACGCCAGTCCCGGCAGTACGCCCATGCATGACGTGGTGATCCTGGGGGCCGGCATGTCCGGGCTGTGCCTGGGCATCGAGCTCAAGCGCGCCGGGCTGCACGACTTCCTCATCCTGGAGCAACAGGCCGGCGTGGGCGGCACCTGGTGGGACAACCGATACCCCGGCGCGCATGTGGACGTGCCGGCGCCGCTCTACAGCTTCAGCTTCGAGCCCAACCCGCATTGGCGCCAGCGCTTTGCCGCCGCGCCGCAGATCCAGGCCTACATGGCGCACTGCGCCGACAAGTACGGCCTGCTGCCGCACCTGCGGCTGGGCGTCAAGATCACGGCGGCGCGCTTTGACGACACCGAAGGCTGGTGGACGCTGGACACGCAAGGGCCCGAGGGCCATCGGCAGATCCTCACCCGCTTCTTTGTCTGCAGCACCGGCCCGCTGTCCCAGGTGCGCTGGCCGGACATTCCGGGGCTCGACCACTTCCAAGGCCGCAAGCTGCACTCGGCCCGCTGGGACGCCAGCTACCGCGCCCACGGGCAGCGCGTGGCGGTGATCGGCACGGGCTCCACCGCCTCGCAACTCATCCCGCCGTTGGCGCAGCAAGCTGCCCAGTTGCACGTGTTCCAGCGCACCGCCAACTGGGTGCTGCCGCGCATGGACCGGCCCTACTTCGCCGCGGACCGGCTGCTGGCGCGCTTTCCGCCTTACGCCTGGGCCGTGCGGGCCTTCTGGTACCACCTGCTGGAGTGGGGCCGGCGCGGCTTTGACGAAGGCACGGTGGCCCGGCGCGGCATGCTCAAGACAGCGGCGCGGCACCTGCAGAGCCAGGTGCCGGACCCCACCCTGCGCGCGAAACTGCGCCCGCCCTACCCGCTGGGCTGCAAGCGCATCATCTATTCCAACGACTTCTACCCCGCGCTGTCGCAGCCGAACGTGGAGCTCGTCACCGAGGGCATCGAACGCATCACGCCCACGGGCATCGTCACGGCGGATGGGCGTGAGCGGCCGGTCGACACGCTGGTGTGCGCCACGGGTTTCGACACGACGCGGCTGCTGGCCTCGGTGGACATCCAGGGCCCGGGCGGGCAGCGCCTGGCCACGGCCTGGCGCGACGGTGCCCAGGCCTGGCAGGGCGTGGCCGTCGCAGGGTTTCCCAACCTGTTCCTGATGCTGGGCCCCAACACCGGCACCGGCCACACCTCCACGCTGCTGTACATCGAACCCCAGGCGCAGCACATCGTGGCCTGCATCCGCCATGTGCTGCAAGGCGGCCACCGCGGGATCGCCGTGCGGCCGCAGGTGCAGGCGGCGTACAACGCGGCACTGCAGGCGCGGCTGGCGGGCTCGGTGTGGTCCACCTGCCGCAGCTGGTACCGCGACGACAACGGCCGCATCGTGGCGCTGTGGCCCGGGTTCACCAAGGACTACGTGAAGGGCTTGACGGCGCCGGACTTCGCCGCCTACGAGCTGATGCCTGGGGCCCGCCCTCAGGCGCCCCAGCAGGCGTCACCTGAGGCGTCACCTTCAGCCGGCACCGACCGCTGGTCCCGCTGAAGCCGCCGGCCCGGCCCGCCCGGCCCGGTCACGCACCCAGAAGAAACGCGGCCCCGCGCTCGCCCACCATGATGGACGCGGCGTTGGTGTTGGCCGAGATGAGCGTGGGCATGGCCGAGGCATCGATGACGCGCAAGCCGTCCACACCGCGCACGCGCAGTTGCGGATCGAGCACGGCCTGCTCGTCGCTGCCCATGCGGCAGGTGCCCACCGGATGGAAGACCGTGCCGCCGCGGCTGCGCGCGAACTCCCACAACTGCTGGCGCGTGGCCACGCCCGGCCCGGGCATGGTCTCCAGGTCCCAGAGGTCTCGAAAGGCCGGCTGGGCATAGATGTCGCGCAGCCACTGCAGGCCGGAGACCATGGTCTCCCGGTCCAGCGGCTCGCTGAAATAGCGCGGGTCGATGCGGGGCTGCTCGAAGGGGTCGGCCGAGCGGATCTGCACGCTGCCGCGCGACAGCGGGCGGCACTGGCACACCGAGGCGCTGAAGCCGGGGTAGTCGTGCAGCGGGTCGCCCGGCTTGTCCACCGACAGCGGCATCACGTTGAACTGCACGTCGGCGCGGCCGTCGCGCGCCTGGTCGGTGCGGGCAAAGCCGCCCACCTGGCCCGCGCCCACCGTGAGCGGCCCGCGGTTGGCCAGCAACCATTGCAGCCCCATCTTGGCCAGCGAGAAGGGGTTGCGCACCTGGTTGTTCAGCGACACCTTGCGCTTCAGGCGCACGATGACGCGCGCCTGGTAATGGTCCTGCAGGTTCTGTCCGACGTCAGGAGCATCAAGCACCACCGGAATGCCATGCGCACGCAACAGCGCCGCCGGGCCGATGCCGGAAAGCTGCAGCAACTGCGGCGACTGCAGGGCCCCGGCGCTCAGGATCACGTCGCCCTGCGCGCGGGCCTGCCGGACCTGCCCGCACTGCACCCACTCCACGCCCACGGCACGGCCGCCCTCGAACAGCACCCGCGACACCTGGGCCCGCAGTTCCAGCTGCAGGTTGGGGCGCTTCCGCGCGGGCTTCAGAAAGGCCCGGGCCGCGCTGGAGCGCCAACCGCCCCAGATGGACAGCTGGTAGGCGCCGACGCCAAAGTCCGAGGCGGCGTTGAAGTCGGGGTTGCGCGGCAGGCCGGCCTGCATGCCCGCCTGCACCCAGGCCTCGCAGCAGGGGTGGTCGTTGCGCAGGTTCGAGACGCCCAGTTCACCCTCGGCCCCGTGGAACTCGCTAGCCCCACCCTCAAAACGCTCGGAGCGGCGGAAGTGCGGCAGCACGCTGCGGTAGTCCCACCCCGCGGCCCCCGCGCGGACCCAGTCGGCATAGTCCTCATGCTGGCCGCGGATGTAGACCAGGCCGTTGATGGACGACGAGCCACCCACCACCCGGCCCCGGGGCCACACGATGTTGCGCCCGCCCGAGCCCTCGGACGGCTCGGTGTCGAACAGGCGCGAGAAGCGCTGGTCGTAGATGGTCTTGAAGTAGCCCACCGGCAGGTGGATCCAGAAGTTGCGGTCCGAGCCGCCCGCTTCCAACACCAGGACGCGACGCCCGGCGGCGCTCAGGCGCTGGGCCAGCACGCAACCGGCCGAGCCGGCGCCGACGATGATGTGGTCCCAGACCTGATCGCTTGCGGGCTTCACGTGCGGGGCCCTGGGAGGTTCAAGCCTTGATGGTGTCGAGGAAGAGCTTGGTGTCGAAGTAGTTCGACGCCGGCACCGGGTTCTGGATGTTGCCGAACTTGACGAAGAAGTCGGTGACCTGCTGCAGCCAACGCGTCACCGAACCGTCGGCGTACAGCTTGCGCCACTCGGCCGAGGTGTAGTAGCGCGAGGCCTTGAACTGGTCGCGGAACTCCTCCAGCGGCACCTGGGCGTACTGCGCGGCCTGCAGCGCGGCCACGGCCTCGGCCGACTTCGGCCCGATGAGGTGGTCGTTGGCCTCCTGCCAACCGCGCACCAGCTTCTGGCAGGCGTCACGGTTCTTGTCGAACCAGTCGTTGCGCGCGGCCCAGCCGCCCACGATGGCCGCCTGCGGAAAGTAGGCCGAGGCGTCCACCAGCTTCACTGCGCCGGGCACCTTCTGCTTGACCGTGATGTCGAACGGGACCCACAGCGCCACCGCAGGCACTGCACCGGAGATGAAGGAGGTCACCGCGTCGGCCATGCGCTGGTTGACCACCTCCACGTCCTTGGCCGGGTCGAGCTTGTTGGCGCGCAGCGCGTTGTCCAGGAACACATGGGCCGTGGTGCCGGTGGTGGTGGAGATCTTCTTGCCCTTGAGGTCGGCAAAGGTCTTGATGCCCTGGTCAGAGCGCACCCAGAGCTGGGCGGTGGCGAACTCGACGTTGTTGATGAGGAAGACCTTGCCCTGGCCGCGCGCGGGGAAGTTGGACACCACCGCGCCCGTGGACAGCATGTCCAGGCTGCCGCCAATCATGGCCTGGAACAGCTCCAGCCCGGTGGTGAACTGCACGAGCTCCAGGTCCAGCCCCTGGCGCGCAAAGCTGCCCATCTGCATGCCGGTCCAGATCTGCCCGTCCACCGCCGGGGTATGCAGGTAGCCCACCTTGACCTTGGTGCGGGCCTGGGCGAAGGCGGGCAAGCCCATGGAGACCGCAGACAGGCCTGCAGCCGCTTGGGCGATGAAGGTCCTGCGGCCTGCGCGATCTGGCGCGCCACAGGCCATGGAGGTGGGCTTGTCATTGCTGCTCATGGTGGTCTCCTCTTGGGTTTGTCTGGTTCAGTTTCAGGGTCAGGGTCAACGAACGCTCTGGCGCTGCTGCGCGGCGTACTCCTGCATCACCAGGCCGCGGATGTGCGACCTCAGCTCCGCAAACTCGCGCCGCTCCAGCAGCCCGGCGTCGCGCGGGTAGCCGAAGGGCACGTCGATCACCTCGCGGATGCGCGAGGGCCGCGCCGTCACGACGACGATCTTGGACGACAGGTAGATCGCCTCCTCGACCGAGTGGGTGATCAGCATCACGGTCTTGCCCTCGGCCGCCAGCACCTGCAGCAGCAGGTCCTGCATGGCCGAGCGCGTCTGGGCATCCAGCGCACCAAAGGGTTCGTCCATCAGCAGGAACTGGGGCTTGACGGCGTAGGCCCGCGCAATGGCCAGGCGCTGGCGCATGCCGCCGGACAGGGTCTTGGGGTAGGCGCGGCGGAAGTCGGCCAGGCCCATGAGGACCAGGTAGCGCTCGACGATCTCGCGCTGTTCAGCCGCAGGCACGCGATTGGCCGCCAGGTTCAGGCCGAAGGCGATGTTCTGCTCCACCGTCAGCCAGGGGAAGACGCCGTACTCCTGGAAGATCACCCCGCGCTCGGGGCCGGGGCCGGCCACCGGCTGGCCGTCCAGCAGCACCTGGCCGGCCGTGGGCTGCACAAACCCTGCCACGATGTTCATCATCGTGGTCTTGCCGCAGCCCGACGGGCCGATGATGGAGACGAACTCGCGGTCCCGTACCTCGTAGCTGACGTTCTCCACCACCGTCAGGGCGCCGAAGCGCACGCTGACGTCGCGAAAGGCGATGCGTACCGGCGAGGTCATGCAATGCGGTCCTGCCAGGCCACCAGGCGCCGGGTGGCGGCGCGCAGCAGCAGGTCCATCGTCAGCGCAATGAAGCCGATGCTGATGATGCCCACGTAGATGATGTCGAGCTGAAAGAAGGACGAGGCGTTCTGGATCAAGGCCCCCAGCCCCTGCTGGGCCGCAATCAATTCCGACGCCACCAGGGTGGCCCAGGCCACGCCCAGGGCCACGCGCAAGGCCGTCAAGGTGTGCGGCACGGCCAGCGGCACGACCACCTTGCGGAAGATCTCGCCATCGGTCGCCCCGAGGGTGCGGGATACCCGCACGTAGATCGGGCTGATCTGGGCAATGCCCTCGTACATCACGATGACGCCAGCGAAGAACGAGGCGTACAGCAGGATGATGACCTTGGCTGGCTCACCGATGCCGAAATACACGATCACCAGCGGGATGAGTGCGATGGGCGGCAGCGCACGAAAGAAGTTGATCAGGGGGTCGATGAAGCGCCGCACCCCCGGATACCAGCCCAGGACGAAACCCACGGGCACGGCCAGGGCGATGCCGCAGGCCACGCCGATGAAAACGCGCTGGGTGGACATCCAGACATCCCGCGGCAGGCGCCCCTGGCTCAGCAGTTCCCAAGCCCGCAGCGCCACGGCATGCGGCGTGGGCACCAGGGCCGGGTTGACCAGGCCGGAGTAGGCGATGGCGTACCACAGCACCAGCAGCACAGCCCAGGGGGCCAGGGTCCACAACACGCGGTTCACCCGGCACGGCTCCGCAGCGTGGGCGCTGTTGCGGCCGCAGGCGCCTGGCCGCGGCCGCGACGGCGTTGGTAGAACTCCGGTGTAGGCAACATGATGGCTTAAAGGTACTATAAGTAGGACGTTCAGCACAATAGAGCAAACCCACCCGGCCACCCACTGCGCGGGCGCACCCCTTGCGAGACACCTTCAGCCACAGCCCCCTGCCCCGCTACGCCCAGCTGGCCGATCTGCTGCGCCAGCGCATCGCCCGCGGCGTGTGGAAGGAGGGCGACCTGCTGCCGTCCCTGGACGCCCTGGTGGCGGAATTCGGCGTGGCGCGCGTCACGGTGCGCCAGGCCATCGAGCGCCTGGCGCGCGAGAACCTGGTGTCGCCCCAGCGCGGGCGCGGCACCTTCGTCACCGCCCAGGCGGGCCCCGACCGCTGGCTGCGCCTGGAGACCAACCTGCGTGATCTGGCCGATGTGTACCGGGAAGACAAGCCCAAGCTCACGCTGATCGAGGACACGGCGGCCATGCCCGCGCTGCGCGAACGCGAGGGCCTGCCCGCGCCCGGCTACCGCTTCCTGCGCCGTGTGCACTCGCGCCAGGACGTGGCCTATTGCGTGATCTCGATCCACCTGGACGAGCGGGTGTTCCGCCTGGCACCCCAGCGCTTTCTCCACGAGACCGTGATCCCGGTGCTGCTGGAACTGCCGCAGGTGCAGATCGCGCGCGCCTGGCAGACGCTGTCCATCGCCACCGCCGATCTGGAGGTGGCGCAGCTGCTGGAACTGCCGCTGAACGCGCCCGTGGCCGAGGTGCGGCGCGTTGTCACCGCGCCCGACGGCACGGTGCAGTACCTGGGGGAGATCACCTACCGGGGCGACTACATCCACTTCGAGATGGACCTGGTGACCTGATGCTGAACGTGGCCCGGCTGGAAGCCTTCGTCCTGCGCTGCCCCATCGACACACCGGTGCAGACCTCCTTCGGCATCATGCGCGACCGGCCGGCGGTGTTCGTGCGCGTCACCGACACCGAAGGCGCGCAGGGCTGGGGCGAGGTCTGGTGCAACTTCCCTACCGTGGGTGCCGAGCACCGCGCCCGCTTGCTGGACAGCGTGTTCGCGCCCCTGCTCGTGGGCAGCCGCCACGCCTCGCCGGCGGCTGCTTTCCAGGAGCTGAGCGCACGCACCGAGGTGCTGGCCATCCAATCCGCCGAGCCCGGACCCATCGCCCAGTGCATTGCCGGGTTGGACATCGCCCTGTGGGACCTGCACGCCCGCCGGCTGGGCCAGCCGCTGTGGCGGCTGCTGGGGGGTGTGAGCCCCGAGGTGCCCGTCTATGCCAGCGGCCTGAACCCCACCGAGCCCGAACGCCTGGCTGCGGCGCAGCAGGCCCAGGGCTTTCGCGCCTTCAAGCTCAAGGTGGGGTTCGGACGTGACCGCGATCTGGGCAACCTGAAGGCCCTGCGCGAGGCCGTGGGCGACAGCGACCTCATGGTCGACGCCAACCAGGCCTGGGACCTGGAGACCGCAGCCGGGCACGCCGCCGCCTTCGCGCCGTTCGGCCTTCGCTGGCTGGAGGAACCGCTGCGCGCCACGCGGCCCTGGAGCGAGTGGCACGCGCTGTCTGCGCGCGTGCCCATGCCGCTGGCCGCAGGCGAGAACCTGGCCAGCGTCGAGGCCTTCGGGCAGGCGGTGGACGCGCGCTGCCTGGGCGTGCTGCAGCCCGACCTCGCCAAGTGGGGCGGCTTCAGCGCGTGTCTGCCCGTGGCGCGCCAGGCGCTGGCGCGCGGACTGCGCTACTGCCCGCACTTCCTGGGGGCCGGCGTGGGCCTGCTCGCCTCGGCCCACCTCCTGGCGGCCGCAGGCGGGGACGGCCTGCTGGAGGTGGACGCCAACCCCAACCCGCTGCGCACGGCCACCTGCGGGCCGGTGGCCCAGGTGGTGGACGGCCGCGTGCACCTGAGCGAGCGGCCGGGCCTGGGCGACATGCCCGATCTGGCCGCCCTGCGCGACCACCTCGTGCCGCACTGAGCTGCCCCACTGAGCCGCCCGACCGAGCCGCCGCACCAAGCCGCCCCCGACGCCCATGAAAACCATCTTCGTCCTGTTCGACAGCCTGGTGCGCAATGCGCTGGAATGCTATGGCGGCAGCGACATCGACACGCCCAACTTCAAACGCTTCGCGCAGCGCAGCATCACCTTCGACCGCCACTACACCGGCAGCCTGCCCTGCATGCCGGCGCGCCGCGACCTGCACACCGGCCGGCTGAACTTCCTGCACCGCAGCTGGGGGCCGCTGGAGCCCTTCGACCGCTCGTTCTCTGAAGCGCTGCAGGCCGCGGGCGTGTACACGCACCTGGTGTCTGACCACTACCACTACTGGGAAGACGGCGGCGCGACCTATCACAACCGCTACTCGTCCTGGGAGTTCATCCGCGGGCAGGAATGGGACAAGTGGAAGGCGATGGTGCAGCCCCCGCTGGAGCGCTGGCGCGCGATGTACCACCCGATGCAGCAGCCCTCGGGCGGGATGACGCAGCGCGCCGATGGCCGCCTGCAGGCCATGGTCAACCGCTCGTTCATGCAGGCCGAGGAGGACTACTGCTGCCCGCGCACCTTCGCCGCGGGCTTCGAGTTCCTGGACCACAACCGCGACGCCGACGACTGGCTGCTGCACCTGGAATGCTTCGACCCGCATGAGCCCTTCCATGCGCCGGCGCGCTTTCGGGAGCGCTACCCCACAGGCTACACCGGGCCCATCCTGGACTGGCCGCGCTACCAGCGCAACCAGGAGAGCGCCGAGGAGGTGGCCGAGCTGCGCGCGAACTACGCCGCGTTGCTGTCGATGTGCGACCACCACTTCGGGCGCCTGCTGGACTACCTGGACCGGTACGACATGTGGAAGGACACGGCCGTGGTGCTCAGCACCGACCACGGCTTCCTGCTGGCCGAGCACGACTGGTGGGGCAAGAACCGCATGCCCTTCTTCAACGAGATCGCGCACATCCCGCTGGTGATCCACCACCCGGCCTTCCGACACTGCGCCGGCCAGCGGCGCCAGGCCCTGACCCAGACCACCGACCTCATGCCCACGCTGCTGGCGCTGCACGGGGTGGCCGCACCCGACAGCGTGGAGGGCCACAACCTGCTGCCGCTGCTGGAGCAGGACCATGCCGTGCGTGACGCCGCGCTGTACGGCATGTTCGGCGCCGGCACCAACATCACCGACGGGCGATACACCTACTTCCGCTACCCCGAGGACATGACGCGGCAGATGCTGTACGAGTACACGCTGATGCCCATGCACCTGAAGAACCTGTTCCATGTGGACGAGTTGCGCGGCGCGCAACTGACCGCGCCCCTGGGCTTCACGCAGGGCGTGCCGCTGCTGAAGGTGCCGGCCCGGCGCAACGCCCGCGGCCAACCCACGGGCCACCAGGGCCAGGGTGGCGGCTACGAGGACACGACCACGGTGCTGTTCGACCTGCACACCGACCCGGCGCAGCGCCAGCCCTTCCGTGACGACGCCATCGAGGCGCGGCTGCTGGGCTTGATGGCCGGACTGATGCGCGCCAACGAAGCCCCGCCCGAGGCGTTCACGCGTCTGGGCTTGACGCCCTGAAAAGCCGACGAACTGAAGCCCTGACGCATTGCCCCCCCGAACCCCGTCATCCCCACGACATTCCACGGAGACCGACATGAACAAGCCCAGCCAGAAGAAGAATCCCGCCCCCCACCCGCGGCGCCAAGCGCTGCAGCGTCTGGCCGCGCTGGCCGGGAGCAGTGCGGCGGCCCTGCTGGGCCTGCCCAGTTTTGCCCAGGGCTATCCGGCCCGGCCGCTGCGCATCGTCGTGCCCTGGCCGGCAGGCGGTCTGGTGGACGTGGCCGCCCGGCAGCTCGGCACGCGCCTGCAGGCCGCCCTGGGCCAACCCGTGGTGGTGGAGAACCGCGTGGGCGCCGGCGGCTCCATCGGCGCCGATGTGGTGGCCAAGGCACCGGCAGATGGCCACACCCTGCTGTTCAGCACCAGCGCGCTGACGATCAACGTCGCCATGCAGACCAAGCTGCCCTTCGACCTGCAGCGTGACTTCGAGCCGGTGTGCCTGCTGGCCCATGCGCCCTCGGTGCTGGTAGTAGGCCCGTCCATCAACCCCGCGTCGGTGCAGGAACTGGTGGCGCTGGCCCGGGCCCGCCCGGGCCAGCTCAGCTACGGCTCGGCCGGCGTGGGCTCACCCGCGCACCTGGCCGGGGAGCTGCTGAAGTCGCTGCAAAAGCTGTTCGTCGTGCACATCCCCTACACCGGTGCGCCCGCGGCCATGAACGACCAGCTGGCGGGACGCTTGGACTTCCAGTTCGCCAACGCCGCAGTGGCCCTGCCGCAGGTGCGCGCCGGCAAGGTACGCGCGCTGGCCGTGACGGGGGCACAGCGCTTTGCAGCGCTGCCCCAGGTGCCCACGATGGTGGAGGCCGGCGTGGCCAACTTCGAGGCCGACCAATGGCTGGGCCTGCTGGCGCCGCGCGGCCTGCCCAGCCCCGTGCAGGCGCGCCTGTCCGCCGAGTGCCAAAAGGCGCTGGCGCAGGACGATCTGCGCGCCGCGCTGCTGCAAGCCGGCATGACGGCGGCCCCGGCCGGCACGCCCGCAAGCTTCGACGCCGCCCTCAAGGCCGAGCTGGCCAAGTGGACCGCGGTGGTGAAGGCGGCCAACATCCAGCCCGAGTGAGGAAGCGGCCGTGACTTCGACCCCCACGGTCCAGACATCCGGACCCAACAAGGCGCCCAACATCCTTCTGGTGATGGTCGACCAGCTGGCCGCGCCAGCCCTGCCAGCCTACGGCCACCGCCAGGTGCTGGCGCCGCACCTGGATGCGCTGGCACGCCAGGCCGTCGTCTTCGACAGCGCCTACTGCAACTTCCCCATCTGCGCGCCGTCGCGCTTTTCCATGCTCAGCGGGCGGCTGCCGCACGCCATCGAGGCCTACGACAACGCGAGCGAATTCCCGGCCGCCACGCCGACGATGGCGCACTACCTGCGCCACGCGGGCTACCGCACCATCCTGTGCGGCAAGATGCACTTCATCGGCCCGGACCAGTTGCACGGCTATGAAGAGCGGTTGACCACCGACATCTACCCGGCCGACTTCGCCTGGACACCCGACTGGACGAAGGGCCCGGGGCACCGCCCCACGGGCGTGAGCATGCGCCCGGTGGTGGAGTCAGGGCCCTGCATCCGCAGCATGCAGATCGACTACGACGACGAGGTGGAGTACCGCGCCGTGCAGCGCCTGCATGACCTGGCGCGTGCGCCCGAGCAGCAGCCCTTCTTCATGACGGTGTCGTTCACGCACCCGCACCCGCCCTTCGTGGCGCCGCAGCGCCACTGGGACCTGTACCCGCACGAGGCCATCGAGCCGCCGCGCGTGGGCGAGATCGCCTACGCGGACCTGGACGAGCACAGCCGCTGGCTGTACGTCGCCCACGCGCAGAACCTCTACACGGTGACGCCCGAGCATGTGCGCAACGCCCGGCACGCCTACTTCGCCATGATCAGCTATGTCGACGAGAAGATCGGCAGCGTGCTGCGCACCTTGAAGGAAACCGGCCTGGCCGACGACACCGTGGTGGTGTTCGCGGGCGACCACGGCGAGATGCTGGGCGAGCGCGGCATGTGGTTCAAGCAGTGCTTCTTTGAGTGGTCGGCGCGCGTGCCGCTGATGGTGTCGATGCCGCGGCGCTTCCAGCCGGCGCGCGTGGCCGCGCATGTGTCGCTGGTGGACCTGCTGCCCACCTTCCTGGACCTGGCGTCCGAGGCGCGGCGCGTCGAGGCCGTGGACGCGCTGGACGGGCGCAGCCTGTTGCCGCTGCTGACCGGCGCCGAGGACGGGGCTCAGGGCGACCCCGCGCGCACGGTGATCTCGGAGTACAGCTCCGAGGGCGTGTGCGCCGCCTCGCGCATGGTGCGCCAAGGGCGTCACAAGTACATCTTCACCCGTGGCCTGCCGCCCCTGCTGTTCGATCTGCAGGCCGACCCCGACGAGCTCGACAACCTGGCCGGCCGACCCGAATGGGCTGAGGTGGAGGCGGCGCTGCACCAGCGCCTGGTGCAGGACTGGGAGCCTGAAGGCGTGCATCAGCGCATCCTGGCCAGCCAGCGGCGCCGGCTCTTCCTGGCCGAGGTGACGGGCAGCTCCAGCCTGTACCCCAACTGGGCCTACCAGCCCTTCACCGACGAGTCCAAGCGCTTCATCCGCGGCTCCGGCGCCGCCGGGCCCACGAGCGTCAAGGCCAGGGCGCGCTTCCCCTATGTGGAGCCGGTGAAGCCGGACCGCTGAGGCCCGCCCCAGGCCCGCTCAGGGCATGACCTTCACGTCCTTGATGAACTCGGTGGTGAAGGTCTTGCGGTGGTCGACCTTGGCCGGGTCCAGCAGCTTCATCGCCACCATCATGTCGTAGGTCTTCTTCAGGCGAGCCTCGGTGATGGTGCCCATGCCCAGGCGTGCGGCATCACCGCCGGCCACCAGGCCGTGCTGGTTCATCAGGCGGATGCCCACCGCGATCTCGTCGTCGGTCAGCGCCGGGTTGTCCTTCTTGATCATGGCATTGGCCGCCGTCGGGTCACCCTTGAGGTAGCTCTTCCAGCCCTCCATCGAGGCCTTGACGAAAGCCGCCACGGCCTTGGGCCGCTCCTTGAGCGTTTTTTCCATGCACACGATGGTGCAGGCGTAGGGCGGCCAGCCATGGTCGGCCAGCAGCAGCGCCGTGGGCTTGAAGCCGGCCTTCTTCTCGATGGCGTAGGGCTCGCTGGACAGATAGCCCTGCTGCACGATGTTCTTGTCGGCCAGGAAGGGCTGGATGTTGAAGGTGTAGGGCCGCGCCTGCGATTCCTGCAGGCCGTAGGTGCTGCGCAGCCAGGGCCAGTAGTTGGTGCGGGCGTCACCCGAGATGAGGATGGTCTTGCCCTTGAGGTCTTCCATCTTCTTGAAGACCTCGGGGTGGCCGATCAAGACCTGCGGGTCTTTCTGGAACACCGCTGCCACCGTGACGGCCTCGACCCCCTGCTCGCGCACCTTCATGGTCTGCACGTCGAAGCCGAGGTAGCAGTCAGCCTGGCCTGCGGCCAGGATCTGCATGCCGTTGACCTGGGGGCCGCCCATCTTGACCGTCACGTCCAGGCCCGCCTTCTTGTACAGGCCCTGCGTGAGGGCCTGGTAGAAGCCGCCGTGCTCGGCGATGGCATACCAGTTGGTGAGGAAAGTGAACTTTTCCTGGGCGTGGACGGTGGCGCTGGCGCCCCAGGTAAGGGCGGCAGCGGCAGCAGCCACCAGGGTGGAGATGCGAGATTTCATGGGGTGTCCCCTCTGAAGGTTGGACGAGCCTGGGCGGAAACTCAACTCTTGGGGGCTGTCAGCCCGCCCTTGGCCAGCCTCGACAGCAGCCAGGCCCAGAACGCGCCCCCGGCCACCTTGGCCACGAACTGCGCCAGCACGATCTGCGGCATCAGCGCCCCGAAGGCGATGGTGGGAAACAGCAGCGAATCCACGGCCGCCCCAGCCACGTTGGAACCGTTGGCGCGGCGCAGCCAGCTGCCCTTCAACCGAAGGAAGGTGGCCCAGTCCACCAGCGCCGCGGCGGTGAAGGCGACTGCCGAGGCCACGGCGATCTTGCCCGCCGCCGGGTTGAGCACGAAGGTCAGCACGCCCGTGAAGGCGATGAGTGCGCCCATCTGCCAGACCTTCAGCCGCACGTGCAGCCAGTCGCGCAGCGCCAGGTCCAGGCCGATCAGGACGAAGGCATTGATCGCCGTGACGCTGGGCCCGAAGGCGGCCACCGACAAGTTGGCCAGGGTCATGGCCGCGGCGTAGATGATGAGAGCGATGGGCAGGTTCATGGCACCGCCATTGTCGCGGGGAGCGCGCCGGGCGGCAGGGCGAGGCCTTTTCAGGCCAGACCGTGGCGCACAAGCAGCGGGTCGGCCTGTCCGGCTTCGGCAAAGCCCTTGGCCCGCAGCGCGCAGGCATCGCACTCGCCGCAGGGGCGGCCGTCCTCGGCCGGGTCGTAGCAGCTGCTGGTGAGCGCATAGTCCACGCCCAGGGCCAGGCCCTCCTGGATGATGCGCGCCTTGTTCCAGTGCATCAACGGGGCGTGAATCTTCAGCCGCTGCGAGCCCTCCACCCCCGCCTTGGTGGCCAGGCGGGCCAGGGCCTCGAAGGCGGCGATGTACTCGGGGCGGCAATCCGGGTAGCCGGAATAGTCCAGCGCGTTCACGCCAACGAAGATGTCGGACGCGCCCAGCGTCTCGGCCCAGGCCAGGGCGAAGCTGAGGAACACAGTGTTGCGCGCGGGCACGTAGGTGACCGGGATGCCGTGCGACATCTCGGGGCCCGAACGTCCCTTGGGCACGGCGATGTCGGCCGTCAGCGCCGAGCCCCCGAACTCGCGCAGGTCGATGGTGGCCACCACATGGCGCTGCACGCCCATGCGCGCCACCACGGCCTCGGCCGCGCGCAGTTCCTGCTCGTGGCGCTGCCCGTAGCGAAAGCTCAGCGCGTAGGGCGCGTAGCCCTGCGCCTTGGCGATGGCCAGCACGGTGGTGGAGTCCAGGCCGCCGCTGAGCAGGATGACGGCTGGGGGCGGGGGCGTTGGGGTCATGGGTGATTGAGCGGCCGTACTGGGCGATCTTGAAGCGGAAAGGGTCGATTCCATTCAACGTGCATGGCAGCCATCAAGTTGCAGCCAGGGCAGCCACTCCCTGCTCCTTGGCCACGACGGTGTCGTACAGCCCGTACTGGGTGAGCCCCTGATGGCTGTCGATACCTGTGTAGCGCAGCGAGGCATCCTCGTAGCGCCGGAATGCGAACACCGCCTGATTCATCTGCTCGGTGTTGAACACCTTGAGCCGCACGAGCAGATGGAAATCCTGCACTGTCAGCCCCGTCACCGTCAGGAACAGTTCAGGCTCCAGCTTGGTGATCACGTCCTGCAGCGTGTTTTCCCGGAAGTCGGTCAGGTACATGAACGCGGGGATGCGGGTGGCGAACTTGATGAGCTTTTCCTGAACCAGCTTGCGCCGGGACTTGTATTCCTTTTCCTCGGCAGAAAGCTCCTTCTTTTCCTTGGGACTGAGCTTTCCTTCCTTGGCCTTGTTCTTGAGTCCCTTGACCTTCTCGCTCTTGTTGATGATGGTCTCGATGATGTTGTCGCCCAGCGATCGCCAGCCCTCAATGCGTTCGACCGCAGCCATCGCGTCGGGGTTGTCCAGAATGCGTCGCAGCGTGCCGTTGTCCACGTTCACCAGCAGTGCGCTTTCCCACTTACGGGCCAGCAGCGTGGCGGAAGTGCCAGCCATGGCAATGTCCAGGATGCCGCCCGCATCGATCTGCGTCATGTGGGCGCCGTCGTAAGCCAGCACGGGCAAAAAGGCCACCAAGTCCTTGACGGCGTTTTCTGGATTGCTCTCGTTGGGCGACAGGCCCACGCCGTATTCCGACAGTTGGCGCAGGGCCCGCGTCGGGGCGAAGTCGAAGACGAAACACACGGGCTTCAGGATTTCCTCTTCGTTCGGGTTGTCGCCATTGGGGTTCTTGATGGACCACGGCGACTGCACCCGAAACGCTGCCTGGAAGTAGGTTTCGGGAGATTTCAGATTGCGCAGCATCAGGATCGAAGACCACTGCGCCACCGTCACGCCCGTGGTGAGCTTGCCGCACGACAAGGTGATGGTCTTGCTCTCGAACCCGCTGCCGATGGCCTTGCGCACAGGCGGCAAGGCCTCCAGGCCTACCCCGGCTGCAGCCCCTGCAGCCACGATGACCTTGTAGTCGTGCCAGAAGACGTTGAACTAAACCGCTGACGCGGTGGAGGCGCGCGGCGAGATTCGCGCTTCACACAGTCGTACCTTCGTTCTCGGGGACTTTTCCCCGGACTTCGGAGACTGTGATGACACCTCTGCGCCAACGCA
>Ga0315907_10004333_pt1 | contig 16011 bp, 11 predicted proteins | sample LakEriMetagenome_3_FD_203525 | JGI IMG/M metagenome (GOLD analysis project Ga0315907, IMG submission 203525) | Freshwater fungal communities from buoy surface, Lake Erie, Ohio, United States - Buoy 12 MA123 | ecosystem: Environmental > Aquatic > Freshwater > Lake > Lake biofilm | place: USA... | reverse complement strand
CGCCGCCGCCTTCAGGGGCCAGGCCCAGGGCCTCGTAGGTCAGGAGTTCGTTGGTGGTGAAGCAGTCGTGCAGCTCGCACACGTCGACTTCTTGCGGCCCAATGCCCGCCTGTTCATAGGCCTGATTGGCGGCGTTACGCGCCATCTCGAATCCGACCACGCGCATCATGCTGTGGCCCTGGATGGATGTCAGTGGGTCGGTGGTCATGGCCTGGGCCACGATCTCCACTGCACGGCTGCTCAGGCCCCTGCGTCGGGCATAGGCCTCGGAAACGATCACCGCCGCCGCAGCGCCGCACGTGGGCGGGCAGCATTGGTAACGCGTGAGCGGACCATAGATCTGCTTGGAAGCCATCACCTCTTCGAGCGTGAGCTTGTCGCGGAAGATGGCGTGCGGGTTGCGTGAGGCGTGATCACGCGCCTTCACCGAGATGCGGCCGAACGCTTCGTTGCTGGTGCCGTACTTGCGCTGATGCTCCTGCCCGGCGCTGCCGAACAGCAGCGCAGCCATGGGCACCTGGTCGTTCCATTCGATGGTCTCGTGGGCATGCGCGAGTTGCTGGCCCATGATGCTGGGCCGGTCGGTGGCAGTGACGCCCAGCGCACCAGGGTTCATCTGCTCGAATCCCAGCGCCAAGGCGACATCGCACACGCCGTGCGCCACCGCCTGGCGCGCCAGGTACAGGGCCGTCGAACCCGTCGCGCAGGCGTTGTTGACGTTGACGATGGGGATGCCCGTGAGCCCCACTTTGTACAACGCCTGCTGGCCGCTGGTGGAGTCGCCGTAGACAAAGCCGGCGTAGGCCTGCTGGACCTCGCTGTATTCCAGCCCCGCATCCTTCAGGGCCAGGCGCGCGGCTTCGGCGCCCATGGCGTCGTACGGTTCGCTAGCGCCTGGCTTCTTGAAGGGCACCATGCCTACGCCCGCCACCCAGGCTGCAGTACTTGCCTTCGTCATCTTCACTCTCCAACGTCATCAGGTGAGGGGTTCAACGGCGCCCAAGGTCTGGCCCGACATTGCGCTGCGCATCAGTTCCTTTGTGTACTCGTGCTGCGGCGCGTCCAGCACCTCCGCCGTTGCGCCCTGTTCGACTATCCGACCTCGGAACATGACGGCTATATCGTCTGCCAGATGCCGAACCACGGCCATGTCGTGGCTGATGAACAGGTAGCCGAAACCGTGTTCTCGCTGCAAGTCCAGCAGCAGATTGAGGATCTGCGCCTGCACCGAGAGGTCCAACGCCGAGGTCGGTTCGTCCAACACCAGCAACTGAGGGCTGGCGGCCAGCGCGCGGGCGATGGCGATGCGTTGACGTTGTCCGCCCGAGAATTCGTGAGGCAGGTTGCCCAGCGCATCGCGCGGCAGGCCGACATGGTCTACCAGTCTCTCAGCCACGCCTTCCATGGGCTTGCCGGCAATCACTAGAGGCTCCGTGATCAGGTCGCGCACGCGCATCCGGGGATCGAGCGAGCTCTGCGGGTCCTGGAACACGATCTGCATGCCTATGCGGGCCTGCAGGCGGCGCCTGGGCGTCATTCGCGTGATGTCCTGCCCCAGGAAGTGCAGTGACCCCGCACTTACCGGTGTCAGCCCCATCACGGCCTTGGCCAGCGTGCTCTTGCCGCAGCCGGACTCGCCGATCAGGCCCAACGTGCGACCCTCGGCGATCGACAAGGTCACGCCTTCGACGGCTGCCGTACGGCGCGATGCGTAGTGCACCGAGACTTGGTCCAGGGCCAGCAGCGGGGCCGTCACGCGGGCTCTCCCTCTAGCTTCGTAGCGTGACTCAGCCAGCACGCTGCGGCGCCTGCATTGGCGACATCAGTCAACGGCGGTGTTTCTGAACAGCGCTCGACTGCCGAAGCGCAACGGGACCGGAAAGCACAGCCGGAGATGGTAGCGCTACCCGCGGGCAAGGCATTCAGGCGGGCCTTAGGCTGCACCCGCCCGGGCAGGCAGTCGAGCAGCGCCCGCGTGTAGGGGTGTTGCGGAGTCTCCAGAACGGTGGCCGTGCGTCCGCGCTCGACAATACGCCCTGCGTACATCACGTGGACCGAGTCACAGGCACGGCGTATGACGCCGATGTCGTGCGATATCAGCAGCACTGCTGCGCTGCGGTCCCGGGCCAGCGTCAGCAACAGCGACAGAACCTGCGCCTGCACGGTAACGTCGAGCGCGGTAGTGGGCTCGTCGGCCACGATCAGTGCCGGCTTGCACGAGAAGGCCATTGCGATCAGGACGCGCTGGCGCATGCCGCCGCTGAGCTGGTGTGGCCAGGAGTCGAAGACCTCCTGCGGAGCCTCGATACGCACATCGGCCAGCAGTCGCAGCGCCAAGGCCTTGGCGGCACCAGGGTCGGGCTCGGCGTGGCGGCGGATCACGTCTGTCAGCTGTCGCCCAACGCGCAGCGTCGGATTCAGGGCCGTCATCGGCTCCTGGAAGACATAGGCGATTTGCGCCCCGCGCAGTCCCGACAGCGACACATCGTCTGCGCCGACCAGGTCCTGCCCGCGCCACAGCACGCGACCTGCCACGACGGTGCAACCGCGGGGAAGCAGGCCGCCGATGGCGCTGCCCAGCATGGACTTGCCTGAGCCCGACTCGCCCACGAGACCGGCAACCTCGCCCTCGCGCACATGCAGCGAGATGCCGTCCAGGACCTTGCGCGCCGAACCGTTTCGCCAGGCTGCGACGCTCAATGCCTCGATGGCCAGGATCGGGTTTGTCATGAGTCGATGATCTATTGACCGAACGGTCGTTCAATCGTAGCATGAGCTTCGTGCATCACCAACTGCCCGTCCCGTGGATCGTGGGGAACGGGGGGCAGGCGGCCCGTGAATCCTTCTGCATGAGGACCCGGCAACCATGTCCGACGTGACCTATGACCCGCTCCTGACCGGTGACGCGACGCCAGCGGCAAAGGCGCCCGAGTTGCGCGGGCTGGACGAACCGAGCCGTGCGGCCGAGCGCGCGCGCTACATCGCTGAGGCCTTTGCCGCACACCACCGTCCGCTGCGCTCGTTTCTTTCACGTCTGCTGCGCAACGAGGACGACATCGCCGACACGGTACAAGAAGTGTTCCTGCGCATTGCCCAGTTGCCCGACCCGTCCAAGCTGGATCTCAACCCGCGGGCTTATCTTTTCCGCACGGCCGAGCGCCTGGTGATCGACCGCGTGCGGCGCGACACCTTTCGGCAGGCGCACCTTCACGGCCCGCTAGACGACGTAGATGTCGAACAACCCAGCCCCTCGGTGGAAAGCCAGGTGCACTGGCGGCGCGCCATGGGGCAAATCGTCCAGCGACTGCAGGACGCGGGCTCCCGCACCGCTCAGGTCGTTGAGTTGAGCTGTCTGCACGACATGACCCACCCTGAGATTGCCCACCGGCTGGGTGTGACCACTCGGACGGTGGAGCGCTGCATGCAGCGCGCACGGCAGGTCTGTGAACCTTTCTACATCGCGGCGTGACTGCCGCCCCACCCGGAGACCGTTATGAATCAGGATCGATACACCAAGACCCCCTTAGCGGCCGCGATTGGAGCTGCCCTGCTCTTGATGGCAGGAACTCAATCAGGTCATGCGCAGACTGCCCCTCAATCGCCTGCCGCCAACGAAACCCAACCTCAACAGGTCACGATATCGGCGCGCAAACGTACCGAGCGGGCCATCGACGTCCCGTTGTCCATCAGCGTGATCACTGGCAGCGAGCTTCAAGATCGTGGGGCCATACGCCTGTCAGAGGCTGCTGTGCCCAACGTGGTGTTTCTGGGGCCGGAAAACAATGCAGTGCCCAACTTCTCCGTTCGCGGTGTGCAGAGCCAGAACCGAGCGAACATCGGTTTTGACAGCGGCATCGGCGTCTACGTCGACGGCGTCTTCATGGGTCGCGGTGCTGCTTTCAATCTGGAAACCTTCGACATCGAGCGTGTCGAGTTCCTGCGCGGACCCCAGGGCACGTTGTTCGGCAAGAACTCCATTGCCGGCGCCATCAGTGTCGTGACGCGCGAGCCCTCCAAGAAGTTCGAGGCCACAGCAAGTGCAGACCTCGGAAGCTTGAACCTGCGCCGATTGAGCGGCTACCTCAGCACACCGCTGGGATCGGACGCCGTGCGGGCCAGCGTGGCGGTCTATTCCGGCAAGCGCGACGGCTACATGAACAACGTGGCCACGGGCACCAAGAATGGAGACGAGGACGTGACCAGCGCGCGCGCCAAGATCATGATCAAGCCTTCGTCAGCCCTGGACCTGACGATCGCGGCTGACCACCTCAAGGACAAGTCCGTGGCCCCTTCGCCCAACATCGTGTCAGGCTACGGCGCGATTGCCGGAGGCAATGACTTCACTGCCAACGAGAACCTGCCTACGCTGGCCAATCGTACCGTCCAGGGCGTGGGCGGCACCATCAACTACGACCTCGGCAGCGGGTTGAAGCTGACCTCCATCACGAGCGTGCGCAAGCTCGACACCACGCGGACTTCAGACACCGATGTGGGGCCCCAGAACATCGTCGCTTCTGCAAGTACCTCGGTGCAGAAGCAATGGAGCCAGGAGCTTCGGATCGCAACCAGCCGCAAGGCGGCCCTGGAATATGTGGCTGGGCTGTATTTCTACGAGCAAAAGGCAAGCGGTACGTCTTTGAGCACCTTCGGGCCTGCGGCTCCGGTGCTGAGAGTCATCCGGAACACGACGGGCAACACTTTCGGAGACATCAACTCCAAGACCGCAGCTGTGTTTGGCAACGTCGACTGGAACGTCAGCGAGCGGGTGACTTTGACTGGTGGCCTGCGATACACGAGCGAGAAGAAGACCCTGGCTTATCAGCAGGTGGTGACCTTCCCGGCATTCCTGGCCCCTTCCATCCCGCTGGAGAACGACAGCCTGAGCACCAGCAACGTGACGCCTTTGCTGAGCGCACGCTTCCGCATCGATCGCAACACCATCGCCTACGGAACCTACAGCAAGGGATTCCGCAGCGGCGGCTGGAACGTCGACAACATCACGGCCGGGGGCCCGACGAGCTTCAAGCAGACCCGCTTCAACGATGAGAGCATGGCGAACTTCGAGGTCGGCGTGAAGGGGTCGATGCTCGGCGGTATGCTGAACTTGGGCGCAGCGGCATTCCGCATGAACTATGACGACATCCAGGTCACGCAACAGGTGCAGGTGCTGGGTGGCGGCGGTGCCGTGGTGGGTATCGTGACCAACGGCGGCAAGGCCAAGAGCGAGGGTATCGAACTGGAAGCTACGCTGCGCCCGACGTCCGCACTGCGACTCTCAGCGGGGGTCGGTTACGTCGATGCGCGCTACACCGACTATGTTGATACCAGCCGAGGCACACCGGTCAGCTTCAACGGCAACAAGTTGAACAACGCGCCGCGCCTTACGGCCAACCTGTCTGTTGCGTACACGCTCCCATTGCCTGTCGGTTCCTTGACGCTGCGACTAGACGGCAGGCACGCCGATGGCTTTTTCGTTGGCCGAGAGAACCTTCCGACACAGTGGATCCCGGGATATAACCTCTTCAATGGTCGGGTCAGTCTCGCCGGGGAGAGTGGCCGCTGGGAACTGGCGCTCTACTCGAACAACCTCTTCGACGAGCGGTACATCGTCGCCAAGGTGCCCGGTGGCTTCGCGGCGCCTATTGGCGCCGGTACGAACCAGACGACCAGCTACGGCCGCCCGCGTTCCTATGGCATCGTGGGAACCTTCACGTTCTGACAACCCAACGCATGCGGGTGTTCACGGCCACCTTGGGTACGGAGACCGACACGAATTCGCCCATCCCTACGGGCTGGCGTGCCTTCGAAGACACCATGCTGTGGCGGCCCGGGCAGCACCCGGACCAGCCCACCGAAGCCACCGGGCCGCTGTGGGCTTGCCGTCGCCGCGCGCGCGAGCACGGCTGGTCTGTGGTGGAGGGGACGTGCGCCTATGCAATGCCGGGCGGGCCGGTGCCTCAGCCGGTCTACGAGGCCTTGCGCGACGAAATCCTGCAGCAGTTGCGCCAGGCACTGCCCGTGGACGTCGTTGCACTGGGCCTGCATGGAGCGATGGTCGCCGACCGCACCGAGGACTGCGAAGGCGATCTGCTCGCCCACGTGCGAGCGCTCGTCGGGCCCGAGGTCGCCGTCGGTGCTGAGTTGGACTGCCACGCCCACCTCACGCAGCGCATGCAGGACGAGGCCGACGTGCTGGTGTTCTTCAAGGAGTACCCACACACCGACTACGTGGAGCGCGGCGAGGAGTTGCTGCACTTGCTCGAATGCACACGCCGCAATGACATCCAGCCGGTGATGCACAGCACGCCCTGTCGCATGCTGGCGGCCTTTCCCACACGCAGCGAGCCGGTTCGCAGCCTGGTCGCCGAGATGCAGGCGCTTGAGGTGGCACCGATCCTCTCGGTGTCGCTGGTGCATGGCTTTCCGCGCGCCGATGTGCCCGACGCCGGTGCGCAGATTCTTGTCGTGGCCGACCGAGATGAAGCGCTTGCAGCACGGGTCTCCGGCGAGCTGGCAAAACGGGTTTTTGCGATGCGCAGGCGGTTGCGCTCCACGCGTCCACCGATGGACGAGGCTTTTGCGCAGGCGCTGGCCCGGCCCGAGAGGCCATTGATACTCATCGACGCCGACGACAACCCTGGCAGCGGCGCCGCAGGCGACAGCACTGCGGTGATTCGATTGCTGCAAGCGCAAGGCGTGCAAGACGCGTGCCTCGGCCCGCTGTGGGACCCTCTCGCGGTGCGCTTTTGTTTCGATGGTGGTGTGGGTGCGCTGCTGCGTCTGCGCATTGGCGGCAAGGTCGGGCCCGACTCCGGCGCGCCGCTGGACGTGCTTGCCGAGGTGGTAGCGCTGCGACGTGACCACTTCCAGAGCGTGGGCGGCGTGCATGCGCCGCTGGGTGACTGCGCCGCGATCCGCTTTGGCGGCATCGAGGTGGTGCTCAGCAGCGTGCGTGACCAGGCCTACGATCCCAGCCTGTTTGCCGGCTTGGGCTTGAACTGTGCGCTGCGGCGTTTCATCGTGCTCAAGTCGATTCAACAGTTCCACCTCGGCTTTGATGCCATCACGCCGCACAGCGTGGTGCTGCGCCAGCCACCACGAAGTGCTGCCGCCTACACCCACCTGCCCCGCCCGATGTGGCCCCTGGACGAGGACTTCGAACTGCCATGAAACGCGCCCCCGTGATCGGCATCAGCACTGACGTCGAATTCCGCTCCGACGCACGTCCGCCACGCAACGGCTACTTTCTCGACTCGACCAACGTGACCGCATTGCTGGCCCTGGGCGCCACACCGATCCTGTTGCCGCCTGAACCGGAGTGTGTCGATGCTTACCTCCGTCTGTGCGATGGTCTTGTTGTCTCAGGAGGTGGCTACCAGTTTCAGGTGCCACAACTCTTCAGGCATGACGGCAGCGAGCCCCCCGAGAAAGAGCGGCGCTTTCGATTCGAAGTTGCGTTGCTGCGCCGCGCCATCGAACTCAATGCGCCAGTGCTGGCGGAGTGTGGCGGTTTTCAGGTCTTGAACTACATCACCGGTGGTGATCTGGTGGTCGCTTTGGGCGAGCAGCGCGCGGACTGGTCGCGCCATCTCGGCCAGGGCTACCGCGTCGACGCACACCCGGTGCGTGTGCAAGCGGGAACAATGCTGGCGAAGATCGTTGGCGTCGAAGAGTTTTCCGCCAACTCCATGCACCGCCAGGGCGTGGTCAAGGTGGGGCCGGGCGCTGTTGTGAGCGGCATCTCCGACGACGGCGTCATCGAGGCCATCGAAGTGCCCGGCCAGCGCTTTTGCATCGGTGCGCAGTGGCACCCGGAGTTCCTCAATTGCGAACCCGAGCGCCGCTTGTTCGAGGCTTTCGTGCAGGCCTGCCGCGAGGGCCCATGATGCAGCCCTCGCGAGCGTGGCGCAACGCCTTGGTGGTGAGCCTGAGCCTTGTCGTGGCGGCCTGCGATGTGTCCGACATCCCGCGCGACCCGAAGCGCATCACGATGGCCGTCTCGCGTGACATCAGCTCGCTCGACCCGGCCGCCACCTTCCTCCTGTCCAACCAGCTGGCGATGAACCTGGCCTACGAGAAGCTGGTGGTGGCCGAAGTGGCCGACGGCCAGCCCACCGGCAGGATGCTGGGGCAGTTGGCCGAGCGCTGGGAGGCATCAGCGGACGGGCTGGTGTGGACCTTCTTCTTGCGGCCTGGTCACCGCTTCGACGACGGCAGCGAAGTCACGGCCGAGGCCGTGAAGTTTTCCTTCGAGCGCACGCTCAAGCTCAAGGCGCCGCCATCGCAGTTTCTCTTTTTCCTGCGCGGCGTCGAGGCCGTGGCGCCGTACGAGGTGCGCTTCACGCTGCGCACACCGGTGCCGTTTTTCCTGGAAGTGCTGGCCGTGCCCACGGCCAGCATCATCAACCCGAAGGTGATGGCGCAAGCCAAGGGTGCCGACTTGGGCAGCCGCTGGCTTTCGACGCAGACTGCGGGCAGCGGCCCCTACCGCGTGTCACGTTTCGAGAAGGGCCAGAAGGTCACATTGACGCTGAACCCGCACGCCAAGCGCCAGCCTGCCTACTTCACTGAAATCAACTTCCTGACTGTGAAGGACGACGCTACGCGCGTCATCCAACTGGCCAAAGGGGCGATCGACATCGTCGATCCGGTCTCAGGTGCATCGGATGCCTGGGTGGCAGCCCAGCCGGGCCTGGATGTCGTCGCCAGCCCGTCGCCGACCGTCGCCTTCCTGCACATGAACAACGAGCGGCCATTGTTCCGCGACGTGCGCGTGCGCCGGGCGGTCTCGCTCGCCATCGACCGCGAGCTCATCGGCAAGGCCATATACAACGGTCGCGCGAACCTGCTGCATGGCGTGCTGCCAGCCGGCGTTCCTGGGCACGACGCCGAATTGCCCCTGCCGGTGCACGACCCTGAGGCCGCGCGGGCGCTGTTGCGCGAGGCAGGCGTGGCGCCGGGCACGCCAGTCAAGTTCACGGTCGTTGGCGATGGCAGCGGTGCCTCGCCATTGGCCCTGGCTATCAGCGCTCAGCTTGAGGCCGTGGGCCTGAAGGTCGTCATCGAGCGGATATCCACTGCGGCACGCACCAAGATCATGAAAGGGGACTTCGACATCACGACGCAGTCGATCAACCTCGACTTCCCCGATCCGTCCATCGTCTTCAACTTCGTCTACAACTCGGCCATGATCGGTGGCGCCAACTTCCCGCGTTATCGCAATGCGAGCGTCGACAAGCTGATCGGGCAGGCCGACCGCACGCTCGACCGCGAGGCCCGCGCCGCGCTGTACCAGCAGGCGCAACGCATCGTTCTCGACGAGATGCCCACGGTCGTGCTGTTCCAACTCGGCTGGCAACGCGCCATCGGCCGCGACATCCAGGGCGTGAACTACAACTTCTCGCAGCCGACCTTCTACAACTTCGAGAGCATGCGTCGCGCGGGCGGGAGAGTGACTGCGCAGTGAGTCGGACGGTTGCCGAAAGGTCCCAACCGGTTGGTGGCGCGCCCCTGCACACCTTCCACCGGTGCGCGCCCTCTGCTGCGATGCCTCTTTCGGGGCATCGGTCCGGATCCGACCAACCGATTCGGAGCGGCGAGCTCAGGGCCACGGATATCGACTCAGGGCAGGGTCTGCCATCCGATACGGACAAGCGGTCGGTCGTCACTGACGCCTCAATTCACGCTATCGACCATCAACCTGTCGTTCGGCTCGGCACCCGCCAAGGGCCCGAGCGACTGCTGTGTAGAGGAAACTGATCCTAGGTTGCTGCTTCCCGGTTCAGCTCACCGCCGACAGCTACTTCGCTGCTGATACTGGCGGACCAGACCTTCGCCATCCATCTCAAGAGCAGGCGCTTGGGCAGAGGCCAGAGCGTGAACCGGGCCAGCCGAAATCGCAGACCCATCGGTTGGGTTTTCGAGCTCAGACCTGCTGAGAACGGGAGCAAGGGAAGCAGGGTGGGGGAGTGCAGCGCGCTACACCGCCGTGCGATCTGCCGTCACCCGAAACCACGCCACCAGATAACCGGCCACGGGGCGGTCGGCCAGCAGCCAGATGCGCTGTTCGTCCAGGCGCATCAACACCACCCCCAGATCCATGCACCGCGCTCGGGTGGCCTGCCCGGGTTGGGCCGGAATGCCGCAGGGGTCCACCAAATGGGCCAGGAAGCCGCTGACGTCTGGCGCCTGCAGCTCGATGCCCACCGTGCCGGCGCTGTGATCGATGGCGCAGGCGGCCGGGTTCACACCCGGCCGCAGCGCCTGGAGCACGCTGTCGAGCAGATCCACCTGTTGGGTGACCAGCCAGACCTCGGTGGGGCTGCGCCAGAGGGCCCGCACCGCTTGGCCCTCGCAGCGCCCTGGCTCCGGCAGGGCGCCTACGCCGGCTTCGCCCAAGCCCGCCACCCACGACGAGTCGGCCCCAGGCAGCATGCGCACGGCCACCACGCGCAGGGGCTCGACCTCAGACAGCCGAAGCCCGGCACGCGTGGACCCGATCTCGGCGAGTTGATCGCGCAGGGGGCGTTCTGTTGGCGCCAGGGTGTGATGGGAACGCTCAATGTCCACGCAAGCGCTCCCCAGTTGGGTCGACAAAGGGCGTGGTGGACACCACCGCCTCGATGGGTGAGCCCATGTGCCAGACAGTGATGCGCTCGCCCAGCCGCTGTCTGCCGCGCTGCAGCATGGCCAGCGCCACCGGATGGCCGAGTGCGGGACCGAAGCAGCTGCTGGTCACGTAGCCCTGCGATGGTGCGGGCGGGCGGGTGGCGCACACCTGGGCGCCTGGCGGCAGACGGGTGCGCCGGTCGGCCGGTATCAAGCCCACCAGGTGAAGCCGGTCTGGGTCACGCGCTGCGGGACGCAATAGGGAGCGCCGGCCAACGAAGTGGGCCTGTTTGCTGGCCACGCCACGGTCCATGCCCACATCCCCGGGCAGCGTGGTGCCGTCGGTATCACCCCCCACGTGCAGGTAGCCCTTCTCGGTGCGCAGGATCATCAGCGCCTCAATGCCGTAGGGCCTGGCGTCGAAGCGATTTCCAACGCTTGCCAGGTGGTCCAGGAGTTCGGTTGTTCGGTCCGCCGGCACATTGATCTCGTAGGAGAGCTCGCCTGTAAAACTGGCCCGCATCACCCGCAAGGTGCTGCCGCGCCAGGGAATCTCGACGATGGACAGATGCTTCATCCGTGGCGGTGACAACGCCGTATCGAAACCCGCGGCTTCCAGCAGGGCCCAGGCCTTGGGCCCGCTGACGGTGACGTTGCCCCAGTCGGCCGTGACGGGCGTGACGAGCACCCGGTGGTTCACGTACTCGCACTGCAGCCATTCGTCGAAGGCCAGCGCCATGCGCTCGGCGCCGCCCGAGGTGGTGTTGACCCAGAAGTGGTGGTCCGACAGCCGGGCAACGATGCCGTCGTCCACGATGACGCCGTTCTCGTTGAGCAGCAGGCCGTAGCGCGCACCGCCCACTGCCAGCGTGGACATCGTGCCCACGTACATCAGATCCAGAAAGTCTGCCGCGTCTGGCCCGTAGACCTCGATCTTGCCCAGTGGGGAGGCTTCGAACAGGCCGACGGCCGTGCGCACCTGCAAAGCCTCGCGGTCGGCGGCCATCTCCAGGGTTTCGCCAGGGTCGGGATAGGCCGCAGGGCGCTGCCAGCCGCCGTACTCGTCGAACAGCGCGCCGCGCACTGCATGCCAGGCCTGACCCGGCATGCACCGCAGGGGCCTGCAACGTGCACCGGTGCGCCCGCCCGCCAGGGTGTTGAGCGTCACGGGCTTGAAGGGGGGGCGGAACTTCGTCGTGCCCACCTCGGCCGGTGCTCGGCCCGTTTCGGTGCCCATCAGCACGAGGGCGTTGACGTTGCTGGTTTTGCCCTGGTCCGTGCCCATGCCGGTGGTGGTGTAGCGCTTGAGGTGCTCCACCGAGCGGTAGTTCTCGCGGGCGGCGAGTGTCACGTCTTGTGTGCTCACATCGGACTGCAGGTCCACGAAAATCTTGCCGGGCCTGCGCCCCAGGGACTGCAGGGCCGCTGGGCTTGGACGCAGGTCGGCAGGCACCACGCCCAGGCCACCCACCGGTGCCTCGCAGGGGCCTTGCGCGCCGACGCGCTGCGCGTGGCCCAGCGCGGCCGTGAAGTCGAACACGCCGGCGCAGGCCCCCACTGAATCGATACCCTCCGGTGCCTGGGCGGGCACGAACATCGAGGCTGCATCGTCCCAGCGCAGGCGGCCTCCGGCCATGGAGTGCAGGTGAACGGCAGGGGTCCATCCGCCCGCGCAGGCCACGCAGTCGGCCTCGATGGTCCGCCGTGCTGTGCCATCGTGCGACGCCACGGTGATGGACTGCACACCGTGACGGCCCTGCACGGCCACGAGCGTATGGCCTGGTAGCACCTCCACGCCTGGGGGGGCTGCCACGCCGGCTTGCGGACGGTGGTCCACGATCGCTGCGACCTGAACACCAGCGGCCAGCAGCTCCTGCGCCACCCCATAGGCACTGTCGCAAGCCGTGGCCAGCACCACCCGCCGGCCGCAGGCCACACCATAGAGGGCGGCGTAGCGCTGCACGGCCGAGGCGAGCATGACGCCAGGGCGGTCGTTGTCGGGGAAGAGCATGGGCCGCTCGAAGGCACCGGTGGCCAGGACGATGCGCCGGGCCCGGATCTTCCACAGACGCTCCCGGACCTTGCCGCCAACCTGCTCAACGCCCACCGCCAGCCGGTCGTCGTACAGGCCGATGATGGTGCAGCGGCTGAGCACCGTGACCGGGGACGCCGAGAGTTGCGCGGCCAGCGCTTGCGCTTCGTCAGCAGCGGCCCCGCGGGTGCTGGCGGCCCAGCCGCCCAGCCCAGCCGCGCCCTCGGCCAGCAGCACCTCGTGCCCACCCCTTGAGGCGGCCAGGGCGGCAGCCATGCCGGCCGCACCGCCGCCCACCACCAGCACGTCCACCTGGCGCGACACCTCGTCGTAGAACTCAGGGTCTGCGCCGGTGTCGGCCGGTGCTGCGCGGCCCAACCCGGCCATGGACCGGATGGCCGGCTCGAACCAGTGCCAGTGCGGCCACATGAAGGTCTTGTAATAGAACCCGGCGGGCAGCAGCGCCGAGAGTCGGTCGTTGATGGCCGCGAGGTCCCAACCCAAGCTCGGCCAGGCATTGCCCGTGCAGGCTGCGAGCCCCGGTGAGGCCGCGACGTCAGTGGCCCGGGTATTGGGCGTGCGGATCGCACCGGTGCCGATGTCCAGCAGGGCGGTGGGCTCTTCCACGCCAGCGCTGAACACGCCACGCGGCCGGTGCAGCTTGACGCTGCGGGCCACCGTGGTCACGCCCGCGGCCAGCAGCGCCGACGCCACTGTGTCGCCTTCGAATGCGGGAATGCTTTGTCCGTTGAAGCGAAACAGGAACGACCGATCGCGGTCGATCCAGCGGCCGGCGGGGGCAGCCAGGCGGTAGCCGCTCATGAAGGTGCCCCTTTGGTTGCGGGATCAGCCGTCGGTCCGGGTGCGGGCTCGGGTGCGCGTTCGGTGATGCCAAAGACGGCCGTGACCCGGTGTGTCACGGTGTCGCGTTGCACGTTGAACCACTGCCCGCAGCCGAAGGTGTGGCGCCAGCGCTCGGCATGGGGGCCCTTGGGGTTGTCACGAAAGAAGAGGTAGCGGCTCCATGTCTCGTCGTCGCAGTCCAGTGGAGGACGGGCGATACCTGTCGTGCCGCCGCAGTCGAACTCGCGTTGCGGGCGCTCGCCGCACCAGGGGCATCGCAACTGCATCATGTCAGTCTCGCCTGGCCGTTCCGAAGGGACTGACCGCCGCCTCCGGGGGGCCGCGCGCGCAGTGAGCGTGATGGCTTCATGTCAGTGTGCGATGCCGGCCGCGCCGGCTTCGTCGATGAGTCGACCGCTGTGGAAGCGCTCCAACTGGAAGGGCTCAGCCAGTTCGTGCGCACGGCCCGTGGCCAGCGCGTGGGCGAGCGTCCAGCCTCCCACGGGGATGGCCTTGAAGCCACCCGTGCCCCAGCCACAGTTGAGGTACAGGCCCGGGACCGGCGTGGGCCCGATGATGGGGCTGGAGTCGTGCACCACGTCCACGATGCCGGCCCAATGGCGCAGCAGCCGCAGCCGCCCCAGCGAGGGCAGCATCTCGCAGGTGGCCGCCACCACCTGCTGTATCACGTCGAAGTTGCCGCGCTGCGCATACGAAGGAAAGTGATCCAGCGCCCCGCCGATCACCACCTCGCCCTTGTCGCTCTGGCTCCAGTAGGCGCCCAGCGCCGGCGACATGGTGACCGTGTTCAACACGGGCTTCACAGGCTCGGTCACCATCGCCTGCAAGGCGTAGCTGGTGACCGGCAGCAACAGGCCCGCCTTGGCGGCCAGCACCGAGGAGTGCCCGGCAACAGCCAGCGCCACCTTGTCGGCCTGGATGTGACCGACGCGCCCCTGGTGCCGAACATCGACTCCCGTCACCCGGCCTTGCGAGGTGGTGAAGCCGGTCACCTCGCAGTTCTGCACGATGTCCACGCCTAGCGCCGAGGCCGCGCGTGCATAGCCCCAGGCCACAGCATCATGCCGGGCCGAGCCGCCGCGCCGCTGGATGAAGCCCCCCAGGATCGGGTAGCGCGTCGGCTGCGTGGGGCCGCCGAAGTTCAAGCGCGGTTCCAGTTCACGCACCTGCCGGGCGTCCAGCAGCTCGGCATCAATGCCGTTGCACCGCATCGCATTGGCCCACCGGCTTTGTGCATCCATGTCGTGGCGCGAATGGGCCAAGGTCAGCACGCCACGCTGGCTGAGCATGATGTTGAAGTTGAGCTCTCTTGAAAGCCCTTCGTACAAGCGCAGCGAGTGTTCGTACAGCCGGGCGCTCTCGGGGTACAGGTAGTTCGAGCGCACGATGGTGGTGTTGCGACCGGTGTTGCCGCCGCCGATCCAGCCGGCCTCCAGCACCGCAATGTTGGCCACGCCATGGTTCTTGGCCAAGTAGTAGGCCGTGGCCAGACCATGACCGCCTCCGCCGACGATGACAGCGTCGTAGCGCGCCTTGGGTTCGGCATCGGTCCACGCTGGTGCCCAGTCGGCATGGCCCGATCTCGCTGACGCAAGCAGGTTCCTGGCCGAGTAATGGGTGCGAGCGGTCATGTTCAAGGGTAGGGCGACGAAGGTAGCAGCGCGATGTGCGTTCGAGTTAGGCGGTGGTGCGGGTGTTTTAGGGTCGGCCACAATGAAAGCCAGCTTCTCGCTGACCGATGTAGACGTCTTTCACATTTCAACGACTGGATAGTTTAATATCCATTTCATCTCGTCTTTCTGCTTCAATACACCCGATGTCCAAGGATATGGCGCATTCCACTTCCCTCAATGTGGATGAAATCCTCTCCGGCATCCGATCCTGGATCGAGATCGAGAGCCCCACGGACGTGCCCGAGGCCATGGCGCGCATGGCGGCGCGGGTACAGGCCGACTATGAAGCCATTGGCGTAGGCGTGGAGCGCATCGCCGGCCGCGACGGCTTCGGCGACCACCTGCTGACCACCAACACGCGGCACTGCCCAGCCGAAGTGGCTGATGGGCCGGGCGTGCTGCTGCTCAGCCACATCGACACCGTGCACCCTATGGGCACGTTGGCCGGGCCGCTGCCCTTTCGGATCGAAGGCAATCGCGCTTACGGCCCCGGTGCCGAGGACATGAAGGGCGGTACCTACCTGGCGCTGGCGGCGCAGCGGCAACTCGCGCGCGACGGCCGGGCCACGAAGCTGCCGATCCGCCACCTGATGGTCAGCGACGAGGAGATGGGCAGCGGCACCTCGCGTGAGCACATCGAGCGCGAGGCTCGCCGCGCGAAGTACGTGCTGGTGACCGAACCCGCGCGCTCGGGCGGCAAGATCGTCACGGCGCGCAAGGGCTGCGGCAGCTTCCGCGTGGAGGTCACGGGCCGCCCGGCACACGCCGGCGTGGAACACCACCTGGGCCGCAACGCCATCCGCGAACTGGCGCGCCAGATCGAAGCGATGGAGG
>Ga0315907_10004329_pt1 | contig 16026 bp, 33 predicted proteins | sample LakEriMetagenome_3_FD_203525 | JGI IMG/M metagenome (GOLD analysis project Ga0315907, IMG submission 203525) | Freshwater fungal communities from buoy surface, Lake Erie, Ohio, United States - Buoy 12 MA123 | ecosystem: Environmental > Aquatic > Freshwater > Lake > Lake biofilm | place: USA... | reverse complement strand
AACAGCGGCGACGGCAACAGCGGCGACTACAACAGCGGCTACGGCAACAGCGGCAACCGCAACAGCGGCAACTACAACAGCGGCGACTGCAACAGCGGCAACTACAACAGCGGCGACTACAACAGCGGGTATTTTAACTCCGAAACTCCTGAAGACATTCTGGTTTTTAACAAGCCAGTCAGCCGAGATGTATGGAATAATACAAAAAAACCGCAATTTATCAGCAACGTAAAATTATGTTTTTGGGTTGATGCATCCGAAATGACTGACGCAGAAAAAATTGCCGACCCTGATTTTTATGTGCGTGGCGGATGTCTTCGGAATCGCGATTATAAGGAGGTTTGGAAAATTGCTTGGGATAATAGGCAGCAGGATGATGAGCGCATTTTGCGCCAATTACCAAATTTTGACGCAAAGGTTTTTGAGAAAATAACAGGAATAAAACTAGGAGAGTAGACCCATGACTACATTAGAAAAACTACAAGAGCTTATGGTGGAGATTCGACAGAAGACGTTCCCGCTAGATAAAGCAAAGTACAGAATGATTCAGAACATTACTGTATACACCGAAACCCGCCAAAAATTGGCATTAGCCAAGCTAAAACAAACAAGAGAGTAAAATGACGAATTTACCAGCATTAGCGCAAGAGCGCAATATTACAGCCGAAAAATGGAGCACCTTAAAAGGCGTTTTATATCCTGATGCGTCCGATAAAATGATTGCGCTTGTAATTGATTATTGCAAAAGCAAGGAATGGGATGTGATGGCAAAGCCCGTCTACATTTTGTCTTTTAACGGAAAAGAGCAAATTGTCCCGTCTATTGCTCAATACCGCACAACGGCGGCGCGCACGGGGAACTATGGCGGTATTGACGCGCCTGTGTATGAAATTGAGAGCAACACAATCATTGCATGTCACGTCACAGTTTATCGTATTATTGGCGGTCAACGGTGCGCGTTTGTGGGTTCGTGTTATTCTGAAATGCAGAAGCAAACAACCACATGGAAACAAATGCCGCGCCGCATGTATGCAATCCGTGCTGAAAGCGATGCGTTACGCAAAGCGTTCCCCGAAGAGTTAGGCAGTGAGGCAACTTTTGAAGAATTAGACGCGATGCAGAAAGAGGCGCAAGACGCGGTAGAGTTATGCACACAAGAACAGCAATACGTTATTGACGCAATGTTTTTAGAGGCTAGCGAAATCACGAGAAGTTTTTATGAAGAGAAATACGGAAAAGAAAAACTAATCCCAGCCAAAGTTTACAGCACTGTTTTAAAACAGCTTAAAACAGCAGTTGCCCGACACAAGGAGAAACTACTAGAGCAAGAGGCAAGCGATGAAAATTATTGATTGCGCTCAGGGAAGCCCTGAATGGCTCGAGGCGCGTTGCGGCGTAGTAACCTGTAGCGAGTTAAAACACATCCTTGCAAAAGGCGATGGGAAAACCCGTACAACTTATATGGAAAAAAAGGCGGGGGAAGTCATAACAAAACGCCCCATGAAAGCGTTTAAAAACGATGATATGGAGCGCGGCAATGAGCAAGAAGCCATTGCTAGGGAATTTTACGAAATAGAACGCCAGTATATTGTTGAGCCTATCGGGTTTGTAATAGACGAGGATTTACGCCTTGGCTACTCCCCCGATGGCTTTGTTGGTAATGACGGGCTTGCAGAATACAAAAGCCGTGACGTGCATGTACAGATAGGGATTTTAAAACGCGGTAAAGTGCCAACTGAAAACTATGCACAATTACAGGGGGGCTTGCTTGTTACGGGCAGGGCGTGGATTGATTATTTTAGCTATTGTGATGCTGAAAACATGCCTAATTTTCTTGAGCGCGTTTATCCAGATGCGGACTATCAAGCTAGAATTGTTGCTGAACTAAAAACGTTCTATGAAGAGTTAGACGCACTTGTTAAAAAGATACGGGGGTTTGCATGACAAAGCCACTCAAGTTAATATGCCCCATTACAGACGGCAAGATTGACGTGCACCCGCGCAAACGCATTGCCGAGTACATCGAGACTTGTGGACTGGACGCGGTGGAGATAACCGTTGATGCGTTCAAGAAAACCCGCAGCGTGAAGCAGAACCGTTATTATTGGGGAGTCATAGTTGATACGTTTCGAACTATCCTTGAGGATGCAGGGCAATCTATGCCCCCATCAGGGGTACACGAAGCCCTAGCCGCCGAGGTTGGGATGCTTAAGAAGATTGCGTTTGGTTTTGACGGGCAACCGATTGTCTACACACAATCCACAACAGACCTAACAACAGTTGAGTTTGAAAACTACATGGAAAAATGCAGGGCGTTTGCAGCCGAGCAGTACGGGCTCGTAATACCCCTGCCTAACGAAGCACCGTTTGAGGATGAACGCGCGGCTGTTCAAGATAAACAGGAAGATGCGCCTTATAAACCACATACTTTTGTTTTTGAGGCACGTTCATAATGAAACACTTTAAATCCGTTTTCACCGATATTATACCGCCTAACACGACCTTTGTTGCTGTTTTCAAAAGCTCGGTATTTGAAAATGCTGATGGGGACAGAGGAGCAACTTTATTTTCAACAAACCCGAAACATTGGGTGTATGATGCAAGATTAAATAACGACAACGTGCAGAAGTATCTTCAAGATAAACAATATTCACATTGGGTTAAAGTTCCCAAGCACCGTTAATCTACTATCCTGTGATACTTAGGGTTTACGTCTCTAAACTTAATCTGTGCAGTGGGGCATTTTGTGTTATAACGTGTGATAAACCCGTCTTCTAAACGTTGGGCGAACATATCAATCTCAACGGTAACAATGCGGTTTAACGGGTCGTTGTCCTGCTCACAATCAACAGATTGCGTTATTTCTTGAATAAGCAATTCAGGGTCGAAATCATCGTCAGCCATAAAAGACCTTCGCAAAAACAGAATATACAGATTTTGTTGCCACGTCAACACTAACAACTACACGCGGGTTGCGCGAATATCTCTTTTTATGGAATGTGGCAACAATTTGTGAGTCATCTTTATAAACTACACCATTCATTGCATCCAATACGCTCTTTTCGTAGTTGTCCATATCAGGGCGTTTTGTTGGGAATATTAACTCGCCCCGTTTTATACGCGGCTCTAGGGTTTTGGGAATGGGTATGCCGTAATACAGAGACACGCACAACGCGCCCTCATACAGGGGCTTTCCTGCCATTGCTTCCCGTGCGTGCCAAGCAACCATGCTTTCAAAATCCACAGTCTTCTTTGGTGTGTAATGTAGTCCCGAACGGGTGGAGCGTGCGCGAGCCTTTGCAACGGGTGCGGTGGGAACGGTAAACTCAATCATACAGCCACCCATAAATGCCCAATTAAAGAGCATATCAAGGCGAAATACAGATCATACACTTTTTCTTCTAATTCTTTTGTCTTTTCCAAGTTTTCACGATATTCAGCCATAAGCCGTTTATAACTTTCGCGTGTTTTTTCACTTATAATAAAACCACGTTGCCCACTCAAATAATTGTGCACCTCTTCTTGGTCAAACTCATATTCTATTCTGCTCATACCCGAAAATCCTTCTCCACAAATCCCACAAAATCTTTATTGCCGTATTCGGTGCTTATCACTGTGTTTATTGTTTCCACCAATTCAGGATTGTATAGTTTAAACGTGCCTGTTGATAACCGCCATATTGTTGGCTGGCTACTGCCTACCTTTTGGGCAAAAGATGTTGTTGTGTAACCTTTTTCTTCTAAATATCGCCCGAAGATCGTTCTTTGTTTCATATATCCTCTAAAAGAGCCGTCTTTCCGAGCTGTCACCATATATAACAGCATGGTTGCCGTGGCGTTTTGAAATACGGATGACTAGAACACATCCCTGCGGTGTAGAGCTATAGCCCTCTTCTTCATTTCTCCGAGCCAACCATAGCGAGGATTACCTCGACATGGTAAGAGCGGTTGCCGTCTTTCCGAGCTGTCAGTGCTTTGCTATCCATAGTGCCAAAAAATGAAATTCCCCTCTACAAAGCACCACGCTGGATAGCCTTACTTTTCCGCAACACTCACGGAACTGAAAGGAGTTGTGTAGAAGGGTAGAAGTTGGTACAATTACAAGCATCGGGCTATCTCACCGACTATGGCTATCTTCCTGTAACCGCACCATTACAACACCATGCTTGCAAGGCTTGCCCCGTGTGAAGCACAGGGATGGTGCTGTAAAAGAACGGTTTTATTAGACCATATTTCCGACGTCAGAAAAATGGTCGGTGCGGGCGGGCTGTGCTTAGACTCGCAAGCCTAACCCGTCTACCTCCCGCTACGCATCGCCGCACCAGTTGAACACCATCTCCAGTATAGTTTCTCTGGTTAACTCAGTTCTTTGCCTGAAAATGATGCTCAACGAGAACGGCATCCCCAAAAAAGACCCACACTGCAATGTTACTTGCCAGTGTGGGCAAGTTGGAGAGTACGATTGAAATTATCGTCTCACGTTGGCTTAACGGTGTCAAGTAAAAATAATTCACTAAATGAATAAAATAGCTGTTGACATTATTCAAGAAATGAATTATTGCTTTTTACATCAGGAACACAAACACGGAGTAAAAAAATGGTAGAAAGAGTGGAAACAGAAATAGCCCCGCTTATTGCGCGGATAAATGGCATTAAAGCAACATTATCTGTGTACGCAGATGCTATCGCCGCTGATATGGCAATGAACAATTATATCGCGGAATTGAATGCGTTGCTGGAATATAGCAAGGACGGCACGCTTGAATTGGTGGAGGATACCTTAACGCTGATTGCAGAGCATGAGCGCGATGCGTCACAAATTGAAATGGCAAAAAATGTCGGTCAATTTCAATGGTGCAGCTTAACATTACAAGGGATTTACGGTGGGTTTGTTGATATGAAGGCAGACCTACCAACACTAGACAGCTTGCCAGCGTATCAAGAAATGCTGGACGAGCAAGACGCTATCACGCGTTCAGACGAAAGTTTTGAACGCGATAGACACGCTGGAATATTTTAGGAGTAATGGCAATGAGTAACGTAGTCAATTTCCCAAAGAAAGAGCATGACCGCCGTGAAGAATTGCTTTTAGAGGTTAAGGAATTGAAAGCAGATATTGAACGCTTACAAGCTCATAAAACGTGGTCTTTAGTAATTGCTATTGCCATTGTTGCGGGATGGGTTGTGGGCACTCTTTTAGCGCAGATATAGGAGGATTAAGTATTTAATAATGCTTCTTTGCCGGCATTATTGAGGACTTCTCCTCACCGTAGAAATACGGAAAACAATAAAAAGGATATTATATGACTAACACTAACAATCTTGAGTTGAACCAAGGCGATGATTTTATTATCGCGCTAGACGTTTCCGCGTCTATGCAAGCAACTGACACACCTACTGGCGCAACACGTTATGATTTTTCCTTAGAAAAAACAAAACTGTTTATTGGGGAAGCTGGTAAATACGATACTGACGGAGTTTCTGTGTATTTGTTCGGTCAAAAGCTGACAACATTCAAAGACGTTACTGCTGGTGCTGCTGATAAAGTGCCTACTGCTCCCGTTTTCGAAATGGCAACACAAACTCACTTGGTTATCAATGAGGCTTGGAATGAACATAAAGCGGCTGCTAACGAACAGACAACGCTTATGATTGTCACAGACGGAGTACCGTCAGACAAGCAAGCTGTAAAAGATGCCATCGTACGCATTGCCAACGAAATGAAAGATGAGCGCGAGTTCAACATCATTTTCCTAACAGTTGGTGGTGATGTTGGAGCGGCTGAGTATATTCAAAACTTAGACGATAATCTCAAGGAAGCAAAACACGACATTGTTGGTTCTGCCCGACTTGAAGATATTGATTTTGTTTCTGCATTTGCAGAAGCAGTGGAGGGCTAATGTTTAGTAATTACATTATATCGCAGCTTACGAAAGTAACTGCGTGGCTAGGGGCGTTTACTATTATTGCCGCCTTTTTCCTGCCACGTTCTTTTATAGTGGTTTTGGGGCTATTGATGATTGTTGTACCAGATGAGAAATTTCAAAAACTTTTCTCTGAATGGTCTCCAACAATTAAAAAAGCGTTAGACAAAAAATAAAGGGGTTTTAATGGCAGCCCTCCCTATACCTCTATGGAGGGTTGCCAAAGCCCATATAAGGAGGATTTATGAAAACACAAAACTGGATGCCCACCTTAATTGCGTATTCCACATGGACGCTGTTAATTCTTGGGTTATTAACCTTAAATACTACAGCGTTCTCTTTGCCCACCATGTTTATGGAGAACCGTATATGAAAAGAGCAATCAAACCACTGAAATACATTTTACTGTTCAAAGGCTGTTTTATTGCGTGTGTCATCGCCTTAGCGGTGTTCGCATACTCTGTATGCTGGGGCGTGTCTTTACTAGGGCAACAGGCAGAACACGGGAAGCAATACATCTATGCAAAAGCGCAAGCCGTTGTAGTAGCCGCAGGAAGCCGCCTAGGTGTTATCCACACAGAGGAGGAGCAGCAATTAGCTATTGAACAACAAGTGCTTTCTATCCTCAAAGAAGACGAACAAAACACCATCACGAAAGACGCTTTCGAGGAGATGCAAGAAAGCGTCGCGCCAGTTAAAAAGAAATATTCTGGGTACACCAAACAACAGCAAGCGCAACTCAACAATCTTATCGAGTCAACAACAGGAGGGGAATAATATGCGTTTTACAATCACTGTAGAGAGCATTCAGAACGGCTTTATTGTCAATCACGGCGGAGTTGCTGGAGGCTACCAAAACAACTGGTACTGTCAAACTCTAAAAGAAGCTGAGGTTTATATCGCAACAGTGCTGTTGCCAATTTTAACGAAAGAAGGAAAGTAACATGCAAACAGTTCAAGATTTACAAATAGCGTTGCGGGAGTTAGCCTAATGCCCGACATAACTATGTGCCAGCCGACGCGCTGCGACATACGAAAAACGTGCTACCGTTATACGGCGACACCGAGCGAGCGTCAGGCGTTTAATGACTTTTCTGCCATAAAAAAAGCAGCAGAATGTGAATTCTACAAATGCGATATGCACTTCCTGCCTCCAACGGCAGAGATACGTAAGAATATGAAAGGATAAACCATGACAGGCGAACAAAAACTAGCCGCGCTTGAGGCTGAGGCAGCAGACTTGAAACACCTGATTAACATAAAAAACCTTATTAAGAGCTTGGAAAACAGAGAAAAGTTTACACTTCATTTTTATGAAAACGCTGACATAAATTTAAATTTGGCGATTGCGCAAGTGTACAAAGACTTTTACGGAATTGAGGCACAAGATGACAAATAAAAAAGTACAGAAAAACCAAGAAATATGCGGTATTTTTGACACATTAAACGAGCCTGAAATTTCGACTATTGCCTTGATACAGATGACGGCTGATGCCGCAAAAGTTAGTTACGATAGAGTTGTTCAAGCTCTTTCTTGGAGAAACAAAATTTGTATAGGCACGGCGCGGCTCAATGGAAAAGGAAATAGCATGTACAAACTAGGACAAACCCTTATCTTCACCAGCCTAACGCAAGCAAGCGCGGCGGCTGATTTGTGGGGGAAGGATGCATTAGACAGCGCGGTTAAGGACGAAGATTATCCGTTACACGAGAAAGATTGGCATAAGGGCTTTTCTACATCTTATGTCTTTGATGGCTGGGAAAAGGTACTTATAGAATTTAATACATGGCGCATCGTACTCGACACCGAGGAGAAACTGGCTTGGTTTACGCCGAAAGCCTACGATGTTTGCTTCATTTATGGAAAAAAAGAACATCCAAAGACAGCAACAATGATTTTTGAAGATAACGGGCGTTTTTATTTTTATGCTACAGAATCAGAAGTGGCATCTTTAATGGTTAACTTGGAACTTAAAGATATCAAAGCAATAATTTCCAGAAAAACAGAACGGAGCTGGAAAGGTAAAAATTTATGGCTACCTTTCCCCACGCCGCAAGAGGTTATAGAGCCATGCATATAGAAGGTTATTTATTTTTTACAGAAGATGGGAAGGTAAGTTTACCGCCTATATCTGACAAGATTACTCTTAGTTGTGGAGAAAACATACAAAGCCATGCTATCCGCCGCGCAGAAGGAGAAGAACGATGCAACGACAAAAGACGGAATCCTTTACACAGATAAAAACGGCAACGCCATTCACGATTTAGTGCATAGAACACCACCAAAGACAGGAGATAGCGATGTACGCTGAAATCCTAAAAACCATAGAGATTGAATGCGCCGCCGACAACTGGGACGAAGAAGGCAGCATCGCTCTTATACCAGAGTCGCTTAAGTTGGCGCGTGAATGGCTTACAGAGTATGGCGACAAGTTGCCAGAGGCTCATATTGACTGTGACCCTTCAGGGCGTGTGACAGCAGAATGGGTGGGGGATAATCGGCTTACTGTGATAGCGTTCATCACTAACTCATTTCATATTTTGGCGTATAGCCCCAGTGACCGACACTTTGATTGCAAAACCCATAATCCAGTAGTTGCATTTGAGGTTTTGAAATTAACAATGCGACCTATTTTGTAAAGGAGAGTGAGCAATGACATACAGAGATATACACGGCAACGAGTTAAAAGCAGGCGATAGAATACGAATGCGTGATGGAAGCACTAGAACCTTATATGCTAGAACTTATGCCCTAGGCAGTGGAATTAAGGAGGCGGCTTACGGCGGAAGAACCCGTCTTTGTATGGGCGATTCTGTTTCAGAACCAGCGCCAGAAAGCTATGTGCGCGAAATGGGAATAGAAAAGATATGACCGTAACTGACCTTAAAGACGGACGCATTGAAGTCGAAAAGCCGCGCGATGCGCTGCTTTTGAGTTTGGCAGGGGTGAAACTCGTTAATAAATGGGGATTAGAGGAGTGGCGTTTCGATGGTAAAGAGTGGGGTGTTTTCAACGAATTTCTAAACACCTTTAATCCATCAAGATTAAACACAATCCTCTACGTCCCCGCCGATGTAGCTAAGGAAATGATAAAACTCCACCAAGGGCAACCACATTGGAAAGATTGCACTTCGACAGGCATTAGAGGTGTCTACATGCGCCGCCACAACGACCGCTGGAATCTTTTACCTGAGATAGAGATGGAGAAGTGAGATGGAAGTGTTTTTAATCTTAATTATTTTTGGTATTGGCGTGTTTTATTGGCATGTTTATAAAGTAGAATATTCCGATGATAATATAGAGAATAGGCTGCTTTCTTACACAGCAAAACGCGAAACAACCAAAGAATATCAAAAAGCCTCAGAAGCGTATTACAGTCATTATAATTCGGGAACAGTTTATTGCGGGGGGCGTGACCTTAAAACAGGCAACAGGGTATCAAGAGAAGAATCAAAAGAAATATCTTCAAGTTTTGTCGATTACAGCAAGTCCTTAAAAACGAGAAAAAGAGCCGCTGAATTGGAATGGCTAGAGGATATAAAAGATGCGTTCATTTCCGAACCTAGCAAAACCTACATTGAAGAAAACATTAAGCGGTTGCGAATCGCAAACAGGCGTTGATATTGAGGATTGCATCCATGAGGCTTACGAGGTAATTAAAAATAGAACTGGCAAGATGGTAGACGGCGTTTTTGTGAGGGAAGTATAACATGCGAGTAAAATCATACGAAATTGGCGGGAATGAAATTACTTCAAATAAGCTAGTAGGCGATTTTGCGTGTACGGTTTACGTTGAAGACCTCTACCAAGCCTTTAAGGAGCGTATGCTGGAAGAATTTGGTATCGAAATTAAAAGCGATATACTCCCTTCTTACACAATAGCATTGCTTAATAAGAAAGAATAATATGATGCTTGAACTGCTTGTGTGGGTATCAGTCATTTTATATTTTGCAATGATTTTTTATAGCCTTGCAAACGCATGGAGTAAATAATGACAAAAATTCTGTACGCCATTTTACCAGAAATAGGGCTGGTTAGTATCGGAAAAAGTCAATACGACAAACATATCGTTGAAAGAGCCTATCACGCTATTAGAGAACAGAAAAAGCGCGATGCTCTTTTCTACGCTGTCAAAAGTGGGAGAGTGCGTAATATTTTTGCTTATTTGCAACACAAGAAAATAGAGCAGATAAAACTCCTCAGAAAAAGCGCAAGTTATATTGCACTGCAACATGAATTTTATTGGGATGAATCAACCAAGGAGGCTTTATGTGCAGTCTAATATTCACGTTATTTGCCAAAACACTGTTTAAGGAGAAACAACAATGCACAAACCAGACACGTTAGAAAAAATTGAATTACCCCGTGAGTCAACAAAAGAGCGGTTGTTAAAATCAGCTATTGGTGATCTGCAAAATGCTTTATTTAGGACACGGCATGGCAATTTGTGTGGTGAACAAATAACGGCGGCATATAATAAAATCAGTGATTTTATGGCGGCAGAAGCCCTTACAAAAGTTCGTTCCCATGTCACATCACAAAATGAGCATATTTTGTGGGATAATTTAGAAACCAAACACTTGCAAGGATGATGGGTTAGTTATGGATATAGAAACATTCACAACGCTTTTTACCAAGATTGCATCTCTAACAGTGGCTGGACTTGCTTTTGGCTTAGGGTTTTGGACGGCAAAAAGAATTATTTTTTGCAAGCCCTAACCTGCTCCCGTAACGTGTGACAATCCTTCACGACTTGCTGGAGCATCGGAAACGACCCCGCCATTTTAAGCTCACGCCCTATTTGCATGCTCTCCATGTAGGTGTACTCACGAATAGGCGGACATGCGCTAGAAACGCCGTGTACCGTCTTGCAGCTCGTCAGCAAGGTTATCAACGCTAATATGGTCAGATTTCTCTTGTATTTTGACATATTGAGCCTGTTTTGCCTCATTGTGGGTTTTCACCTCTTGCATCGCCGCCATATAGCCCTTGTGATAAGCAACAACTGCCGCAAAGAGACCCGCAAGATAAAGCCCGATTTTCTCTGCACTCATGTTACTTTTTGAAGTTCAGAGCGAACGAGTTAATAACTTTAGTGATAAAAGCAACCACTTTATTATCACTATCAGTTGGCGTTAGGTTTGCAATCGCGCTTGCTGCTGTGACAACAGACGTTAAAGCTACCAGTATTGCTTCGTAGTTTTGTAATAGCCAAGACATAGTTTAGTCCTTTTCGGTTATTGGTTGTCTTTCCCCAAACAATCGCGTAGGCGATGCCATGAGAAAAAAGGTTACTGTCTTGATGGGGTTTCCCTCATCATCAACAGCGGTAATATCAAGTGTGTTTGGTGTTTTTTGTTCGGTGGTGTATTTCATTTCTTGTACTTCCCTGTTGAGTGGAAAGCAGGTAAACCCGCAAACGCTGTCCGTGCGTCAACGTGAATGTGTGCGGGATAAACAATAACGCTTAATCCCATCTCTTTTGCATAAAACCCAATCAACGTGCGCTCACTGTTGTTTTTGGTGGCAATATCTATAGCGCAAGTGTCTGTGCCGTATTTTTTGTTGCCGATAAGGTGGAAGCTGTTAGGGGCTGCACCTTTTATGGATTTGTTAAATTCTAGGCTTCTGCAACCGCCCCCTGCCACAATACGAAACGGAAACTCGCACCGAGTACGCAAGGCTTGCAATAACTCAATCCAGCCTTCCTGCAGTTTACATTCGCCAGTTAAGGGGCAAGCCATCTCTTCAACGGTAAAGTTTTTACTAAGCCTAGTCATTCTTCCCCCTTATCCAGTTAAAGACCGCCATCAGTTTTTTAGGGTCTTCAAGAATTACAACCGCATATTTTCCAAGATGCACACTACAAAATCCGACTGCGAACGCTACGGTCAATTCCCATTGTAGATGCCTGTTAAGCGATTGTAACACAAGATGTGAAAAATAGCCAGAGCCTCCGCTTAACACCATGACTGCAAACCACTGCGCCCCTGTAGGTGGCGTGTTACGCAAAATCATAATCATAATCATGCATAAGCCGCCGAATATACCAAGAATAACAAAAATACCCTCATTGCGCAAATCCATGTTGCGCCTCATCTTTATTAGCCTCACGAATCTTATCTTTTATTAAACGTCCCGCGACAACATGAATAGCAACAAACGCAATGCAGGGCAGTATAACGCTCACACCACTTGCAATGTATGTAAACGGCACAGAATCCCACTGTGGGAATAATGCAACATTGCTTGTGTTCCACGCGATGCTAGCCCATGCGTGCGTGCATGACGCAAACGTGCTAATAAGGAACGCTATAGTTGCTGTTTTAGAAAGCGCACACTGGCTCAAACGCTGCCAACGTGCTGCCGCGTCATAGACAATAATACCACTTAATAACCCCATAATAGAAGCCGTGGCACACAAAATGTTCATCCATATACGGTATTCTTCAGCCATGACTATTACACCGTTATCGTTGCCGTCCACGCCCGCGCTGGCACACCTGCCGCATCACCCACAACGCTTGCGTTTGTGTAAAGCATGTTTGTCACATCGACAAATTGCCCCGGTGCGTAGTCGACAAGCCAGCCTGTTTGCGGGGTGCTCGCAGGGGTGAGGCGTACCATTGTTGCGGTTGGAATGGCGGTTGTGGTGATGCTGATTTGTTTACGGAATGTAATTGTGCCCGTTGCGGTGGCGGCAGCATTAGAGTCCACGCCGTAGGTAAAGGTGTTGGCGTTTACCACAAACACTGTTGCACTAGCGATGTTGTATTCATTGGTGGTTGCGCCAAAAACACCCACCACATCGTTTGTAGATAACCCATGCGCTGTTGCTGTGACGGTGGCGTAAGACAATACCATTGTCCCTGTTGCTGAAGCAGCAGCCGAAGCATTCACAACATAGGTGAACGTTGTGCTTGTCAAAACAGTGACGGTTTTTTGTCCATTATAGAAACCAGAGGATGCACCGCTGATTTTTACGGTTTGCCCTGTAGTTAAGCCATGCGCTGCACTGGTGGTTGCCGTTGCCAATCCTGCAACCTGCGTCAATGTTGAAATGGTTACGTCTGTTGACGTAGCCGTCATGCTCACCGCCCCGTTGTAAACAAGGAAGCCCGTCAAGCCTGTTGCGCCTGTCAACCCTTGCAAAGTTGTGCCATTATTCAGCGTATAGCTAATATCAATGGTGCTGCCGTTAATCACCGCGCCTGTGGGCACTGCCCCAACCATGCTTGTTGGGTAACTGCCCGACGCGTAATAATTGAGTAACGCTTGCCCTTGCCTGTTACCGAGACGGTCGTAAGCAGCGTTCGTTGGGTGTGGAGAAAACCCGCCCTCTACGCTGTGGGCAAGGTCAATCATCGACCCCGCATCAAACGCATTGGTGATGTTGCCGATTGCCGTTACCTGCTCATTCCGCACTAAGCGGTACTGGTTATTATTCGCCGAACCTGTGTCTTGGTTGGTGCTTAATAAATTCACAAAAAACGGCATGTTTGCCGCTGAACGACTTGAGTAAGCGCGTAATCGTCCCGCAAGCGTTACGAGTGCTCCGCTGTACTGCCCCGCCGATAATGCCGTTGCGCTGTTCGCATCGTTTGCGCCTTGCGGCCACACAATCGCTTCCGCATCGCCGCCGACATCCGCAAGCGCGGCAATGAATTTTGTATGGGTCGAGTTAGCGGGATTATCCCAGTTGGCGGGCGCACCCGTAAAGAGTTGCGAACCGCTCGTTGCGCCGTTGCCGATACAAACAGGGATACCTAGCGCAGTGGCGAGATGATGCGCGGTTCTGACAACTGTTCCAACGGTATTATTTTTGAAATCACGCCAGACACTATTGGTTTTGTCGTAAACTGAAACTATTTCGGCATTGGGAGTGAACCCTGTGTACGGCGCAATGAACTGCTGATCTCCCAACGACTCGCCCGCGACCATCAATATCATCCCTACGCCCCACGGAAGCTGTGTGCGCTGGATATTCGCCGTGTTGTTGGTATGCCGTACCTCTAGGGCGTACTGCCCCCCTTGTGGCACGTTCGGTAACGTCACTGTCCAGTTGCCCACTGTTGGCGTGGTGGCGCGTGTCCAGCCTATAACCTGTGTACCCGTGCTGTTGATAATCCGCGCTTCAATGCCAGCGGGCGAACCCGTGTATGTCCCCGTAAAAGTCAGGGTTTTACTTGTACCGCCGACTGCCCGTTGATAGACCTTCGCGTAAACCGTATCAACCCCGTTAGCAGACGTATCAATAGCCACAGGAAGCCCTGTAAAGGCATAGCCGCCCCGCGCTTGCGGTGTGCCTACCCGTGTAGCCGTATTTCCGCCTGTGCCACTATCGGCAATAGTTGCCGCAGCCGTATTGAATTTTGTATAGAGGCTAGGGCTTTTTGCCAAGTTAGTGATGATGTCTTGCCCCGCCGCAAGGTTGTTAATATCCGCGTTTGATAACGTTGCATCCAGTTTAAACAGATAACTGATGTGATTATTGAAAAAACTAGCCGCGTCTTGATCATTCCGCCCGCCAACAAACGCCCCAATCGGTGGCGCGACAACGGTAATAGGCGTGACGGCAATGCCAGTGCCTACCGTTACAGAGCCGCCAACGGGGGCAGAAAACACTTCTAGATTGCCTGCATTGCGGCGCATCCCCACAATATACCAGCCATTCGCCATGTTTACGGTAAGAGTCGCACCTGTTGCAACACGGCTATTTGTGCCGTCATACATCTGCCCTGTAAGTTGCCCATTTGAAAGATACAATCGCACAAACGCGCCGCTGCCTGTGTTACCGTGCGTGTAGATATGCTGTGTCAGAGCGGCAGTTAGTCGTGTAAGTTTTACCAACGCGCAGATCGCAAAATCACTGTTTGGTAGGTCAAGGTTTGCTGCATCAGCGTAGGTGTAATAATCGGCATTTGTCCGAAGATACACAGACCCACGCGCCGCAACGGTGGATGAGCCGTTGGGGAGAGGAGGTGCAAAACCCCCACTAACTCTAAGATGCAAATGCGCTCTTTTCATAGTTAATTACCGCAACCATTATCCCAAGAAATAGACACAGTACCAGATGATGGGTTGTTGATATAAATGGTATCACCGCCCTGCGCTAAAAACAATTCAGGCAATCCTGCCGCAATCGGTAAATCGTTTGTCGTCGCCGCGCCTGTCCAGCTCAAATAACAAAGAGTAGTAGCGTAAATACGAAAGTGCGCTCTACCTTGGTATGGATTGGCGACGCTTCCCGTTGTCCCTGTAACGGGGGTGCTATTCACCTGTGCTCTAAATGCGTTATCCATGATTATTGTCCTTCCTGTGATTTAAGAGCATTGCCTGTTGCCGCCGCCCCCGTTAAATATCGTGCGATATCTCTTATTTTTGGGTTTGTAAGCACTTCTTTTTCGTACTGATTAAGTCCCGCTTCCGCACCACCAAAAATGTATTTATCCCCAAATTTTCCCGCACGCTTTGCAAGCCTTGCGTTTTGTACGGCAGAAGAAGATATATTAGGGTTAAGAACGGCTGCGCCTTGCTGTATCAATCCTTTATTAAGGGCATTCATACCGTTAGGCAGCGTATCTGTGCTCCGTGCCGCTATATCCCCGACTTTAAGTAAGCCCTGTAATTCTCGTGTGTCCACACCTGCGCTAGAGGCTGCATCTAGGAAAGACTTGCGTTGTTTGTCTGTGCTACCGAACGAACTATTAAATTTGCCTAAATCAAACACACCAGAAGCTGTTTGTGCCGCCTGTGCAGACTTATCAATGTGCAACTTTACAAAATCTGCCGCAACAGATGGGTCTTGCTCTTTAAGCCACTTAAACGCTGTTTCAACCTCTTTGTTGTTAAGGTTGCCGCCATCAAGATAATATTTCTGCAACGCACTGTAAACTGTGTTCGGGTTAGTGCTAGCTATCTGCTCTTTGCTTAAGCCTGTTTTGGTTAAAATGCTTTTTATTGGCTCTACATTTGCTTGCATTGCGTTGCTGTAATTGCTGTTAAGGCTTTGTGCAAAATTGCGTGCTTCAACTGTTTTATTAGCATTACCCTTGGTTTTTGCTTGCGTAAACAGCCAGTTTTTCGCTGTTGCTATATCCC
>Ga0315907_10004327_pt1 | contig 16032 bp, 13 predicted proteins | sample LakEriMetagenome_3_FD_203525 | JGI IMG/M metagenome (GOLD analysis project Ga0315907, IMG submission 203525) | Freshwater fungal communities from buoy surface, Lake Erie, Ohio, United States - Buoy 12 MA123 | ecosystem: Environmental > Aquatic > Freshwater > Lake > Lake biofilm | place: USA... | reverse complement strand
CTCAATTTGTGTCCTGTCATGAGAATGCAATAACTCTGATCTGCACCTCTACCAACACGCCCACGCAATTGGTGCAACTGTGATAGTCCAAATCGCTCGGCACTTTCTATCACCATCACGGATGCATTCGGGACATTCACCCCAACTTCAATAACTGTGGTCGCCACCATTATTTGTGTTTGACCTTCTACAAAGAGTTTCATTTCGTGCTCTTTGTTTTCATTTTTCATTTGCCCGTGGACAATACTGATGCGGTATTCAGGAAGTGGAAACCTTCGTGCAATCGATTCATAGCCGTCCATCAGGTCTTTGTAATCCATGACTTCACTTTCTTCGATCAATGGATAGACTACATAAATCTGTCTGCTTTTTTTGATTTCGTTTTCCATGAATTGAAAAACTTCTATTCGTTTTGCATCAGATTTATGCAAGGTCTGTATGGGCTTTCTACCGGGCGGGAGTTCATCAATGACACTAATATCCAAATCACCATATAAGGTCATTGCCAAAGTGCGAGGGATGGGCGTTGCTGTCATGACTAACACATGCGGAGGCAGCGCTGCTTTCTTCCAAAGTGCTGCACGCTGCGCTACACCAAAGCGATGCTGTTCATCTATGATGACGAGACCTAAATTCTGAAATTGAACCACAGGTTCAATTAGCGCATGTGTACCAATCAATAATTTTATTTCTCCCGAAAGCAATCTTTCATGAATGATTTTTCGCTCTGATTTTTTAGTCGAACCAGTGAGCAATGTAACATTCAGATTCAATGGTGCAAGCAATTCTGAAATACCATGAAAGTGCTGCTGGGCGAGGATTTCAGTGGGCGCCATTAGACAAACTTGATAGCCGTTGTCTATTGCTAATAATGCACTCAATACTGCCACAATCGTTTTACCACTTCCAACATCTCCCTGTATCAAACGATTCATGTGATATCCGCGAGCGACATCCGAGCGTATTTCTTTGATTACTCGTTTCTGTGCATTGGTCAACTCAAAGGGAAGATGCTTCTCATAAAATGTATTGAAGACTTCGCCGACTTTTTGAAAGACTACACCACGCTCCAATTTAGTGTTGAGCAATTTCTGCTTCACCAACTGCATTTGAATGAAAAATAATTCTTCAAACTTCAATCGTCTTCGCGCGGCCTCTAGCGCAGTGGCGTTCGACGGAACGTGCACTTGCATTAAAGCTTCCGTTCGAGACATCAACTTGAATTTTGCTAAAACTTCTTCAGACAAATTCTCTGGAACACGACCGTTGACTTCTTCTATTAATTGTCGTGTCAGTTTTGCAATGCCATTGCTATTAAGTCCTTTCGCGCTGAGCTTTTCGGTGGTGCTGTAAACTGGCTTTAATTCGTTGCCATTGGTAATTCTTGCTTGCTCTAGAATTTCAATCTCGGGATGTGCGATGTTGTATTTCCCCTTGAACTCCGTAGGCTTGCCATAGATGATATACGTCTGATTCAACTGAATAGCGGCCTTCGCCCATTTGATGCCTTTAAACCAAACGAGTTCCATGCTTCCAGATTCATCGCGAAAAACGGCGGTAAGACGTTTCGCTCTTCCATCTCCTAGTTCTTTCACACTCACAAACTGTCCCATGATTTGCACGGCAACGGAATCGCTAGCGATATCACGAATTTTCATCACCTTCGAACGATCTACATAACGAAAAGGATAGTGCAAAAGCAATTGACCCCAAGTGTAAATACCGAGCTCCTTCTGCAATGACTCCGCACGCTGCGGTCCCACGCCTTTTAGATATGATATGTCGTTGTGAAGTGACAACATGCTGCGAAAGTAATTCGAAGCGACGAATCTTATACGCCTCTGAATAGAATGGGAATAAACTCCTTTTTCGTTTCTTTGTGCTATGGATTTGAATCTAAATGGAAAGGTAGCCGTGGTATGCGGCTCTACACAAGGCATTGGCTATGCAGCCGCATTAGAATTGGCGCAACTCGGAGCGCGTGTTTTTTTAATGGCGCGCAATGAAGAGAAATTGAAACAAGCTGTCGCTACTTTGCCTAGCCCATCAGGCGCAGAGCACGGATACCTCGTTGCGGATTTCGCGCATCCTACAAGTGTGGAAGAATGCATAAAAGGTTTTACAGCCATGCATAAAGCAAATATTCTAATCAACAATACAGGTGGCCCAAATCCAGGCCCAGCCATTGATTCTGATATTGAGTCGTTTCGAATGGCTTTCAATTCTCACTTGATTAATAATCACATTCTCGCGCAGGCTTTGGTTCCTGGTATGAAGGAATTGGGGTATGGCCGAATTATCAATGTTATCAGCACTAGTGTAAAACAGCCACTTCCAAATTTGGGTGTGAGTAATACCATTCGCGGGGCTGTTGCCAGTTGGTCAAAGACTTTAGCGATGGAGCTTGGTGCGTTTAACATCACAGTTAATAATGTGCTGCCAGGCGCTACGGAGACGGGGCGTTTGGATCAAATTATCAAAAATAAAGCTGCGAAAGTAGGCGTGCAAAGTGAGGATGTAAGACACGAGATGGCGAGCGAGGTACCGATGAAGAGATTGGGTCAACCACAAGAAATCGCGGCTGCAATTGCATTCCTTGCGTCCCCTGCTGCTTCATATATCAACGGAATCAATGTTCCTGTGGATGGTGGACGCACATTATGTCTCTAACTTCGCAGTATGCTTAAAGGTCTTGTTTTAAAATCTACTGGTAAAAACTACGAAGTAAAAGGTGAGGATGGGCAATTTTACAATTGTCAGATTCGTGGTAAACTTCGTTTGAAAGGCTTGGTAACTACCAATCCTATCGCAGCTGGCGATATCGTAGAATTTGAAATTGACACAGAAGGTAATGGACAAATCAAGGATATTACAGAACGAAAGAATTATATCATTCGGAAATCTGTTAATCTCTCGAAGGAAGCACAAATCGTAGCTTCGAATATTGATAATGCGTTTTTAATTGTTACTACCACAAGACCTCAAACAACGCCAGGTTTTATCGATCGATTTGTAATTACCGCAGAAGCCTACGGAATTCCGACCACCTTGGTGTTTCACAAAATCGATCAGTACACGCAGGATGAATTGTATGATGTAGAAGATCTTATTGAAACCTACATGAAGGCTGGCTATCCAGTGCTAGTAACTTCTTTGGTCAATGGACAGAATCTGGATGTGATGCAAGAAAAAATGAAGGGTGGAATCAATCTCTTGAGCGGACACTCTGGTGCTGGCAAATCATCACTCGTTAATTATTTTATTCCTGGAAAGGATATTCGAATCGGAGATATTTCTGAGTCGAGTAATAAAGGTCAGCATACTACCACTTTTGCAGAAATGCATGAATTACCTTTTGGTGGTTATATCGTAGACACCCCAGGTATCAAGGGTTTTGGATTGGTAGATATTCCTAAAGAAGAAATTCCAAATTATTTTATTGAATTCTTCAAACTCCTACCCGAATGTAAGTTCGGTAATTGCAAGCATATCAACGAGCCTGGCTGCGCTGTCATCAAAGGTATCGAAACAGGCGACATCGCAGAATCTCGCTACCGCTCCTACCGTTCCATGATGAACGACGAAGAGGAGCGGAGTATATACCGGTAGAGACGAGCTGCGATTATTGCCGCGCCGTGCCGCGATTTTTGCAGAGACGAGCTGCAGATCGTCTGTGCGTGCGTGCGCGCCGCGTTTGTCATTTGTCATTCCCCACGCCAAGCATCGCGCGTTTCGTCGGGGCCATTTTGTCGAGGGTACGCACCATCATGGAGAGTCTAGGGTTTTTCAAAAAGAAGTCGCGGTGTTTGTCGATGAACCGCCAGAACAAACCATCCCATTCATCGCACCACGCACCAACAGGGTAGTGGCTCATTTTGCGGATATAATTACTTCCACTTATGTAAGGCTTGGTGCTCATAATTCCTCCATCTGCAAATTGAGACATGCCATAGACATTAGGTACCATCACCCAATCATACGCATCGATAAACATTTCCATGAACCAACGATATACTTCATCGGGATCAAATTCTTGAAGCGCCATGAAGTTGCCTATCACCATCAATCGCTCAATGTGATGAGCGTAAGCGCTTTCATTGATTCGTTTAATCGCATCGTCAATCGGTGGAATGCCCGTAGTTCCTGTCCAGTAGGATGCAGGAATTTTTTTGGTGTGCTGGAAAAAATTTTTCTTTCGCTCATCCACTCCTTTCATCACATATACTGCTCGAATATATTCTCGCCAACCGAGCACTTGTCTCACAAAGCCCTCAAGTGAATTGATGGGTATATCATTTTGTAAGGCATACTGAATAGAACGATCAAGAATATCCTGTGGTTGAATCAACCCAATATTGAGCATAGGTGTAAGAATGCTATGAAACAATGTCCCCTGACCTTGCACGATAGCGTCTTGATAAACACCATAATTTTTAAATCTTTTTTGTAAAAAATCGTCTAGCCACACGAGGGATGTCGCTCTATCTATTGGATAGTACCACTCATTTAGTTCCCCATAGTTGTCACGAAACTTGGTTTGTACATAGTCGATAGCTTCATCAATGTATGGATCCCGTACAACCTTCGGAACAGGCGGTGCCACCACGTTTTTGGGCATCTTGGCTCTGTTCTCGGTGTCAAAGGTCCACTTGCCTCCCATCGGTTCGCCCATTGCATCCAGCATGATGCTATGTCGCTTTCGCTCGTCGATATAAAAGGCGGTGAAAAAATATTTCTTCTTCTTCTCAAAGTAATTTTTAATGTAATTTTCTGTACATAAAAATTGAGGAGAATTTAATTTCTCGGAAGAGATATTGTATTTTTTACAAAAACGAACAAGGCGTCTCTCTAGGAGATAATCGACGGGATCGAAAAATTCGACACTGGTTATCTTTTTCTGAAATAAAAAATCAAAAAGCTTTTCTGTACGATGTCTTGGATCTTGTGCATCGATGTAAATTTTATTTTTTACATCGAGCAAATCAAAATATCGCTTCATCGTGGCGCGATGATATGCGAGCTTTTGCTTGTGAAATTTATACTGCGTAAAAAACAATTCATCTTCAACCATCACAAACAGATCAGCCTTTATTTCAGGCAATGGCTCAAAGAGTTGATGAGGATAGATCAGAAAAGCTTTCATAAAAATTATCGCTTGCTGATCTTGTTATTTGATATGGAGCGTTGACGAGAACAACGATGTCTGTTAACATCATCAGTGCGCAAAGCCGCGTGCTTTGTGCCTCTTCCAGTAACTCTCTTGCGCCACATACGAAAGCTTGATGCCTTCATTTCGCGACGCATGATTTCGATAACTTGAGATTCGTTTACTCCAAATTGCATTTCAATAGCATCGAAAGGCGTGCGGTCTTCCCACGCCATCTCTACGATGCGGTCGATGTCTTGTTCTGTTAATTGTGTCGTCATGATGCGAGAGGATTTAACCAGAGATTTCTAAATGCTCTGTTTTTGTCGTAGTCGTTTGCTTGTTTCTGTGTATTGAATTTACGATCTGGTCTAGGATCATTTCCCACACCTGCGAGGTAGGCCCAGTTGCCCCAATTGCTCGCGGGATCATAGTCTATTAGTGCGTGCTCGAAATACATCGCGCCCCATCTCCAGTCTACACCCATCTCATGTATTAAATAACTCGCTACATTTTGTCTTCCGCGATTGCTCATCCATCCGCTTGCTTTTAACTCGCGCATATTTGCATCTACAAATTCATCACCTGTATATCCGTCTATCCATTTTTCTAGAGTGCGCAAATCCTTTCTCCACTTTCTATCTGGATGCTCGCTAAATCCTTGTACATGGAATAATTTATTGCCTTGCTTGTACGCGGTAAAACGAAAGAAATCGCGCCATAGCAATTCAAAAATCATCCAGTATGTACTATCATTTTTTACGCGCTCATCTTCGTAAGCGTAAATTTCATCTACAATATATTTTGCGCTGATATTACCCGTGCAGAGCCATGGAGAAAACTTGGAGCTATAGTTTTTTCCAACCAATCCATTTCGCGTTTCCTTATACGTTGCAATGTGATCGCCGTCCCAGAGATATTCTATTACCCGGGCAATAGCGGCGCTTTCGCCGCCCACAAATTTGATGGCAGAACGCTGATCGAACTCAGGAAGTTGATATCCGCATTGCTCAAGTGTTGGAATATCGGTGTCAAATTCTGGTGAAATAACTTCTTCGGGAGCATCAAGCGGAATCGTATAATTGCACTCACGTTCTACCTTGTTTCTGAATTTTGTAAAGACATCTGGCAATTGACTGATCGAAAAAGGAAGATCATTTTTATCTACCAATGTAGATGACCAGAAGATCTTCCAATCAATTCCAGCCTTGGATAGCGCTCGTTGTAATTTATTTTCTTGGGAAATTTCTTCGCTGCAAACATCCTGACTGTAATACACACTTTGAACTCCGTGTGCAATGGCAAGCTCTGCCACTTTTTCCTCAGGAATGCCAACGCCAACGTATAAATCACCGCCAATAGCCTTGATAGACTTTTTAAGATCTGTAATGGATTCTAAAAGAAAATTGATGCGATGTGCACCTGCTTTTGAAAGCCCAATTTCGGTCTTTTCAAATAGTCGTTGATCAATGATAAATACTGGAATGATTTCTTCTGCACGCTGCGTTGCCTCCAGTAATGCAGGCTGATCATGCAAACGCAAATCATTCCTAAACCATACAAGGATTTTCTTGTTTCTCATCTTCACTGTTGCTTTACAAAAGTTGCAACAGAAAAGGCCCGTGAAAGTTCTTAGAAAATGGAATTAAAGGGCGCTAGCAATCGACTTTAGTTCAGAGCGGATATGTAGCAATCTGCTTTGAATGGTGCTTTCGCTATCCATTAGAACAACCTTATTGCGAAGAGCGTTTTTCGCACCTTCAAGGGTGAAGCCTTTTTCTTTTACAAAATGATGGATTTTCTGAAAAAGCTCAAGGTCTTTTTTCGTGTACACGCGATTACCTCTATTGTTTTTCTTCGGCTGAAGCTGAGGAAATTCTTTTTCCCAAAATCGAATGAGTGATGAGTTGACATCAAACATATCTGCTACTTCTCCAATGGAAAAATATCTTTTCTCGATTTCGTTGGTTTTGGTCAACATGGTAAGTCCTCGTTTTAGTCGAAGCTTTGGTTCGCGTTAGCAGCGCGTTGCAATAGGTCTTCGTATTGTTCAGGTGTAATATCGCTGTAAAAATAGAAAGCAGGGTCCACTTTTTCACCATTTCTCCAAACTTCATAGTGTAAGTGAGGCCCGGTCGAGGCTCCAGTGTTACCCACATAGCCGATGATCTGACCTCTTTTCACCTTTTCTCCAGGACGCACTGTTACTCTGCTCATGTGAGCATAGAGGGTTTGAAAGCCATAACCGTGCTTTATAATCACATGGTGGCCATATCCGCTCAATTTGCTATCTACCGCTTCGATTGCTCCATCACCTGTCGCATAGATCTCTGTGCCCACGTCGGCAGTGAAGTCCAGACCGGTGTGCATTTTTGCAATTTTATAAATCGGGTGAATACGCATACCGAAACCAGAAGCAATACGCTTCAAATCGGCATTTGCAACAGGCTGGATCGCAGGAATGGATTGCAACATGGCACTTTGTGCTTTTGCAAATTCAAAAACATCTTGGTAGCTCTTGCTTTGCTCTACAAACATTCGTTGCAGGCGAGCAATACGCTTTTTTGTTTCAATGATCTCTTGGCTTGACTCATATCCTTTCAGAGCCTTATAGCGATCGCTTCCTCCAATACCGCCGCGGCGCTGATGCTCCGGATAGGGCGCAGCTCCGAAAATGCTGCGATAAACTTTGTCGTCTTTGTCTTGAAGATCTACGGCAAAGGTTTCTAAAGTGTCAATCTCACTGTTCAAATCCTCAACTTGGGTCTTGAGATAGGAAATTTCTCTTTCTAAACGGGCAGTGTCGGGATCCTTGAAGAATGAGGCATAGAGCGTAACGCCTATGGCTCCTATGACTAGGCCAGCAAACAAGTAACGCATCCCCTGTACGAAATAATCGCGCACAGTAAAACTGATCTTTTCGAAGCTCAGTGTAGTGGGGTTGAATTTATACTTAAGTCTTGCCATTGTAGGGTGCTAAAATAAGCCAGACACGTCTTACTTTTGCACTCATTATGACATCAAAAGAAATTCGTCAACAATTCCTTGACTTTTTTGCCTCTAAAGGCCACCATATTGTATCCTCTGCTCCAATGGTAGTAAAGGGTGATCCTACATTGATGTTTACCAATGCGGGAATGAATCAGTTTAAGGACCTGTTCCTTGGAAACAGTGAAATCAAATATCCTCGTATCGCCAATACGCAAAAGTGCCTTCGCGTAAGCGGTAAGCACAACGATCTTGAAGAAGTGGGGGTTGATACATATCACCACACGATGTTTGAAATGCTTGGCAACTGGTCGTTTGGTGACTATTTCAAAAAAGATGCAATCGAGTGGGCATGGGAACTTTTGACGGAAGTCTACAAGATTCCAAAAGATCGTCTTTATGTAACGGTTTTCGAAGGTGATGCAAAAGAGAATTTGGCATTTGACCAAGAGGCTTATGATATCTGGGCTGAGCGCATCGATAAGGATCGTATCATCAATGGAAATAAGAAAGACAATTTCTGGGAAATGGGCGACACAGGACCCTGTGGACCATGCTCTGAAATTCACGTCGATATTCGTCCAGATAGCGAGCGAGCAAAGCTTGATGGTAAGGCATTGGTAAACGATAGCCACCCCCAAGTGATTGAGATTTGGAACAACGTGTTCATGCAATTCAACCGCAAAGCAGATGGTTCTCTTGAATCATTGCCAGCGAAGCACGTGGATACAGGTATGGGCTTCGAGCGTCTTTGCATGGTATTGCAAGGTGTTTTATCAAACTACGATACAGATGTTTTCACTCCAACCATCGAGGCAATCGAGAAGTTGAGTGGTAAAAAATATGAGCGCACAGACTCAAAGAAGGATATCGCAATGCGCGTTATTTCTGATCACGTGCGTGCTGTTTCTTTCGCAATCGCTGATGGGCAGCTTCCTTCAAGCGGTGGAGCGGGATATGTGATTCGACGCATTCTTCGTCGTGCCATCCGTTACGGATATAGCTTCCTCGATTTAAGAGATCCATTCATCTACACATTAGTAGATGTTTTGGCAAAGGAAATGGGAACATTCTTCCCAGAAATTAAATCAAGCAAAGAGCTCGTTGCGAAGGTGATTAAAGAAGAAGAAGAAAGCTTCTTGCGCACACTTGACAAAGGAATCGCATTGCTTGAAGATATTTTAAAGAAAACAACTGGAGATAAAATAGAAGGTAAAGTTGTATTTGAATTGTATGACACCTTCGGGTTCCCAGTGGACTTGACGGCGCTTATTGCAGGTGAAAGCAATAAGATGATTGATCAACTTGGATTTGAAGAAGAACTTCAAAAACAAAAGGAAAGAAGCCGTGCAGCTACCAAACTAGAAACAGATGACTGGGTAGATTTGGCTGCGGGTGATACCACTTTTGTTGGATATGATCAACTCGAAACTTCTTCTAAAATATTGAAGTATCGTCGTATCAAATCGAAAGGAAAAGAACAATACCAATTGGTGTTGGATATTACTCCTTTCTATGCTGAAAGTGGCGGTCAAGTAGGTGATCAGGGTACATTGATCTCAGCGAATGACAGAATTGAAATTACAGATTGTAAGAAAGAAAATAATTTGATTGTTCATTTCTGTGATGCCCTTCCTGAAAATCCAAGCGCAACCTTCGTTGCCAAAGTGGATGTTCAGAAGCGTGATGACTCAATGTCAAATCACAGTGCTACGCACTTACTCCACCAAGCATTGCGTGAGGTTTTGGGAACACACGTAGAGCAAAAAGGCTCCTTGGTGAATCCAGAATATTTGCGTTTCGACTTTTCTCATTTCTCTAAAATGACAGATGAAGAAATCGAACAAGTAGAAACATTGGTAAATGATCGCATACGCCAACAATTGGATTTGATTGAGCGCAGAGATATGGCCATCGACGACGCACGCGCCACAGGTGCGATGATGTTGTTCGGAGAAAAATATGGAGACAAAGTTCGTGTGATCCAATTCGGAGAGAGCATCGAATTGTGTGGTGGTACACACGTGAAAAATACAGGTCACATTCGCTTATTCAAGCTTACATCTGAAGGCGCAGTAGCGGCTGGTGTAAGACGTATTGAAGCCATTTCTGGAAATGGTGCATTTGCACTAATCCAAAATGAAATGGAAGAATTGGAAAAAGTACGTCAGTTGCTCAAGGCAAAGGATGTATTGAAATCGATTTCTGATCTTCAAAATAAAAATGCGGAGTTGACCAAGCAGTTGGAGAAATTGAATAAAGAGAAGGCGGCACAAGTGAAGCAACAACTTGCATCGAAGTTCGAGTCATTCAATGGTATTCAATTGTTAGTAGAACGCATCGATTTGGAAGCGGCAGAAATCAAAGACATGGCTTTCCAGTGGAAAGGTGAAAAATCGGATATGATCGCCATTCTAGGAAGTGAGTCGGGAGGAAAGCCAACGGTCACTTGCGTGATCAGTGATGCACTAGTTGCGGATAAAAAATTGAATGCATCCAACATCGTTCGTGAGCTTGCAAAAGACATTAATGGTGGTGGTGGTGGACAAGCATTTTTCGCAACGGCTGGAGGTTCTAAGCCCGAAGGTTTATCATCTGCGCTCGCTCGAGCTAAAGAAGTAATCGCTGCTGCGATTAACTAAGTTCGATAAAAGACTTTCAATAGTAAATGAAAGAAAGCACTGCTATTAAAGGCAGTGCTTTTTTTTGTCAATCATAGAGTTTAGTTTAAAAATAAAAAAGCCCCGTCCGATGACGAGGCTTTTTCCTTCAGATTATGAAACCAAAAATCTAAACAAGTGCTGGCTTGCGGGCCAACACGTCTTTTACATCGACGCCATACACTGGGCCGAAGTACAACTCATTATATGCTAAACCAAGGTTTAGAACATAGAATACATTGAAGAAGCAAACGAAGATGGCATCAATCATTGATACTTTACCGAATGATTGCGCGATTTCAATCAAAAGTTTGAAACCGAAGTAAATGTTGAATCCTGGAATCAACAAGAAAGCCGCATGCCAGAGAGGACGACCGACCATGCGAAGAACTACAATTAGATCCCAAACAGGAACTAATGCCGCGATCCACGGTTGATCTGCTTTGGCGAAAAGCTTTGCTTTGCCAACAGCCCCAATAAATAAAATGAATAGAACTAAGATGAAAATCCCCGGATTTTCCTCCATGATGTTTTGAATAATGCTTGTCATGGTTTTTCCGAATTATGTGGTTAGTAATTGTTCTTAATAGCAGAGCGGTCAATAATAAGACGCCCCAATTCTGGAATGGTTGCCATTCATTTTCAGAATTATAGTCGAGAGAAGTGAACAAATCACAGTTCAAAACCACAAAAAAAACGCCCGACTCTTAGGGAATCGGGCGAATAGACTGGATATGTCCTCCACTATTGTGGCTTAATAATCTCACTTGTGATGATGGTATTACTTTCTTGCATGTCTCTATCTACCACTTTTATTTCGAATCTGCATGTGTCGTAATCTGAAGGCAAATAGTAGGTGATCATATCGAGGGTAATAGTCCCTTGCTGGCTTTGGTCCTGTCCTGTAGGCTTTGCCCACGGCACACGATAATAAAAAGGAGCAGCATTCGGATTGAAGCACGGATCGATCACTGTACGCACCCATTCGCCGTTCTGCTTTTCATAGTATTCAGCATATAAATTATACGTTCGAAGGCAGTCATCAAATACTCCAGACGTATCGCCCTGTTCAAGACCGAAGTTGCCATCGCCATCCTTGAAGTCGATCAATACTTCAATCGAATCGCGATAATTGCGGATGCTATTGAAGGTAATGCCTGGTGTTGGTGGGATTTCATTATCCTTCAAACAACCCGTCGCAACGGCTACTATTGATAACAGTATGAGAAAGTTCTTTTTCATTCGTTCAAATCTATTCAATTTATCCAATTTCTTTGCACTAGAATGGAGCGCGATTTATTTAAACAACAAATTTTCACAATTATAAGCCCTGAGTCCTTTGAGGAAAAGGCCTTAGAGCTCTTCCGCTATCAGGCGACTAATTGTACTATTTACAAAAACTACATCGAGCTCATAAAGGTTGATCCTAGTACCATACATTCTTTGGACAAAATTCCCTTTCTACCCATAGAGTTTTTTAAGACTCATGCAGTAAAATCAGGGGATTGGAATGAGGTGATCACATTCACAAGTAGCGGCACTACTAATCAAACCAACCCATCTAGGCATTTTGTGCGAGACCTCAGCATTTACGAAATGTCTTTTACCAAGGCCTTTGATTTATTTTATGGTAAAGCTTCTGACATAGTCATCCTGGCATTGTTGCCTTCTTACTTGGAGCGCACAGGCTCTTCGTTGATCTATATGGCCGATCAGCTCATCAAGAACAGTAACGATTCTCGAAGCGGCTTTTTTCTAAATGAATTTGAAAAGCTCGCGCACATTCTTAAAGAGGTCAAGGACGAAGCAAAACCTTGTCTGTTATTGGGGGTAACATTCGGATTGCTTGATTTTGCAGAGCAATTTTCTTTGGACTTAACGGGTGTTACAATCATGGAAACAGGCGGAATGAAAGGCCGACGAGAAGAGTGGACCCGCCAACAAGTGCATGCTTTTTTACACGAAAAATGGAAGGTTGAAAAGATTCATAGCGAATACGGGATGACTGAGCTTTTGAGTCAGGCTTATTCTAAAGGTGACGGTGTCTTCCATTGCCCGCCTTGGATGAAAGTGCTACATCGCGAAACCACCGACCCATTCGCTATTTCTAGCGCTGCTGGCAGTGGCGGACTCAACGTCATCGATCTGGCCAACATTGATAGTTGTGCATTCATCGCCACACAAGATCTCGTAAGACTCCACCCAGATCAATCCTTCGAGGTCCTAGGACGCTTCGATCACTCCGAAGTGCGAGGGTGCAATCTTTTAATGACTTAACTCAGTAACTAAAAAAAGGCTCCCGAATCGAAAGCCCTTTTTCATATCTAGTTGTTGTTAAAGTCTAGGACAACAAACGTTGTCTAAGAATAAATTCAAACTGTTGGTTCTGTCTGGTGAGTTACTGAATTTGGCGTTCTTTCTCGAACAAATCTTTACACTGATCCCATGCTTCAGAAACCATCTTGGCAATTTCTTTCATGTTGAAAGGCTTTGTCAAGATTCTAAAAACTTTTCCTTTATTCACTGCTTCTACTACAGGTACTAAGTCTGTAAAACCTGTCAAAAGGATACGCTGCACGTAGGGGAAATCTTTAGAGATGCTCTCCAAAAATTCAACTCCTGACATACTTGGCATATTATGGTCTGTAATTACAATCTGTATTCTTTCTGAATCAATAAGGTTATAAGCCTCTACAGGATTAGTGGCTGTGAAAACTTCAAACTCTTGTCTAAAATTCGCTTTAAATGAATCCAAGTTTCCTTGGTCATCATCTAGATATAGGACGCGTGGCATCTGATCTAGTTCAGAACCTGAATTACCTGGTGAATAGTGCATTGTCATAAGTCGGGTTGTTTGTGTTAGCTTTTAACGGGAGGTGCTTTTGTTTGGTTACATTTTTTGAGTGGAATTCGAATCCTCATTGACAGGAGAGAAGGAGGAGAACTCTTTGTAAGGTCGATCTGGCGAAGGTTTGCTCTCAATAAAGCTCATTAGTTTTTCGATCAATCGCTCAGACTTCTGCTGCTGCTCGAGCACGGTACGCAGCAATTCACCATTGTTGTCAATCAACTTATCTACGATATCTCGCGGTATGGCATCGCTCCTTCTAAAAGGACGGGTCATGCCAGAATGAAGTTCTGTAGAAATCTCTTGTTGCATGATTTGATCGGAACGAACACCATAGAGGGCAGCTAATTGCTGGATTTCAGCGGCACGAGGTGATCGGGCTCCGGTTTCAAGTCTGCTATACTCCGGTTGACTCATGCCTAGAAATTCTGCTACATATTCTTGCTTGAAATCACGAATCAATCTGAGATTCTTTATCTGTGGGTAGGCCATATATTTTGGTTAATTAGGTTTGGTGCTGCAAATGTGCTAGGACCAATTTTTCCAAGAGGGTCGATTTCGACTTTATCGACTTCGAAAAAAACGAATGGCGGAAAAAACAAAAGGCCGCCCGTTGGCAGCCTTAAGTCACTAAACCTTTAACCAAAACCTCCTCTCAAGACATGAGAGGAATCTTAATACCACTATGAAAACTGTCTGTCTAGAATATTGTTCTAAATGACCCTACAAATTTCCGATGCATGCACAGTATTTTATGCTAAATGGTTGTTAATGGTGTGCTAACGAATGTTAATCACCCCGCCGTTCATCACTATTTGTCACAGCAAAGTCATGCCCAAGGGTACTTTTGCTTCCGAAACACACTTTACCATTTATGAAACTAATCTTCACTTTGTCTCTTGCGCTGCTTTCACTTTTATCATTCGCGCAAGAGCCAAGCATTCACGGCACTATTAAGGACGAAAAAAACACTCCGATGGAGTTCGTCAATGTTATTCTTCAAAATGTATCAGATTCGGTAATGGTAAAAACCGCCGCGTCGGACCAAAATGGATACTATGAATTAATAGGAGTGCCATCTGGAAATTATACGTTGCTCTTCAAACAGGTTGGCTTCGCGGATTTTCTTTCACAACCTTTTGATTACACCGAGGGAACTAACCTATCCGTGCCGGAAGTGAATATTAGTTCTGCATTAAAAGAATTAGATGCAGTAGAATATGTCTATGTAAAACCGTTAGTCGAAATCAAAGCCGACAAAACAGTTTTTAATGTAGAAGGAACTACCAATGCCACGGGATTAAACGCTATGGAGCTTTTGAGAAAAGCTCCAGGTGTGATGATCGACAATAATGAAAACATCATGGTGAAAGGCAAGGGTGGCATCGTGGTGTACATTGACGGAAAGCTTAGTCCATTAGATGGCGATGGCCTCAAGGACATGCTTAAGAACATGCAGAGTAGTAATATCGAAAGTATTGAAATCATCACGAATCCTTCCGCAAAGTTTGACGCTGCAGGAAATGCGGGGATCATTAATATTAAACTAAAGAAGAATAAAAACTTCGGAACGAATGGAAATGTCGCTCTGGGATATGGTATTCAGCGTTATTCAAAATATAATTCGAGTGTTGCGATCAATCATAGAAATCAGAAGTTTAATTACTATGCGAATTATGGCAATAACTGGGGAGATTATTGGAGTTTTATGCGATTTAATAGAACCCAAAATGGATCTCAATTTAATCAAGTCACGGATAACACTTCTGATGGGTTAAAGCACAATTTTAAAGGTGGTGTTGATTATTTCATCAATGACAAACACACCATTGGTGTGATGATGAATGGTAATGTGGGTGAGAATTTCTGGTATAGCAACAGCCGCACAGAGATTACCGATGTGAATCCTGTAAATAATCGCACCCTGATTGCCAATACTGAGAATAGTGGAAGAAGAGATAACCTCGCGGGTAATATCAACTATCGCTTCACGGATACGTTGGGACACTTTCTAAACGTGGATTTGGATTACGGTAGCTACGATATGTACAACGACAGCTACCAGCCAAACACCTATTACAACCCAGCTGAGAATGTTATTTTATATGAGAATAATTTCAGAAATAATACTTCAACCCTTATCAATTTGATGACGGCCAAAGCTGATTATGAGCAAGATTTCCTAAAAGGCAAGCTAGGTGCTGGTTTCAAAACCTCGTATGTTGAAACGGATAATCAGTTGGATTTTTTCAATGTCATTGCCAATCAAGATTTCATCGACTCAACTCGTTCCAATACGTTTGAGTATCTGGAGAATATCAATGCAGGATATATCAATTACAATAGACAAATCAAGAAGATTGGTATTCAAGTAGGTTTGCGAGCAGAGC
>Ga0315907_10004321_pt1 | contig 16038 bp, 15 predicted proteins | sample LakEriMetagenome_3_FD_203525 | JGI IMG/M metagenome (GOLD analysis project Ga0315907, IMG submission 203525) | Freshwater fungal communities from buoy surface, Lake Erie, Ohio, United States - Buoy 12 MA123 | ecosystem: Environmental > Aquatic > Freshwater > Lake > Lake biofilm | place: USA... | reverse complement strand
GGTGAATAAAACAGCTTTTACGCTGAGATCAACTAGCCCTGCTGCATTGAGTGCTGAACTGTGTGATCTGCGCTTGTAAAGCTTTTGTTAGCTCGTCACCACCGTTATCCACAGCCCTGCTCCGTTATCCACAGAAAATCTATGAAAACATTACTTTTCCATGATTTCGCTAATTGAGCATTGAAATCATTGGAGATTTTTTCCCTTAAAAAGTTATCCACAGAGTGTTCTATCAAGCCCGATTTACTCAGGAAACCCGACAGATCGGCGGGTTTCAGGTCGACCAAATTAATCTATGAAAACACAATAGAACTAACGAAATTACACGATTTGGAGCATACAAAATGTCACAAGCAAAAACACTCACTGCAGCAGAAATTGAGCAACTGCTGTATTACATAAACACACGTAAGTACGCAGCACGAAACAGATCAATGATGCTGCTCACACACTGGGCTGGTTTGAGAATCGGCGAAGTAGCCTGCTTGCGCTGGAGCGATGTCACGACCACAGATGGCGAAATTAAAGATGAAATCCGACTGCTACCCGACATGACCAAAGGCCGTCATGCTCGCACAGTGTTTGTAAGCGTCAAACTAAAAGCAGAATTGCAAGCATACGCGCTGCAAGCCAAGTATGTGGATCGCAGCTACCCATTCTTCGCAAGTCAGAAAAGCATCCGAGCAGGCTTCAACGCAAACAGTTTGGCACAGACTTTTGCTCTGCTCTACGACGGAGCTGGACTTGAGGGCGCTAGCAGTCACAGTGGCCGTCGCAGCTTTTTGACAAATTTAGCCAACAAAGGAATAGCAATTCATTTACTCAAAACGCTGGCTGGCCACCGCAACATAAGCACTACTGCAGCGTATCTGTATAGCAGTCCGAGTCAATTGAAGGCAGCAGTGGAATTGGTTTGATTTCAATTAGGGAAGTTCAGATTTCAACTGTAAAAACAATCAGTCCCCCGAGCTCACGGAATGAGCTTTCGTTCGACTGCGCGATCAGGAGTCGAACAAACTGACCTACCCTTTCTCTGCCGCGCCAGAGTAATGGAACAAAGTCCGCTAATTTCCGAGGATAGTGGCTTTGAAATCATCACAGATGTATGAACTTTTTTCAACCTCTTTGATTCGGCATGAATAGTCCAGAACAAAAGAGGAAAAAAAGCCTATGATGATTTAGTATTTTTAAGTAATGAGAAAACAAGTTTTGTCACGGTAGCTTTTTGTTTATCCATCACCAATCTAATCATTTTCCATGAAAAATCCTTTTAATACGATTCCTGGATTGCTGGCTTATCAGGCTCAGGCGCATCCTAATCGGCTGGCCTTGTCCGTTCAATCACACTGGGGTTATCGTGATCGATTGACCTACTCTCAATTAGATTTCTTGGGAACCCGTATGGGTTGCGCCTTGCGTACATTGGGAATTAAAAAAGATGATCGAATTGCTATTTTTTTAACAAACGATTCTGGACGCGAAGCAGTTATAACTGCACTGGGTTGTTTTGCGATCGGAGCCGCTGTGGTTCCACTAAACACCCGAAGTTCAGACGAAGAACTTCGCTATGCTATAAATTCTGTCGAACCCACCCGAATCGTGACCGTTGCAAGCAGCGCACAACGCCTTTATGCCCTTGCTTCAGTCCGTCAGATCTTGATTGGCAAAGATCTATCAGAATTTACTACCGATAACCCGCATGATCTTTGGCCTGAACCCTTGACTGAGCCTACACCTAGCGTCTCATTGCCAAGCCCTAATCCTGATGACCTGACATGTTTATTGTTTACCTCAGGTACCACGGCTCATCCCAAAGTCGTCATGCACAACCACAGGACAATGCTCGCGACTGGCCACGCAATGGGCAGCGCTCTGGGTCTTCAATATGACGATATTTACCAAGGCGCCTTCCCGTTTTTCACAAGCTCATGTTTGAATCTTGCGTGTATGTCAACTTGGGTCAAAGGAGCCACTTTTGTAATGGAACACAGCTTAAGCACTACCCAAAGGCTAGAGCTAATAGAAACTGAAAGGACAAGTTACTACCATGGCGTTCCTTCCATTTTGCAGTTCATGATAGACGAAGAAACTCTTCATCGTCGCAACTTTCTTCATCTAAAGCGTGTGGCCTACGGAGGCGCAGCTATGCCAGTGGCAACAATTGAGCGTATCGCAGAACAATGGCCTTGGACTTCACAAGTGCAAGTCTGGGGTATGACTGAAAGTGGCCCAGCAGGTACCTATTTGCCAAGTACCCACACAAAAGAAAAAATAGGATCGATAGGACTGCCAATGCCAAGTTGTGAAATTGCAGTGGTAGATGATCAGCTTCAAGCTGTACCTGTCGGCGATGTGGGTGAATTGTTATTCCGCGGCCCCAGCCAGGCAATTGGCTATTTTCGTGATCCTAAAGCCACAGAAATGACTTTCACGGATGGATGGCTAAAAACTGGTGATTTGGTTAAGCAAGATGAAGACGGGTTTTTGTATTTTTTAGATCGAAAGAAAGACGTTATTAATCGCGGCGGATTGAAAATAGCTTCTGTTGCTGTGGAGTCCGTACTTTACAAAATGGCGGGCGTTGTAGAAGCGGCTGTTATCTCCATACCCCATGCATCATTGGGCGAAGATGTTGTTGCTTGTTTGGTCTTAAGCCCTGGCAGCGCCATAACTGTCGATCAATTGCGAGAGTTTTGTACAACTCGCTTGGCCGATTATGAAGTTCCACGACAGTGGTTTTTTCTGGACGCATTGCCAAAAAGTCCGATTGGAAAAATTCTCAAGAGGGAGCTGCGTGCACAGGTTTTGAAAAGCTAGCGTCACCTGGGCCACCAAATGCCTGCCACCCACCATCAACAGGCAACACCGCACCTGTTATGTAACTGGCCAAGTCCGAAGCTAGGAAGGCCACTGCATTCGCGACGTCCTGTACTTTTCCCAAATAGCCCATAGGAATACGACGACGGAAAGTTCCCACAGGCACTTTAAGATCCTGCTCGAGAGTATCCGTCATTGGAGAATGAATAAAACCAGGGGCTACTGCGTTCACACGAATGCCTCGAGATGCGAGATCTGTCGCAAGTGTCTTAGTTAACATAATCAAAGCTGCTTTGGAAACACCGTAGGCATTTGAGGCCCTGAAGCCTGACATTCCGGCAACCGAGGCAATGTTAACGATAACCCCTCCTTTGGAATCCACACGCATAACACGGCTTGCTGCCCGTGCCATTAAAAATGCGCCCCTTAGATTCACGTCCATTACACTTTGCCAATCATGAAGTTCCTGATGGTGCGTACTTTTGAGATTTTCAAAAATACCAGCGTTATTGACGAGAATGTCTAATCGCCCCCATTGCTGTAAAGCCATCTGGACAGCTGCTTCACATGATGCTTCTTGTGTTACGTCCAGCAAAACTGGAAAATACGATTCGTGTTTCGAAGCCCATTTCAGATTCTCTGCATCAAGATCAAGATCGCAAGCTACGACACGAACTCCACTATTAACTAGCGTCTGTGTAATTGCCCATCCTATGCCCCTGCTTGCGCCAGAAACAAGCGCGACCTTACCGGCGAGATTTAATTTAGGTTCTTCTGAATTCCCGGTCATATCAATTTTTCATCTGCCCTTAAGCGCTCCAACACATCCAAGCGCAACAAGTCTTTTTTAACTTTCCCTGATGCAGTTTTGGGAAAATCATCCACAAAGATGATTTTTTCAGGCAGCTTTTGACGTGCCACGTGTGCTTCTTCCAAACGCTCAAGAATCTGATCTACAGTAGCCGTCTGATTTTTTTTAAAGATAACATAGGCACACAAGGTCTCACCTAAACGGGCATGGGGCATTGCAACTACGGCAGCTTCTGCAATTGCTGGATGGCCATGCAAAAGATCTTCAACCTCTTTGGCACTTATTTTTTCACCACCTCGGTTAATTAGATCTTTAATTCGGCCTGTAAAGACTAGCGCCCCTTCAGGCGTTTGAATACCTATATCACCTGTATGAAAAAATCCATCAGAATCAAATGATGACTCTGTATCCTGAGAATTCAAATAGCCTAAGAAAAGGGCTGGACCTTTGACACAAATTTCACCCTCACTTCCATACTGAACGGGGAGTCCGTGCGGATTCAACAATTTGATCTCGTAGTCATAAACTTCCCCGTCAGTTTCTGCGGCTAACTTGTCTTGCCCTGCAGCAAAATAACCCAAGGTTATGAAGGGCGCTTCGCTCGATCCGTATACGCGAAATGCCATGCAATTGGTCAATACACGCCTAACTCTGTAGATTAATTCAGGAGGCACAGCGGCACCACCACAAGGAAAGCGGCGCATACTTGGCAAATGTCTACCTTGCTGCTCACAAAGATTCAGCAACTCTTGCAGGAAAGGGGTTGCGCACAATGTGAATGCAACTTTTTCACGCTCTATGATATCTACAGCAATTGCAGCGTCCCACTTATCCATGAGGACGCAGCGACTTCCTTCAAAAAAGGGCATCTCTAAACCAAAACTGTAGCCTGTTACATGCGTGACTGGCGAGGGCATTAGTGTAGTTTCAGCAGGCTCAATCCCCCATACAGACATACTGATTTCAATGGCACGACTTAAAGTGTTGTGTGAATGAAGCACCGCTTTTGGATGTCCCGTTGTTCCGGATGTGTAAAGAACAAGCTTCACCGAATTGGGTGAGACTTCGGGCCACTGAAACAGCACTTGCGTGCAATTTATCATTTCAAAATAATCAGCGCACGATGTATCCTTCCCACGCACGGTCCAGACGTGCTGTAAATTCGGCAACTTTGACCGAAGTCTTTGCATCATCAGAAGATAATTGAAACCTCGAAATTCATGCGCGACAAAAATACCTTTGGCCTGTGAATCTGCCAAAATGAGTTGTACTTCGTGATCTCTGTAAATAGGGACGATGGGACATATAACTAAACCAAGCAAACATGCGGCAAGATTTATAACGACAGCCTCATGCCAGTTTGGTGTTATGAAGGCCAATACATCACCTTCACGAAAATCTTGCTGCCACAAGGACTGCGCTAACGACTCGGCCTGCTGTAACGCCTGATTCACAGTGAGGTAGATATCAGCATCAACATGGGTAACTGTATCTGGGGCAATTGCACAAAGTTGTCGAGCGCGATCAGCAATCGTCAAGTTAGACCAACTCGCAAAGTTTTCTCTTTTCAATCTTTTTTGGTCGCTCAAGCGATCTTTAAATAAGCTAGAAATAGCCATGATCTGTTAACCAATAGGTAATGAGTTTCAAGTAAGTCAGGCGAGCAAGGACAGGAGCTATCAAACAGAAAGATATCGAGATTTCAAATCAGGTTGGCTGTCAAAACTGTCCCACCCACCTTGAAATACCACAACGCCACTATCCAACAAATAAATATACTCGGTACACTTTCGAGCAAAACTAATGCTTTGTTCGGCTACCACAACCGTGAGCCCAAGATTTTCCCTTGCCTTTTTGACTTGCAAGGCAAGATCTTGAGCGATTTTGGGAGCCAATCCTTCAGCTGGCTCATCGAGCAATAAAATAGTTGGTGATGCCATCAAACCACGAGCTACTGCTAGCATTTGTTGCTGCCCCCCGGATAACTGGTAGCCTAATCTTTCAAGCAATCCCCCGAGCATTGGGAAAAGCTCACATACTTGATCTACAGTCATTACAGGCCGGTCAGAAGTGATGGCATGCAGGGCAAGTTCCAAATTCTGCTTTACTGTTAAATTGGAGAAAATACGCCGATCCTCCGGTACCAAAGTTAATCCAAGTCGAGCACGTTTTTCAGTGCTCATCCCGTTAAGAGATTGTCCTGCAAGCTTTATCTCACCTGTGGATTGAGGCCCTGCATCTAGCAAGGCTTTCATGAATGTAGACTTACCCGCGCCATTGCGCCCCAAAAGTGCAACACCAGATTTGGCTGCCACCTTCATTGAAAGGTCGAACAGCACTTGGCTGTCACCATATCGGGCATGAAGATGTTCGATTTCAAGCATGGGAATTATCCTCGTGCCCCAGATAAACCTCTTGGACGCGCGCGTCGTCCCGGATCATGTCAGGAGTACCCGTTGCGATCAATTTACCGTAGTGCATAACGGAGATGCGGTCGGCTAAACCAAACACCACGGCCATGTCGTGTTCAGTTAAAAGAATCGATAGCTGCTTTTCTTTTTTTATTTTTAGTAACAGCTCAAGAGTTGATTGACGCTCTGCTGCAGACATTCCCGCCGTGGGTTCATCTAGGAATAAGATAGTTGGCTCAAGTGCCAAAACCATCGCAAGTTCAAGTCGCTTACGATCACCGTAAGCCAAGGCTCCTGCGACTGCGTCACTCTGGCGCTCTAGTCCAATGTCTTTTAACTCTTGAGCAATACATTGCTCAATATGCCTGCCTTGGGCAGAAGAGATACTTCCGAACGGATTAGATCTTCGAAGTCGTGCCTCGTGCGTTACCCGCAAATTGTCATAGACACTGAATTTTCCAAAAACTTTGGCAACTTGAAATGTTCTTCCAAAACCTAAGTGAATGCGTTCATGCGCTGAAAGTTTTGTAATATCCTTGCCTTTCAATCGCACAATACCTGAATTAACCAGTACCTCACCTGTTAACACCTTGAACAAGGTAGTCTTTCCTGCACCATTAGGTCCAATCACCACATGCGCTTCACGCTCATGAATATCGATTGACACGTCATGCAATACTTTGATCTTGCCGTAGGACTTATTTATTGAGTTCGTTTGTACAAAAGGCATGGTCATGATTTGCCTTTATTTTTTCTACTAGGGCTGAACCATCGGTCTAGTAAACCTAAAATTCCACCAGGAAGCGCCAATACCACGGCCAATAACATACCACCCGTTACCAAGTCAGACATACCAACCATCGTACGCGTCATGTAGAACACAGCCGAGAGCACTACAGCTCCCAATACTGGCCCCCAAAAATAGGCGCTGCCCCCAAGCAATGTATAAAGTATGGGATTAGTTGAGTTTGACCAATGTGCTAATTCAGGCGTGACAATTTGAGCCCAAGGGGCGATCAGAGCACCTGAAAAAGCCGTCAGGGCACCTGCTAGGGTAAAAGCTGCAAGGCGATGCAACTGGACTGGAATACCCAAAAACTCAGCTCGCTCAGGGTCTTGTTTAAGGGCCTGCAAGGCCCTGCCAAAGGATGTCGAAATGATCCACCGCAGCACAGCAATCAGGAGGACACATACAAACACAATGAAATAATAAAAGTCATCACCTTGCGTAAGATCAATTGAAACTCCCAGCACATCTAGGATCGGTCGTTTAAGTCCACTCAAACCATCATTCCGGCCGAAATACGTCAAATTGCTAATTAAGAGATGTAAGAGTTCAGCAAAGGCTAAAGTCAAAATTGCAAAGTAAACGCCCTCGCTTCTTCGCAAAGCAACCCAACCCAATAAAACTGCCAACAATCCCCCCAGAAGCCCTGACAAAAAGAGTGAAGTCAAGAAAGGAATGCCATGGTATTGGTTGAGTAGTGCTATGCCGTATGCACCCGCAGCAAAGAACATAGCCTGGCCAAAACTCAGAACGCCCGACAAGCCAAATAGCATATTGAAGGACAAGCCAAAAACGGCGTTAATCCAAACAAGACCCGCAATAAAAATCAAACCTCGATTTAGAAAACTTGGAACACAAAGGCCAGCAACCATTACTATTAGTAAAATGACCAGATCGCGGCGCAGTGCTTGATCTCTTTGATTTGTAAGGTTTTTACTCAATGCCGCCCCCCCATTAATCCCTGAGGGCGAATCAACAAGATCAGCGTCATTGCAATGAAGAATGGCAACCCCGGCAATCCTGGTAACACCCACTGACCGAATGCATCAATCAAGCCCAACAAGACTGACCCGAGAAAAGCCCCCGTGATGCTGCCCATACCCCCGACAATAATGACGCCAAAAGCATAAATTACAAAACCACTGGCTAAATTTGGGGACAATGTTTGATTGGCCATTAATATCCCACCAGCAAGACCAGCTAATGCGAATCCAATGGCGACCGTCGTTGTGTAAACCATTCTCACGTTGATCCCCATCAAACGAGCCATCCATGGGTCTACAGCAATTGCTTTGACAAGACGACCAAATTTAGTGCGATTCAAAAAATATTCAAGCAACAGATAAACCAAAAAACCGCAAACAATAATAAAGATCGACATTTTGGGCATCACCGCTTGACCCAGCATCCAGGCCCCATCTAAGACTTGAGGGGGCATAACCGTGTGGTACTTTAAGCCCCAAATAAGTTTAGTACCCCCTTCGCACACCAACAACAGAGCATAGGTTGCAATCAATATATAGGCGTCTTCAACTCCTGCAAGTCTGCGAAGTACCCATCTATCAACAACCCATCCAAGCAAAGTTACGACAGCTCCAGCGACCAATGAGCTGAACAAATACATTCCGATCGAGTCACTCCCACCAAGTGCATTGATAACCGTGTATGAAACATATGCTCCGATCATGAAAAAACCACCGTGTGAAAAATTCAGGATGTGCAATGTTCCAAATACTAACGTTAGACCAGCGGCCACCAAGAAGGTGGCCATGGCCCAAGTCAGACTGTTAACAAGTAGGGTCAGGAGATCGGAGAAAAACATGAATTACGCAGTTCGGAGTTTCAACTTCTGTCCTGGCATGGCTGGCAAAATTACCGACTTTCCATCAACTTTGATGTACTGCGTAACTGAATATCCTTTTTCAGTGTTTGCAGGTTCTACAAAGACAAGCTCTACGTCCTTGACAGCTTGATTATCTTCAGGCCGCATATACCTTTGCCCCGTTGCGGTATCCCATGTAAGGCCTTTCAAATTAGCAATGACTGCCTTGGTCTCAGTAGATCTACCTTTCTCAATCGCCTTGGCCAAAGCGTATATGGCTGCATGCGCCTCTGCAGCCCAACCTAATGGCTCTGGGTCTTTAGTTTTAGCCGTATAGTCCGCTACAAAACGATCACTGATCGGATTCCCCTTGTTTGCAGCAGAATAGTAATGCATCCCTGTCCAATGAGGAGGAAGTTGTTGCTTCATACCTCGAGCAACAAGAAATTCATTGGCGGAATCGCAAATGACTTTGTACCTTTGCATCAAGCCAAAACCACGAGCTTGCTGGAACATTGTGATCGCATCGCCACCGTATGTTGAATTGAAACATCCATCTGCCTGCTGTCTTAAAGCAGCAGTGATGGAGTTACGGTAATCAGAAACGCCATAAGGCATCAAGATAGGGTCCAAAATTTCAGGTTTCTTTTTGGCAATGGAAGGATAAAACTCAAGCAATCCATCGACAAAAATGCTCCATGTGGTTCTGCCGTATTCATGATCAGGCACTAGACCCGTCCACTTGGTGATATCGGGGTACTTTTGTGCCATCAATCGAGCCTGTGCTCGGCCGCGTGAATCCGGGCCATCTCCAGGGCGAAACATATTCGGGCTATATGCCTCATGGTTCATTTTTTCCGTGCCTGCACCACACGTAACATGAACACCATTCTCTTGCTGCATAACAGGGGCAACAGCCAGTACAACGGCACTGGAAATTCCACCAATATGCAAATTGACGCCAGCACCGAGCAGCTCTCGCGTAACAGCCAAGGCTGCAGCAGGGCTGGCCTTGTCATCGCGTATTTCAAGTTGCAAAGGCCGCCCTAAAATGCCGCCCGCTTTATTGATTTGGTCAACAGCAACTTCAGCACCGTTCTTTACAAAAATACCAATGAACTCTTGAGGTCCTGACAGAGGCGTTACCAATCCAATCTTAATCGGTCCAGCCTGTGCGTTGGTAAAACTCGGGAATGCTAAACCCGTTGCTGCAAAAGTACCATACTGCAATACTTGTCTACGATTTGGTTGTGACATCAAAATACTCCTTCTTGTGGAAAAAAATGAATTCAATGACCTGTAAAAACAGGTTTACGTTTTTCACGAAATGCCTTGACCGCCTCGGCATGATCGGCCGTCCGATTGGACATGCACTCGTAAGCAATCCCGGTATCAAAATGCGCATGGAACAAGGCTTTAAGTGGCAAATTGGTCGTTATCTTGCTCCATCTTATTGCTCTAGTTGCGCCCGACGCAATCCTCTCAGCTAACTCAGTGACCCTTAACTCAAGGACCTCTGGTGTCACGACTTCGGTGATCAACCCAATGCGCTCTGCCTCAATTGCGCTCATAAGTTCACCTGTAAAAAGATATTTTTTGGCTTTGGCGTATCCGACCAGCTGAGGCCAAATAAAAGCACCTCCATCACCGGCCACCAAGCCAACACTGACGTGGGGGTCACCAATTTTGGCTTGGTCAGATGCAATGATGATGTCGCAAAGCAGGGCCAAACTGGCTCCCAAACCTGTAGCGTGCCCATTGAGTTTGCAAATGAGCGGTTTTTCAAGATCCAATTGTGAAAAAACAATGTCCTTGGCTTCTCGGGCGGTTCGCTCAAATTCTTCTGGTGTATCAATTGAAGACTGCATCCAATCAATATCTCCGCCAGCACAAAATGCAGCACCATTGCCTGTCAGCACAATCACATCTGACTCGGCATCCCGTTGCGCATCCACAAAGACGCGCGAAAGCTCCAAATGCAAAGCTTCATTCACAGCATTTTTTTGTTGTGGTCGGTTGAGCTTGATGTGAAGCACACGCCCTTCACGATGAAATTCGATACACTGATAATTTTGAAAATCCATGATTACTCCGAAGTTTTTGAAAGTGACGCAGTAAATGATTGCAAATGGTATTCAGGTCCGCCAAACAACTGCTCATTGACCAAGACACGTCGAAGATAGTGACTCACAGCGTATTCTTCAGTCATCCCAATTCCACCATGCAACTGAAGTGCTTCCTGCAACAACAGGCGGGACTGCGTGGAAATAAAGGCTTTCGCAGCGTGAACATCCAAGGCAGCCGTCTCTAGCTGGTTGGCCACTGAGATCGATGCTTGATTGAGCAATGCACGACTTTCACTTAGCCGTAGGTACATGTCTACAGCCCGATGCTGAAGGACTTGATTTACGCCAATGGGTTTACCAAACTGCTGGCGGATTTTTATGTACTCGAGTGTCATTCGAAGAGCAGCTTGCATACATCCCAGCGAGTCTGCCGCAAAAGACAAAGCGCCCAGCAGCTCCGCATTGCAGGGCAACCCAATCGACAAGGGGATTGAAGGTGCATTATCCAGAACGACAGTTGCCGCACCTCTGCCGTCTACTAACGGATAAGCTTGCACTGTGACACCCTTAGAAGTGCACTCAAGCAAATGCCAACTTAATTCACCATCACTGCCCTTGGCTTGAACTAACAAGTGATCTGCCACATCTGCATGAACAAGAACTTCTGCACGGCCGCTCAAACCATTTGACTGGTGAATAAAATCAGCCCCGCTGAAAGCAAACCCGCAAGCCACTCGCCACTTGCCGGTCATCACAGAGGAAAGCCAATGGTCACGTTGTTCGCTATGGGCAAATGCAGCCATGATGCATGGCGCAACAAATCCCGATGAATATAACGGCTCATTGACTTGATACTCACCACAAACTTCAGCCAAAAGCACCATGGCATGAACCCTCACTCCCAGACCACCCTGATCTTCAGAGACGCCGGCACTCAGCCAGCCCATTTCAGCCATATCTTGCCAAACTTTGCCGTTGAACCGTTTCTCCAAGGGATCACAGCGCATCCTTGCCTCAAAGGAGTAGGCGTCATGAAGATACCGCTTAGCGGCATCCTGCAAGGCCGTGTCAGTGTCGTCTACAAAAATCATATTTGTCACAGTCCCAGCTCCGCTTTTGCAATGATGTTGCGCTGGATTTCATTTGACCCACCATATATGGTTGCCGCTCGTCCGAATAAATATTCGCGCATGTATCCAGGTGTTTCTGGTGAGCCCACATGGCTTATCGGCTCATCACCAAGAACTTGGATGGGGTCGTAGACTATTCCGCGGGGACCTAACCATTCAATTGTGGCTTCAGATATAGCTTGCTGTAACTCAGTACCGCGAATTTTCATGACACAAGCTTCAACACCTGGTGAATCTGGTTTCATTTCACGTGCAGCTTGTAAACAAAATGCCCGCAGTGCATGTAGTTTTAACTCTAGTTCAGCAACGCGTCTTTGGAAAAGACGCTGCTCAGTTGGTCGGTCATGGCCTTGATTTATCAATTGCTTCAGGTGACTCAAGTGACGAATAGATCGTCCAGTTTCAGAAGCAACAACACGCTCGTTTCCTAGCAAGAATTTGGCATACTTCCATCCTCCACCTTCTTCACCCACCAAATTTTCGACAGGAACTCTCACATTTTCAAAAAACACTTCATTGACATGCCGACAACCATCTAGAGTTTTTATAGGGCGAATAGTAATGCCCGGTGTTTTTAGATCCATTAGTAAAAATGAAATACCTTGCTGGGGCCTAGACTCGTCACTCGTTCGTACCAAGCAGAAAAGCCAATCCGCCCAATGAACGTAACTGGTCCACATTTTTTGACCGTTGACCACATAGTGATCGCCCTGCAAGATCGCACGGGTTTTCAAGGACGCCAAGTCAGATCCGGCTCCAGGTTCGGAATACCCCTGAGCCCACCACTCTGTAGATTTCAAAATAGGATCTAGAAACCGTTCTTTCTGCCAGTCTGAACCGAATGTATAGATAACAGGGCCCACATAGTTAATTCCAAATGGAATCAACCAAGGAGCACCCCGTAGTGATGATTCCTCTTCAAAGATGTAGCGCTGCAAAGGTGTCCAAGAACAGCCACCTCGCTCAATAGGCCAGTGACCAGCAACCCAGTTGCGAGGAATTAGTGATTCCAAAAAATCTTGATTGTCCTGCTTGCTGAGGAATAGATTTGCTTGGACTTTGTTTAGAACGTGCGAGGGCAATTCGTTTTGACAATAGTCACGCACCTGGTTTCGAAAAGAAATCTCATCATTGAGACCCTGTTCTAAAATCGCTTGGATTGTCATTAGCACTCCCTTTGCCAGGATAACGTTTAACTAATTTAGCTAAACAATGAATCATGGCTCATGGTTCATTATGTTTTATATTCTCGTGCCATCAACTAGGGTAAACACTTGATTGCTAACTAAATTGAATCAACACAAAATGAATTCTCATCATGCAAAAAATTAAAAAAAATCTACCTAAAAAATTAATGTTGACAGCGCCTATCTCGCCAAAATCCAACCAAGCCAGCACTTCAATTGGTCCACTCGTGCGGCAAAGGCGCCTATCCCAAGAAACTTTATTAATACGCCAGCAAAATGCGGAACGAAATAGAGAATTGCTGATGCTTTCAGCAGCACGCATTGTTGGGCAACATGGTTACAAGGAAGCATCTGTTCAGCGCATCACAACGGATGCTGGATTGGCACTGGGTACTTTTTACAGATACTATGAATCCAGACAAGCATTGTTTGATCAACTCCTGCCTCACTTTGGGCTGCAGATGATCGAGCACGTTCGCCAAAGGGTGCATGGGTTCACCGGGTTTTTTGATGTTGAAGAAAGAGGTGTAAAAGCAGTATTTGAATACCTCATCGAACATCCCTGGTTCTGGCGTTTGCTCAATGAGGCTGAAATTGAAGCCCCAAATGCATGGGCTCAGCACCACAAGGAAGTCATAAGCCGTTACGTGCGGTTTTTGAAAAGAGTTCAATCTGCGGGTGAGCTGAAACGCTACTCCACCCAAGAGCTAGGCACCTTGGCTCAAATGTTAGTTGCAACGCGTGACTACATCTATCGCTGCCATTTGCCAATGAATGTAGGCTCCAAAAAAATTCCCGTCTCTGTAATGAGAACTTACCGCAAGTTCATTGAGAGCGGCTTACGTTGAACCAAAGGAAACAGATGACTCACTTATCACGCCGACAAGTCTTGCAAGCAATATCAGTTCTGACGCTCACGACACTTGAAACAAAAGGTGCTCTTGCACAATCCAGTGAATGGCCCAAACTCAAACCTATTAGGTTGATTGTTGGCTTTACGCCAGGCGGCTCTACCGACCTGGCTGCAAGAATTGTTTCACAGGCACTGGGGGAGCGCCTCGGACAAACTATCATCGTAGAAAACCGCCCGGGAGCGAGCGGCAACATTGCCACTGACTATGTAGCCAAATCTACGGCAGATGGTTATACGCTGATGCTTTGCACAATCCCAACGCATGCTATCAATCCCCATTTATTTAAGAATTTACCCTACAACCATCTTCGGGACTTTGCCCCTATCTCCCTAGTCGCCATGTTGCCCAACATCATTGCAGCGAACACCGAGTTTCCCGCGAACAACTTGGGGGAATTGGTAGCGCTTCTCAAAAAAGAGCCTGGAAAGTACAGCTTTGCTGCGGTCCCCGGAGGCTCTCCACATTTGAGTGCTGAAGTTTTCAAAGAAACCGCCGGTGTGAACATGCAACTTATTGGCTACAAAGGGGCTGCACCGGCTATCACCGACGTCATTGCAGGGCATGTCCCACTTGTCTTCGAAAATGTTGCAGCAACTATGGCGCAAATTCGAAGTGGGAAACTAAAACCAATTGCCGTAACTTCGCCACAACGATTACAAGGCCTTGAGAATGTACCTACGATCGCAGAGTCAGGGTACCCTAAATTCGCTGTTGAAGGGTGGAATGGATTGGTTGCGCCAGCTGGTACACCCAATTCAATTATTCAAAGACTTTCTACCGAAACTCGCAAGGTATTAGAGTCAAATGATGTTCGCAGTAAATTCCAAAATCTCAACCTAAGACCTGAATTCAGCACATCTGAGCAATTTGGAACTTTCATGAAAGACCAAACAGATTATTGGGGCAAGCTAATTCAACGTATTGGCCTGAAGATCGATTAATAGGAGACCCGTATGCCACGCATTCACCCAGTCGCTCCCGCTGATCAATCAATTGAAATACGTGAAATTTTAGCTACCCGACCTAGCTACAACATCTACAACACATTGGCCCACGCTCCCACTTTGCTGCCAGGCTTTATTCAATTAGCAAGCGCAATATTAACTAAAACAGAACTCGATCCAAAAATTAGGGAACTGGTAATTATCAGAGTTGGCGGGCACTGTCAGTCGGCATATGAATTGCATCAACATAAGCGCTTAGCCCTTAAGGTTGGTGTCACACAGGATCAAATAGAGAACTGCTTATCGCTTTTACCGCGGACATTTGGCACATCTGAGGAGGACACCTTATTGGCTTTCACAGATGCAGTCGTTAAGCAAATCAAAGTGCCTGAGGATTTATTTCAAGCAACCAAGAAATGGCTCTCTGATCGAGAAATGACAGAGCTATTAATAACCATCGGAACTTACATGATGGTTTCTCGATTTCTTGAAAATTCAGGGGTAGAAATTGAAACCGATCCTGTCGATATTGACTCTAAGTCTTTTTATCCACAGTCCACTCAAACTGGCTGAGACAAGCAAAAGCGTCAAGACTCTGGACACCCCCTACCCATCCCGACTGGGCCAGTTATAAATTCAACAACGCGCAAGTTAGTTAGAAAGAATTTAAATAGCCTTGTGAATTATTTCTTCCCAATATGGAGAATACCAATTACAGTTGTCTCAAGCGACTAAATCAATAGGCCACTCCATGCGCAATAACGCTTTTCACTCCACCTACTTAAAGGACAAAGTAGGTAAAGCCACGATAACCCCCAACGCGCCCTGCATTGCCGGTGAATTTGCCTCATTCACACTGACCTACACAGCGGGCTATTTTGGAATTGATGACACAGGCAGCTTAAAAATTGTCCACCGTTTTGCCAGTGACATGGGCAAAATGCAATTCACTGACCCCAAGGGTTGGAACTACGTCACAGCAGAAGCCAGTAACGGCGCCTTGCTTGAATTGCGATATGACCAGAAAGGCAATATTAGGCCTTGGGACAAAACATTAATAATTCGCGTGCAACTTGGATTTTTACGCGAAGGCGATCAGATTGTCATTCGCATAGGAGATAAGAGGCAGGGTTCACCTGGTATTCGAGT
>Ga0315907_10004320_pt1 | contig 16038 bp, 10 predicted proteins | sample LakEriMetagenome_3_FD_203525 | JGI IMG/M metagenome (GOLD analysis project Ga0315907, IMG submission 203525) | Freshwater fungal communities from buoy surface, Lake Erie, Ohio, United States - Buoy 12 MA123 | ecosystem: Environmental > Aquatic > Freshwater > Lake > Lake biofilm | place: USA... | reverse complement strand
TTTTGGAAAGGGATTCAAGTTTGTAACACAAAGACGCTGTGATCTCTATGCGGAGGTGTTTTATGAATGGGTTTCTTCTTTTCTATGAAGTATCGCTTTACTGCATCTTAACCGAATTCATCTGGCCGCGATTCCTTGGTTGCCAAAAATCATAGCGTTGGATCCCGTTGGAAAAATTCCCACATTGAATCTTTCGCAGAGATGTCCTTGGAGGACATTTTCCCAAACGAGGCTAGCTTGGCGACAGCCATGGCTAAGTGTGAGACTCAAAAACGGCAAAAAAATGGGTGGGCAAAAAAATGGGTGGCAGAAAAATGGGTGGCAGAAAAATGGGTGGCAGAAAAATGGGTGGCAGAAAAATGGGTGGCAGAAAAATGGGTGGCAGAAAAATGGGTGGCAGAAAAATGGGTGGCAGAAAAATGGATTGGAAAAAAATTGAACCAAAAAAGGGTAAGAAATTGCTTCGGTGATAAATTGTAGTTTTCCAATCCCAATTCACGGACTGGTTCGAGGAAAATGCCAATTACTACTCCGTTTGAGCTTCGGAATTACACTCAGCACGAGTTTGGAAAGGTGGCCTATGAAGTTGTCCATCATTCATTCAAAGTGCATGCAAAACTTGGACGGATCTTCAAGGAATCGGTTTTTAGATCCACTTTGAAACAAATCCTTGGTAGCCGATCTGTTGAAGAATTCGAGATTCGTTTGACTCACAAAGGATTCGAGAAGCGTCTCTATATCGACTTACTTGTGGATCAAGGATGTCCATTTGAATTGAAGGCGACTGAATCTCTGGCTGAATCTCACCAATGCCAACTGATCCAGTACTTGATGCTGACAGGCCTGTCGCATGGAAAGCTGATTAATTTCGGTATGGATTGCGTTGACCACCGGTTTGTCAACAGCCACGAACCCTTGAACCAACGGCAGAGATTTAGATTGGATCGCGTCGATTGGGTTGATTCCGCAGCCACGGATCGTATCGAGCAAACAGCCGTAGATCTTGTTCAGGATTGGGGAACCGGACTTTCAAGATCCTTGTACAAGGAAACCGTTATAGCTTTGCTCGGTGGTGAAGATCAATGCTGCGGATTCACCCATACCAAATGGAAAGGCTCGCAAACAGGGAGGCAATCGGTGAATCTTATTGCGCCTTTTCTCGCCTTCGAAATTACATGTATCAAGCAAGATCTAGATCACTACTTATCACACCTGCGACGATTCCTGCAAAACACAGACCTCGAATCCATCCTGTGGGTCAATATCGTTTCAGGTTGTTTGCGACTACAAAGAATCACCAAAGAGTAGGCCAAAAAAAGATTGCGACTTCAACGCCCAACCATTTTTTTGCCTACCCATTTTTTTGCCTACCCATTTTTTTGCCCACCCATTTTTTTGCCCAAGTTCCGGGGAAGATGAGTTTTCCAAGGACGACTTGTTGGTTGAAACATCCTAAACTATCTAGAGCAGTCCCATGTCTTTTTGACTCGTACCAAAGCTCCCTACATCGATATCGTGTTTATGGAGAAGCTCTAGGTACAGATTGCACAGCGGTGTCTGAGGATCTAGCAAGCGGAGGCCCTGGTGGCGGGTTCCTCCCCCGGCTACCAGTATCGGCAATCGATCGCAGGTATGATCCGACGAGTTCCCAAAGTTGCTTCCGAAAACGATCGTCGTGTGATCGAGCAAGCTCCCCTGCCCATCGGCAATTTGGTCCATATCCCATAAGAACTGATCGAAGTGCTTTAAAATATCCCGCTCAACACAACTCAGATTCGCTAACACTTCGGGATTGCCACCATGGTGGGATAACGTGTGCCAACCACCCGACGCTCCAGGCACCTTGATCGCTCCATAGATCCAATCCATCGAGATCGTGATCACCCGCGTCGAATCGGTTCGAAATGCCAACTTCGTGAGCTCAAACAAATTTTGGATTTTGGTCGAAAACTCGAACTCCTTATCTCGGCTGAGCGAATTGGTCACCTTAGGTTTTTCTGTAAGCAGCCAGAATTTCTCCCGATCAAGCTGCGTTTCAAGCTCGCGAATCACTTGGGAATAAGTCTCAAGTTTACTGGCCTCACTGGGCCGGGCCTTGAGAGCATCCATATCCCGCTTGAGAGCCTCTAGAATCAAAGTGTCGTTTGTTAACTGCTCCTGCTTGGCTTGCAAATCCTCGGCCCCAAAGAGCATATCAAAGATCTGCTCTTCATCGTGCATCGGTGGAATCGCTACCCCGCGATCGTTCCAACTGCACCCCCATCCCCGATTATAAATGCTAAAACTCAAAAATCCGAATCGCGTTTCATTGCCCATCGATTTCGCTAGGACTTGATCGAGGGATATTCCATTGACGAAGTTCGACGCTTCAGGATTAGGCTTGCCCGTCAAGAACGATTTTTCAGAGTCGTGATTGCTCGTTTGCATCCCAGGATGAAACAGATTCCCGAAGACGGTTAACTTATCGACAAGCCGCATGCGCCCTAGATATTCCGAGGTCTTCAGGTCCTCAGGGTTTCGGGGAAAAAAACTGGGGCCATAGAAGCCTAGCGAATTGCAAATAAACAAAACGCGTCGGGGTTGGCTCTTGGCTCGGCTTTGCGAACCGAACAACTCATGGCGTGCCGACAATGACTCGATCGCAAGTGGCAGTGCAACTCCGAATCGCAAGAGTCGGCGTCGATCGATACGTTGGTTCATGGATGATCCCCTAGGCTTAAGTAGATCAGGATACCGGTGACGAGATCCTTGAGTCGACAATTCTCTGGGCGATCATCGATCAAATCGTAAAGTGCAATTCGCTGGCTTAACGTCGGCTCATAACCACTGGCGTACTCGAAGAATTTCCTGGAAAAATTGTAAGCGATCTTCTTGTGGTTGGACTCGAGCGACTTTTTCAATCCTGCGATATCTTCAAATGCGACGCCTGATATTTCGCCCGATGCATCCACGGCAGTCGTTTCTCGAAACTGACCTTCGAGCCTGTACGAAAACGTCCCCTGATGAGGGATCTCACTGCGATACATCGTCCGCCAGTGTCCCGTGGCATCAAAATTTTCTAAAGCAAAGCCATACGGATCGATGCTCTTGTGACACGCATAACAAGCGTCGCTACTTTTATGCTCTTGGATTTGTTCCTTCAAGGTCGTGGCTTTATGTGGACTCGGTTCGATGGCTTTGATATTCGGAGGTGGAGGCGAAAGTGTGTTGCCGGCGATGTTTTTCGAGATCCAAGCGCCTCGCAAGATCGGGGATGTCTGAAAGCCATCGGAAGTTACCTTGAGGATACTTCCCATCGTCAGCAACCCACCTCGGGGGCTATCTGCTGGCAATGCGACTCGGCGAAGATCTTGGCCGACGATTCCGTCGATGCCATAGTGTTCGGCTAAACGTTGATTCAGGTAAGAAAAATCCGAATCGATCAGCGACGTAACCGCCAGATTCTCGCGAATCGCATGGTAAAGATACTCCTGAGTCTCCATTGGTAGATAATGGTTTAGCAAGTCGTTGTATTCGGGATAAAGTTTCAGCGAGGGAGATACTTTATTGAAACCTCTCAGGTTCAGCCATTGGTCACAGAGCGAATGGATCATCCGCTTCGATCGTGGATCTTCGAGCATACGATCGATCTGGGTTCGAATCGTCGCAGCATCCAATCGGTCTTGTTTACCAATCTGTTGAAGCTGCTCATCGGGAACCGAAAGCCACAGGATGCGTGAAAGATTCGCGGCGATCTCGTAGGAGCGATTACTATGAATGCCTGGCGCTAGAAGGAACCGATGCGAGCAAAGAATCGACTTGAATGCACTTCGGGCAGCAAGCAGGAAATCCGAATGCGATTGCCAAGCATCCAGGCCCACGCGGAAGTAGGGTTCAAGCTCTTCTTCGGAGAGTTTCGAAGCGAAAGCCCGCTGAGCAAAATCGCGGATCACACCTTGGAGGTCGTCGACTGAATCCGATTGAACCGCCAACCTAAGAGGAGCCTCTAAAGGGTTCGTCTCAGGGGGATCACTTGGGATTACATCCAAGCCGCCGATGGATGCCAGCGATTTGCCATCGAGCATGACCGAATCGGTGACCAGAAAACGGATAAAGCGCTTTTGAGTGTGCGTGTCAAAACGGACTTCTTGTTCCGCCGCATGCATGACTTCGAGCGTTCCGCTTGCGATCGGCAAACTCCAGACCTTGGCATCGTCCGATTCGGAGACTTCATAAGCTTTGACTTGCCCGTTTCCGTTCCCGCCGGTCCAAGTCGAATAGGACAAGCCAGCGATCGAGTGATGGTTTGGGTTTTCGATGATTACAAAATGAGGTGGCTCGGCTACATCGGGTGTGAATCGTGTGTGCCAGAACGTTTTGCTGGAGCGATCAAGCATCCTTTCCATTTCCATGCCTACTTGAAAACTACTCACGGAAACGCTTCCACCGATGCGTTCGAGTTGAGTGGGTTCCAACTGGATTGGATGGGTCGTGCGAGGTGGTGTGTCGAGTGCGAGTCCTTTGAAGTTTCGATGGATCGATTCGGGGGGCCAGCGATTGAGGATCGGCCCACGAATTTTCAGCTGCTCGATATAAGCACCTTGATTTGCACCTTGTTGTCTCCATGTATGCCGAGAGTAGCAATGCACCGAGACGTTTTCTCCAGGGTACAAGAATGCTTCGAGGGTAAAGGGTTTCACTTCGGCGTTGCCAACCGAGAGAACGCCTAGAAGACGCTGGGGTTGAGGCCGATCGTCGGCGTAGTAGTATTTGCCTGCGTAGACCAAAATGCTGACATCGCCTGGGAAGTCGCCGACTATGGAGGCATCGAAGGTCAGTTCGTACATTCCTTGGGAGGGGGGCTCAAAGTGGTCGTAGAAATACGAGTAGCTGTTGCCATTGTTGGCTCGGGTCCAAGAGTACAGGAGTCCTTGTTGGTAGTCGCGGACGTAGATATTGTAGGTTTCGTGGCTGTCTTTGATCGAGTTGGTCGTCCAAAGTCGTTCTTGTGGAAAACCATTTCGAGGTAGAGCGAATTCGAGCATCTGATCGGCGGTCAGGAAGTACGCGCTGAGTTGTTCGCTAGAGATCATAATTCGCCGATCGGTGTCGAAGCCGTAAGTGCCACGGTCTTCTGGGATCTGGCCGGCGATGTCCAATTCGGTTCCAAGCAGATCGTTGATGCTATGGACAAACTCGTATCGACTTAGACGCCGATATTCTGCGATGTCGCGTTTCTTGGATTGCTGAGCCAGCCACGATAAGAGCGTTCGCCGCTCATCGGCGGTGGGTTGGTCGCCATCGGCTGGTGGCATGCGATGAGTGATGACATTTTCAAACACGAGCGTTGCATCGAACGATTCGCCAGAGAGAAAAGCTTCCAGATCCAGCCCCCCTTCTTTGCTCCTAGCATCGTGGCAATCCAAGCAGTATTTTTGGACTAGCGACGGGGCTTGCGCAAGGCTTATGTCTTGAGCGACAAAGATCACCGCGAGCAGAGCAATGGAGGCAAAAAGTGGTTTGTGGTTTAACATCGATAACATTATAGCCGAAAGAGGACAGGGGGGAGCGTTGCGCGATAGGCCGTTCAAAAACGGCGAAAGATGGTAAGGCAAAAGCAAGTGCAACGGGTGTGGAGATCCAAAGTCCCTAAACCAGCAACTACCACTTGCCTTTATCCACAATGCGATAAATTCCGGGGGGTTGGGTGCAGAGCACCCAAGAACGCCCAGCATTTGTCTGCTGGTTCATTTACTGAGCTAACCCTAACCTACGCTTACGCGACATATGCCTCGCCAAAACATTTATCTAAAATTACTCACAGAGCTCCGACTTTCTGGGAACTCTTTGCCCCCCTTTTCGATCTGATCCATACGGCTTTTTGGGCTCATCATGTCCATGACATGATGATTAGGGATTCAAGTTTGACTCATGTAGGAAAGTGGGTAGGAATGAAATCTGCAGGATTAAAAAACAGACAGCACCGAGTTCTACAACTCCAGCAACTCGAAAACCGGGAATTGTTTGCTGCAGACTCGGGGCTCGGGGGTAGCTTCTCCGGAGGTGCAAATGGATCCTTACCTGGATTGTACTCATCTGATCCCGCTTCGAGCGTGCCGGCTCCATTTTGGCGCAAGTCGGCTGATGTTCCCTCTGTCGCCCCAGCTTGGTACCAAAACGTTGGTCCCGTTACCCGTGAGGTGTTTTACAATCCGAGTCTTACGCCAGCCCAAAATGGTGCCGCACTTAAGACGGTGCTGACAACATTGCCTGCTGGATCTAGGATAATGATCCACGAGGGAACCTACTCGATCGATTCGTATTTTGTGATCACTGCCCAAGGAACAGAAAGTCAACCAGTGGTGATCGAAGGTGCGCCTGGAGAAAAGGTGTCGATCACTCGCATCGATGGTCTTCAAAACGTGGTTAACATCGACAATTCTCGTTTCCTGCTGATGAGGAACCTGGATATCTACGGAGGTTCAACGGGAGTCAAAATCCAATCAGTATCCGATTTCATGCTTTATGATTCCAAAATCCATCATCTTGCAAACAATGGTATAGCAGCAAATTCAAAAAACACATCCCGACTCTACTTCGTAGACAATGAAATCTCCTATACGGGAGGAAACGGGGAAGGTTTTTATCTTGGGTCCAACGACGGTGTTTTTAAAACTAACAACTCATTTGTCGTTGGCAACTATCTTCACCATCTAGCTAACGGCGCCTCTGCTCAAGGGGATGGTATTGAGATCAAGGATGGTTCTTACGCGAATGTAGTTAAATACAATTTCGTCGATGGAACCAAGTATCCTGGAATCACCGTTTACCGTACAGGTCGAGGTGCAGTTGACCGGAACGTGATCGAGGAGAATGTCGTTATCAACACCATTGATGCAGGGATCCAAGTTACTGCCGATGCAATTGTTCGAAATAACCTGGTCATCGGCAAGTCGACAGCTTTTGTATCTAAGCCATTTACAACGAATCCTGGAAACATGGTCGTTTCGAACAACACCTTTCTTGGTGGCGGAACCACGGTCAGACTAACCAATTGGCTCACAACCGATTTAGCGTTTGCCAACAACGCAATCCATTCGCCGGTCGGTCAGTTTTACTCAAGCAGTCGAACCGGGCGTGCGATTGCAAGTGGTAATGTCAATGTTTCGAACCTCACTACAACGTTTGTCAATCTCAAGCTCGATGGTTCGGCATTGAACGCTCGACCCGTCTCAGGCTCAAGCGTTATAGGTAAAGCTACGGCTAGCTATCTTCCATCTGGCGACCTCAATGGTGCCATTCGTATTACGCGAATGGATTCCGGAGCCGTGGACTTCACCGGTGACTCCACGACCGTTACGCAGTTACGAAGCAGTCAGGATAAAGTCAAACCTTTTGGCATCATCACTGCAAGTCCCACTGCCTTAACTGTCGCAGGAGTCTCCGAAGTGGGGGCACAACGAAACGAGCAGGTCTTGAAGTCTTCGGTGTCAAACTCACTATTATCTCCGAGTCGCTTTACGATAGCTTCGGTCAGCAAATCGGATACCGGTTCTATACTCAAAGTGGCCAAACCGACTGTTGGACAAACTCCAAGCAGCCAACAAATGGAAATTTCGCGAGCAAGTTTGCTGACGGAATTAGTCGACGAACTTAACACTCCAGCTTGGTAATGACCAAGCGTTCAGTTCGACCGAAGCAGTTCGAGTAGTTTGCCAAACGGTTGTTCTAAATCGTTTGGCAAACTGTCTTGGCGGTGCCTAAGGTAACTTGGCCTGAATTGAACGTTTCACGGAAGGCTGTAGTAGACCGCAGGTGGTAAGGCGAACTTGGCTGGAAGTGGCAGATTCGTATCGGCTTGATCCAACTCAGAAAAACTCTTGAACTGCAAGCCTCCCTGAAGCGTTACCGCACCGGACTTGGACATCACAACGGGTGTCGAATCATTCGCAAGAATCTGCGGATTCTGTGACGCTTGGCTTGCGTCGATTTCTATAACCAAAACATTCGCATCATCGTTACCAAAGGTTTGTGAGGCGACGATCTCAAAATCGCTCAGCGAACTGGTCCCTTTACTCACTTCGAGTTGATGGCCGTTTAGCCACGCTTTTTTGATCCTCGGGTGCTTGAGCGTTACTGTCTCGGAAAATGACTCCGGTGGAATCCTGAGCGAACATCGAACCAGTATCTTCGATGCTCCATTCGAAGCAGACTGCTCGATCAACTTCTTCCAAGTAGTCAGCTCCCACTCAGGCCGCTTTTGACTGATTTTCTCGACTTCCAGAGCAAACGGATACTTGGCTGTCCTTTTATCATTAACAAACACGACAGGCTTTCCACCGATGATCTGATCGCTGGTGACCGTAGGGCAGATGTGCTCTTCGACATACCCGATCATCAACTCGTTGCCTGTGTAGTGGTCCACAAATGGCCAACGTTTAGGGTTGTACATGCAATCGGTCAGATCTCGAACCAAAACGACATCCACTTGTTGACTCACTAATTGCCGAAGCCCAAATGGGCGGCCGAGAACGCACATGTTGGTATGCACGCCGAGCATGATCACATGCTCGATCTTGTTCTCTTTGAGGATCGCCCAAACTTCGTCGCCCCGATCACTGACATAGTCGACGGCAGGATCGATCGTCAGTGCTGGGTTCTGGGTTTTCCACGGGAGTCCAGGGTCGCGCCCCAGAGCCTTGAGCTTCTGTGCCCACTGCTGATGCTCGATCGGGTCATCATCCTCACCGCCATCGGATTGATCGAGCGGATAAACTCCCGCTTCCTCCTGGGTTATTTTGCAATTCCAAGAAGCGATGTTGGGAGGCAGATTATTTTTGGGTACCTGCTGGGCCCGGATCCTAGCCGGGTTACCTTCATAATGTGGCATGCAATCGCTCGGTGAATGGATCACGATCGATCCGGAATCGCGAGCCACCTTGAGCAGTTTCTCCATACTTGGCAGCATTTCTTCCAGCCGTCTAACTGCATTGATGGAGTGGTGATAGTCCCATACGTCACAAACGATCACCGCTGTGGTTTTTGGATCCCACCGGGAAGATGTCTGAGTCCGAACCTTGCCATTTACAATCTGAGTGATCGCTCTTTTATTTAACTGATACATGTCTGCGGATTGTGCGATCGCCTTCGAGTTTTTCGACACCTCGATCGAGATGGCGATAAACCCCAGCGCGACGAACGCAATTCGTAAACCGTTCAAACGTGGATGATTCATGGTACAGGTCCAAATGCAGGGTGAATTATTGTTACGAGTTATCGAATCCGATGCAAAGAGCGGATCCAAAGGAGACTTGAAAGAGCTCCAAGAAGTGCAAGGGCCACGGCAAGTCCAGCTTCGCGATTCTTGGTTCCGTAATGAAGAAGATCGAACATCCGCATCGCGATGGTCGTCACGCCCGGAGGCTGAACGAGTAGGTAGCTGGCTAGATCCCCAAAAGCGATGCAGAAACCGATCCAAAAGGTAGTGATCCACCCCCACTGCGAGTAACGCACCCAAGAGTAGAGTCTCGACTTGGCGTGTAGTTGACTTTCAAGTTGCAACAGTTCACCCTGTCGATCGAGGTATTGCTGCCGGGTGATCCATAGCAAGCCAAACACGACTGGCAGGATTCGAAACTGCAACGCCAGGATCGGTCCTATCAAGGTTCGATCCGACAGGAAACTCAATGAATCAGGTAGGTGTCGATTCAGCAGTTGCCCAATCGCTAAATTGATCAGCGGACCAGGAGTTGCCAACATGCATCCCAAAAGTCCAATCGCCAGAACATGTCCGACTCGATTGCGAGTCGTCCATAAGAGCATCGAAGCCAATACAAGGCTTATCGCAGTGGCCCAGAGGCTCAGTTGTAAACTCCAACTGAACTCATCCGCGAAGTCTTGGACGTGCCACAACGCAGTCGAGCATTCGGCTAGACTCCAAGTTCTAACTCCCTGGCCATCAACGATCGAGGATCGAACCCCCAATCGAGATATCAAGTTCAGCCATGGAATAACAAAGCAAACTAGCAGAGCCAACCAAGTCACAAGACTGATCAAGTTCCTCTGGTACTTGCTCAAAACCAGATTCGCCGTGTTGTCTTTGGCCATCTGCGATCGGACGGTGTTTCGTAATCGCAGGAAAATCGATCCTAGGGATAATGATAAGCCTACGGCTATCGAAATACCCCAAGCGATCAGTATCGGTAAACTCCTTAACTTACCGAATTGCACTTGTTGGTAAACACTTTCGCAAAGAGTCGGGGTTTGAAACAAGTTCGTGACGACCATATCGTAATGGACTGATGCAAATGCCCATAGAAAAGAAGCTATGAGCCAAGGTTTGAGTTTCGGCAGAAGCTGACTTCGAAGGGTGAAAACGGGACCGGATTCGAGCATCGACTGGTCGACGAGAGGATTGTAGGTTCGTCGCAATCCGAGTGCGAGGATCCAAAAGCAATACGGCGTCGCCGCGCAAGTGTGTATCCAAACGACGCTCGCCAAACCCATCAATGGATGCTTCGAAGCGTCAACTTGGCTCAATCGCAGCCAACCGTTGGATCCAAAGCCAGCGCTCCAAGCCGTAGCTTGGACATACAAAGGGATCAGCAGAAAACTCGAAATAAGGGCGATAGCAATTTTCGAGCCGGTGATTCGAAACCAGCATGTTGCAAGACTCAGCCATAGGGCAAGGAGCGTCGTGAGCAGTCCGACGCAAAGACCAATACCTAAGGTCAGCAGGGTGGCGTGGCTAACAGAAACATCCCACTGCACCGAAGCGACCCTTTGCTGAAGATTAGAGATGAATCCTGAGGTCAGACACAGCAGACATTGATACTGGATTACTGAATTACTGGATTGGCGGGGGAGCCATTTGGATGGCATTTGGATCGACCCCAGCATATTTGGGGATCGCCGGTTCCTTGATATCCTTCAAGAGTCGTTGAATGATCTTGTCGGTGGTCATCCCTTCGGCTTGTGCTTGGAAGTTCGTGCTAAGTCGGTGTCGCAGAACTGGGACAGCGATTCGCTTGATGTCTTCGATGGCGATGTTGAATCGTCCGTCCATGGCCGCCATGGCCTTGCCCGCTTGGATAAGGAATTGACCTGCGCGGGGACCTGCTCCAAAGTCCAAGAGTTCTTTGACGACTTCTGGGGAATCGGATTCTCCGGGTCGCGTGGCTCGTACCAGTGCAACGACATACTTGATCACAAACGGGCTTACAGCCACAGAGTTGACGAGTTTTTGGATATTGAGAATGGCGCGAGCCGAGAGGACTTTGGCGATCTCAGGTTTTTCGCCACGCGTGGTTGTCGTCAGGATTTTTTCCTCTTCGTCGGCGCTTGGGTAACCGACTTTGATATTGAACATGAAGCGGTCGAGTTGGGCTTCGGGAAGAGGATAAGTTCCTTCCTGCTCGATTGGGTTTTGAGTTGCGATGGTAAAGAACGGATCGGGAAGTGAATAGGTTTGTCTTCCGATGGAGATTTCGCGCTCTTGCATCGCTTGCAACAGGGCTGCTTGGGTTTTTGGTGGTGTTCGGTTGATTTCGTCGGCCAGAAGAATATTGGTGAAAATGGGACCTTCGACGAATCGAAATTCACGTCGGCCTTGGGCATCCTCTTCGAGCACATTGGTGCCTGTGATGTCCGAGGGCATCAGGTCGGGTGTGAACTGGATTCGCTTGAAGTTCACATCGAGGATTTTTGCGAGGGAAGAGACCATGAGGGTTTTTGCCAACCCGGGAACCCCTTCGAGCAAGCAATGACCGCGGGTAAAGACGGCGGCAAAGAGTTGTTCGACGACATCCTCTTGGCCGACGATCGCTTTACCGAGCTCGATTTTCATTTGCTCGTGGTGTTCGCGAAATTCGCGAAGCAAATCGCCGATGCTACGTGGGGTTTTGCCGCTAGGACCGCTGGCGTTGCTCACAATGGCTTCCGTATGAAAGTGCTTAGGTAGATTGAACCGCGTCAAGCCGCTATGATACCATCTTTTTCCGTGTGTTGTTCTTGGGAGATCTGGAACTATGACCCATCAAAAAGTGGATGTTATCGCTCACTTGCACGCCAAAGCTGGCAAGGAATCGGAGCTTCGAAAGGTGCTAGAATCCTTCGTTGCTCCGACGCGGCTTGAAGAAGGCTGCATTCGGTACGATCTTTTTGTCGACTTGGATCATCCCAACAAGTTTACTTTCATCGAGGAGTGGGCAAGTCGCGAGGCGTTGAACAAGCATGGACAGTCGGCGCATATCCAAGAGGGGCGTAAGCATTTCCCCGAGCTTCTAGGCGATCCAGCCTGGGTTCAAGTTTCCGTTCGCATTCTTTAAATTCAGGCTCGCTCGGACGAGGCTTGAGGATCTAGTGGAGTACTCGAATGACCAGCATGCAGACTCTCAGGCCATTGCTTTCTCCGAGATCAATTGCAATCGTTGGTGCCAGCGATACGCCAGGCAAGGTAGGCACGAGCATCGTGCGAAATTTGTTTGAACATCGTTTCACCGGGACTGTGTATCCGGTAAACGTCAAGCATAAGATGGTCGCGGGCCAGAGAGCTTATGCATCGCTTGAGGATTTGCCTGAGCCTGTCGAACTTGCGGTATTGTGCACACCGGCGGCAACGATTCCGTTGCTGATCGAGCAGTGCGGCTCGCTCAAGATACCCGCGGCATTGATCATCACGGCGGGGTTTCGCGAAGCCGGTATCGAAGGTATCGAGCTGCAGCGACAGCTCGACGAAGCACGCAGCAAGTACCCGAGCTTGCGGATTCTTGGACCTAACTGCTTAGGCTTGATTCATCCTGAGTCGCGGATGAGTGCGAGTTTTGCTCGAGGGCTACCGCAAACAGGGAGTCTGGCATTCCTTTCGCAATCTGGTGCCTTGTGTACAGCGTTTCTCGATTGGTCGATTCGAGAGGGAGTTGGGTTTTCGAACTTTGTGTCCCTGGGAAACCAGCTCGACGTGGGCTTTGCTGACTTGCTTGATTATTTAGCTGAAGATGAAGCGACCAGTGCTGCGATTCTTTATATCGAGTCGATCACCAAGCCGCAGGAGTTCATCGCGGCGGCGCGCAAGTTCACGGCTGTAAAGCCTCTCATCGCTTACAAAGCAGGTCGGTTTGCAGCTTCCGCTCAGGCGGCCGCATCTCACACCGGTTCGCTTGCTGGAGTTGACGAAGTCTATCAAGCGGTCATGGAGCGTTGCGGTATCGTTCGGGTCTATGACATGGAGTCGATGGTCCAGTGTGCAGAGTTGCTCTCGCAGCAGACCAGTTCGAATCCCCCTCCGATAGGGGAACGGATTGCGATCGTTACCAATGCTGGTGGGCCAGGGGTAATGGCCAGCGATATGCTGATCCAGGAGGGAGGTCGTTTGACGGAGCTTTCCAAGAACTCGCTCGAGGCGCTCGATGCTTGTCTGCCTTCGAATTGGTCGGGCGGGAACCCGGTCGATGTGATTGGCGATGCGAGTCCTGAGCGATTAGCGCAGGCCATGCGAATCGTGATTGCCGATCCTAAAGTGGATACGATTTTAGCGATTCTCTCACCTCAAGCGATGACCAGTCCGACCGAGACAGCCGAGCGGATTTTACAGATTCCAATCCCGGCCAATAAGCGTGTGGTATCATCTTGGATGGGTGGACTATCGATGCAAGCCGGGATCGAGAAGTTACAATCCGGCGGGATACGAAACTTTGATAGTCCCGAACAAGCGATTCGTGGTTTGATGCGATTGATCGACTACAAAAAGATGAATTTGCGCGTTGGGGAGCTAGAACGGCTCGATGCGGAACATGCTGCTGAGGTTTTGGCCAAGAAGTCGGTAAATGAAAATAGATCCACTCCGGTCTTAGATCGCACACGGTTTTCCTCATTTACTCGGTTGCAAGAGTCTCCGTCCGGGGAGACAAAATACATCACCGAGATGGATTCAAAGCTGCTGCTGAGTCTCTATCAGATCCCTACACCGAGTATTCAAGTCGCCACGAATGCTTACCAGGCCATCGGACTTGCCGATTCGTTTGGGTATCCGGTTGTATTGAAAGTTCATTCCGAGAAGATCACTCACAAGACCGATGTTGGAGGGGTGCTCTTGTCGCTCAAGAGTGCCGACGAGGTGGCCGAGGGATTCGACAGGATTATGGAAAATGTCGGCGAGGCTCGGCCAGACGTTCGGGTCGATGGGATTTCAGTACAACCGATGGTCCGTTTGGAAAATTCGGTCGAATTGATCTTTGGGTCCAAGACAGATCCGGTCTTTGGTCCGGTGATCATGGTTGGTTTTGGAGGGGTGACGGCCGAGCTCTACAGAGATCGAGCGTTGGAGTTGCCACCGGTAAGTCCCGCACGGCTGGTGCGGATGCTCAAGTCTCTGCACTGCTGGCCATTATTGGACGGGTATCGAGGCCGTCCGAAGGTCAAGATCGAGGCCTTGGTAGACATCATCGAGAAGTATTCAGAATTGATTCTTGAGCAGGATTGGATTAAGGAGTCGGATTTGAATCCGGTATTGGTTAACGACCGCGAAGCGATTGTGTTAGACGCGAGATTCATCGGTTGAAATGAAACGCCTTGAGGGCACTCAATCCTTGTTCGTATTCGGCAAAGAGATCGTAAACGTGGTGCCTTCGTCGACCACGCTATTGACAGTGATCTCACCGCCGTGCTCTTTGACGATTTTTTGGCTCACAGGTAATCCCAGACCTGTTCCTCGGTTCCCTTTGGTCGATTCGAACAAAGAGAAGATTGCGGTGAGTTGCGATTTGGGTATACCCACCCCGTTGTCTTGGACCATGATCTGCGTGGCCGTCGGAGTTTGCGAGACCTTTACTTGCACCTTTGCGTCGGGGCGTCCACCCGTGGCATCGATCGCATTGAGAACAAGGTTCAGTACGGCATGGTGTATGCCTTCTGGGTCAACAGAGATTTTCTCGATAGCTTCGGAGGGTACCCAAGTTAGATCAACTTTTGCATCGTTTGCGGAGACCTTAGCGATCGCTAGTACATCTTGGATCAGTTCCACAAGATCGATCGACTGGAGTTGAGGTTTGCGTTCTTTGCTCAAGGTGAGCATGTCTAGGACCAGGGATTCGATTCGCCCATGTATTTTGTCGCAGATTTCCCAGCCTGAGCGTACCGTACTGAGACTTTGAGATTGGAGACCTTCATTGACCATATAGCCCCCACCGCGAAGGCCCTGGAGAATGTTCTTCACATGGTGGGATAGGTTGGCAATCGTTTGTCCAACGGCGGCGAGTTTTTCCGATTGCAGTGTGCTTTGGTAAAACTTGGTGTCTTCGATGGCCAAGGCGGCTTGGTGACCGATGGTAACCATCATCTTGAGGTGTTCTTCGTTGAAGACATTAAGGTCAGAAGATTTGGACTGCTCGGCGGCTCTGACGATCGTATCGATGTAGAGGACTCCTACGACGCCGTATCGACCTCGCATCGGAACACAGATGGCTTCGCAAACCCCGCTTGCTTCGATGCTCGCGCTGGAACTCCAACGCTGATCATCCTTGGCGTTGCTGGTAAGGACTCCTTCTTCTTTTTTCAACACGTAATCGAGGATCGTTTTGCTGATGGTGATTTGGTGGTTGGATTGTACTTTGCGATTCTTTCGGTAAACGGGGGTGAGGGCTCCCGTAGATTCATCTTGGAGCATCACGCAAGCGTGATCGCACTGCACCCATTGGAAAATCAGATCGACGATTTGTTCGATCAGTTGGTTGATGTCGAGAGTTCGACTCACGGTCAAGCTTGTTCGGTACATAATTTCCCAATGGGATTTGCTTACCGACAGGGGGTTGGCTACCTCGGGGTCGAAGAATTCGGTCTCCCCGACCGGATCGCTCAGATCGGCTCGACCGCGAATCTGAGAGCTTTCCGATGCATCGTCGGCAACGATGGCGATACTGCGATTTAGATAATCTTTATCGGTCGCACTGGGGTTGGCTTCGTGGAGTCGAAACACGAAGACGAACTTGCCAATTTGAATCCGATCGCCATCTCGAAGTACTTTCGAATCGATCGGTTTCCCATTGACGATTGTGCCATTGCTGC
>Ga0315907_10004319_pt1 | contig 16039 bp, 16 predicted proteins | sample LakEriMetagenome_3_FD_203525 | JGI IMG/M metagenome (GOLD analysis project Ga0315907, IMG submission 203525) | Freshwater fungal communities from buoy surface, Lake Erie, Ohio, United States - Buoy 12 MA123 | ecosystem: Environmental > Aquatic > Freshwater > Lake > Lake biofilm | place: USA... | reverse complement strand
CGGAATCGGCAGGCCGACGAAGAAGCCCACGATCGCTCCGCAGAGTGAGCCCATCAGGGCCAGGACCATGGCTCGACGCGAGCCGCCTGACTGACTGACACCGGCTGACCCGGCGACAAATTCGAGGAATTCCCCAAGCCCTGCCAGCGCGGCCAAAATCAGCACGCTCGCCCAACTCATTCGGGCGTTCCATTCCTCGGGAGCCAACCACGCGAGCAGCGCGGCAACGGCGACCACTCCCCAGTTGCCGGGCAGCCCGAGCACACTGGCGATCCAGCAGGCTATTCCCCAAAGGGAAGTCAGAAGCGAAATGAAAATCGGAAGCATGTCGACAAAGGGGGGACGAGGGAAAGCGGAACTCCCTTCCGTTTTAGCATCTTCTCAGGCTGCCCGCTTTTGCCGATTGACGAAATTGATAATTTCGGCCACGGCCATGTAAAGCTCGTAGGGAATCGACTTGCCAACTTTGACGTTGAAATAGAGGAATCGGGCGACGGCCTTTCGCTCCACGACTGCGACGCCATTTTCTTTGGCGATCTCGATGATTCGCTTGGCCATCAGGTCGGCGCCTTTGGCGACCACGGTCGGAGCTTGCATCGAATCGCGGTCGAACTTGAGTGCTACCGCAAAGTGCGTCGGGTTAGTGATGACTACCGTGGATTTGGGGACTTCCTTGGCAATTGTCTGGCGAGTCAACTCGGACGCCAGACGTCGCATCCGGGCTTTGACCAGCGGGTCGCCTTCATCCTGCTTGGCTTCCTCCTTGATGTCCTGCTTGCTCATCCGCAAATCCTGCAGGTGCTTCCACTTCTCCCAACCGAGGTCAGCAACTCCGATCGCCATCAGTGCCGCTGAAATCGAAATCGCCACGGCGAGAAACAGCGAAGTGGCTTGGGAAAAGGCCGTTTCCAGCGGTATGAAACCGGAGAGAAGCATTTCGGGAATTCGCGATCGGATCACGTAGTAGGTTACGATGGCCACAAACAGCGTTTTCAAAAGGGCGCTCAGTCCGCGGACTACTGCCCGCAGGGAGAAGATTCGCTGAAAGCCCTTCACGGGATCGAGCTTTTCCCAATTCATCTCGATCGTTTTGAAGGTGATATTGAATCGCGTCTGCAGGCCGGAGCCCAGAATCGAGACCGCGCACAGGGGGACCATCAGCCCCAACACGATCGCGACCAGTCCAAGAACTGACTCGAGCAGAATCCCGGGCAAGGCCTCGGGGGCTTCAATCGCCGTTTGAAAATAGCTCAACCGATAACGCAGCACGCCCTTGAGGTGATCGAGAAACTGCCGCCCGTAGAGCATGAAGAAAAGGACACCGGCAAGCAGAAGCAGACCAGCCACAAAGTCGGAGCTGAAGCCGATTTGACCTTCCTCGAACGCCCGCTCCAAACGCCGCGGCGTTGGAGCTTCTGTTCTGGAGTCCTGCTCTTCATCAGCCATGCTTTAATCAATCCTTGCCGAAGTTGTCGTCGTTGTCGTTGTCGTCGTTTGGGAGTTTAGCCGCCAAGTGCCTTTTCGATCCCTGTCTGGACCACTTGAAAGTAGAGGGCCAGGGCCCGAAAGATCACGGGGAAGAATAGAAACAGACAAAACACGCCCACCACCCCGCGAACCGAGGTCCCAATCGAAAACAGGTTCAAGGATGGTGCCACCTTGTTCAGCAGGACCAGCGCGAGATTGAGGGCGAACATGCAGATTGCCAAAGGCGCAACGATCGAGAGTCCGTACTCCTCCAGCGACCCAAACAGGGCCACGATCCGGTCCGTGGGCAACTCCAGCAGATCAAAACCCCGGCCGAGTTGCTCAAAAGAGGCATGCACCAGAATGATCGCAAAGTGATGCAGGTTCAGTCCGAAGAACGCCAGCAGCGAGAGCGTCTCGAAAATCTGAGTAACTTCGCCACCAGCCTCAACGTTGGTCGGGTCGGTTTGCGCCCCCAGAGTCAGCCCCAATTCCTGACCGGCATAGGCTCCCGCAATCTTTGCCGGGAGCAAGAGAAGTCCAGCCAGCAGGCCGAGCACAATTCCAATGACGACCTCGCGCAGGATCCAGAGTGAGACCGTAAAGGTGTTTGCGTCCAAAGCGGTCAGATTTTCGGGCACCAGCGGTTGAGCCAACGTCCCGAACCAGAAGATGCTCAGGGCAACAGCCAGTCCCGCCTTGACCATCGTTGGAATCTGCCGCCGGGCGAACAGAGGGAACGCGGCGATAAAAGCGGAGACTCTCGCCAGAATCAGCAAGAAACCGAGGACTGTGGTGAGTGTGACCGGGACAAGGTTCATTTCACAATCTGCGTCAGATATTGAAACATCGTCAGCGTGAACGACTTAAGCGTCTCGAGGTACCACGGCAACATCAGCATGATCAGGGCAACTACCGCAACGATTTTCGGAGCAAAAGCGAGTGTTTGCTCCTGAATGCTGGTGACTGTCTGGGCAACACTGATCAGCAGCCCGACGGCCAGACTTACAGCCACCACTGGCGCAACGAGCAGCAGGCTCATCCAGAGCAATTGTCGCCCAATAAAGATGGCGTCGGCGAATTCCATGCCCCTACTCCTCGTTCAAATGGCTGCACTCGCCTCAGACATGTCCCCGGACAACGTGTCCCGGACAACATCCCGGCCTTTAGTTTCCCGGGTTGCCGATGCGACTGACGATACTGGCGGCCAGCGGAGCGTCGTCGAGAGCGGCGAGAATTTTGGCCGACTTTTTCGGGTCGAGGCTTTGCAGCAGCTTGCAGGCAAACTCCAATTCGCCGTTGTTCGAGAATTCCTTGATAAAGCGGGCCGCCTGCTCCGGTTCGAGCGAGTTGAACCAACCCTTGACCTTGTTCAACTTCTCGGCTTCCTCGGCCTCCTTGTCCTTGGCATTGGGATCCGCCTCTTTCTTGGCTGCGGCAATTTGCTGTTTCTCAGCTTGCAGGCCCGCACGCTCCTGGCGGATCTGCTCGAGCACCTGCTGCGCGGACGCGAGTTTCGAGTCGATCGTCTCTCCCAATGCCATCAGTTCCTGCTGCTCGCGCTTGAGATCCTCAAACATCAGGCCAATCCGTTGCTCTTCGCGCAGACGGACTTTTTCCCGTTCATTGAGCTGCTGCTCTTTCTGCCGAATCCCCTCGCTCAACTGCAGAATGGACTCCAGCGAAAGCGGTTTATCGCTCGGCAGGGCAACCGGCATCTGGCTGGTCTTGGTGATTTCGGACTCGTTGGGACTGCCTGGTTGAGGCTGCTTGCCAGGCTCGGCCTTCGGCCCGTGCTCCGTGTCCTTTTTCTTCTCGCCTTCCTGTTTACTGGCGTCTTCCTTTTTCTCGGCCACCTTTGCCGGTGGCACGAGCAGGTAATAACTGGCTCCTGCGGAGAGGCCAAAAAGTATCAGGAAGGCTCCCAGCAATTTGATCATTTTCATGACTTTTACCCGGATTAACTTACACCCGAAATCAGCCCTAACGGTCGCTGTTCAAGGCAAACGCGATCAAATTCGTTGGCGGATCTGCTTCTGCATGTACGACTCATCGGCCAGACGCATTTCCACAGCCAACTCGGCGGCTACAACCTCGGCTCCCACTCGCTCCAGGAGTTTGTCCCAGGCGCGAATGCGATTTTGCTGCTGTTCAACTGCCTGCCGGGCCGCTTCCCAGCTTTTCGTCGCCTCGTTTAACTGCGCTTGCAGGCTGGCTAACTCATGTTGCGAGCGCCGTTCCCATGCCCCTAATTGGTCCGCCAGTTCAGGCCGCTCGCCCGCCGCCAGTAACTCACGCTGGAACTGCTCTTGAGCCTGCCGCAGGTGGTGCCGCGCACGCTCAACCTGCGCGGCCGCCTTGCGAGTCACTTCCGCCAGACGCTCCAGCTTTTGTTGGTCGATCTGCCGCAGGCGTTCAAATCGAGCTTGCCGTTGGCGGGGATTCATGACAGTTTTTCCAATCTTTCGCTAGGCCAATCGCGCTCTTTGGCCCCAAATCACCCCAGCCGCCTCAATCAGGCCATTCCACATAATTTCGCCAACTTGGCGAGTTGCAGCTGACTCTCCTTCCAGCTGACCGGTTGGTTGACTGCTTGCCGCAGAAAGGCTTGGACTTTGGGATAAGCCTCAATCGCCCGATCGGTCGCGGCAACTGCTCCCTTTTGGTAGGCGCCCACCTGCAGCAGGTCGAGCACTTCGCGATAGGTAGCCAGCACTTGCCGAACGGTCCGCGCTTGGGCCTGCTGATTCTTGTCGGTGATCTCCAGAAACAATCGGCTGATACTCGCCAGCACGTCGATCGCCGGAAAATGTCCGGCATTGGCCAATGCCCGATTGAGCACGATGTGCCCATCGAGAATCGAGCGGGCCTGGTCGGCGATCGGATCGTTCAGGTCATCCCCTTCAACGAGAATGGTCAGCAAGGCCGTGATCGACCCCTGGTCGGCTGCTCCCAACTGCTCGAGCAGGACAGCCAGCTTTTGGAATACCGAGGGCGTGTAGCCGCGGGCGGTCGGCGGCTCATTGAGCATTAATCCCAGTTCCCGCTGAGCCATCGCCCAGCGAGTCAAGCTGTCGAACATCAGGAGCACTTGCTTCCCAGCGGCCCGAAAAGAGTCAGCGATGGCGACCGCCGTTTCACCAGCCCGGACTCGAGCCAGCGGCGTTTCATCCGCCAGTGAAACGACAACTACTGATCGGCGCAGCCCGGCTTCGCCCAGAGAGTCCTTGATAAAGGGAAGCACTTCGCGACCACGTTCCCCGATCAAGGCCACCACGTTCAGATCGGCGCTGGCGAACTTGGCAATCTCACCCAGAAGCGTGCTTTTCCCGACTCCACTGCCCGCCATCAGTCCAACGCGTTGTCCCACGCCCAGGGTCAACAGCGAGTCGATCGCCTTTTGTCCAGTCACAAATGTTTTTTCGATCGGTTGCCGCGACATGGGCGGCGGCGCATTGACCTGGAGAGGAATTGAGCGCACCTGCCGCAACGGCCCCAGATTGTCGATCGGTTCGCCGAGGCAGTTGATGACTCGTCCCAGCAAGCCGGCGCCGACCGGAATTTCAAACGGTCGGATCAGGTCGGTGACGCGATCTCCACGCTGCAAATTGGTCTGGTGAGAGAAGGGCATGATCTGCACGTATTCGCCATTGAACCCGATCACTTCGGCCAACGACTTTCGCCCATCTCTCCCTTCGACCCGGCAAAGCTGTCCGATCCCCGCGGGAATGGTTGCGGTAATCGCGCCTTGGGCACTGTGCAGCGCACCGACGGTTTGAAACTGGCGCACCCTTCCGGCAGCATATTCCAAGCGGTCAAAGTCAAGCGCGTTCAATGCTGCAACTCCTCAGCCAGAGCCTGTTCCAATTGGTCCAGTTGTTCTGTGAGATTGCTTGCCAAGCTGAACATCGGATGGTCCAGTTGAACTTCACCCCGAGGAATCGAACCATCGGGTTGGAAATTCACGGGCCGCTGCCCGCCGACGGATTCAAAATGATAGGCAATCCGATCGCATTGCCCCGGATTCAGCCTGACAGTGACTTGCTCGCGCCCGGGTATCTGCTCCAAACCGTCCGTAATCAACTGTTCCAGTCGTTGATCAGTTGTCTGATTTACTTCGCGGAGAACTGCCCGCGTGGCAATCATCGCCAGACGCAGGGCCAGCAGACGGTATTCAACCAAGCGTTTGGCCTCCGCTTGGGATAGTTCCTGCAGCGCGTCGTTCAAGCGGCGGACGATTCCCAGCACGTCGGTTTCGAGTTGGGTGACTTCCTGGCGAAGTCGCTCCTCCTCCTGGGAGGGGGTTGCCAGGGCGCCTGGCGGTGATTCCTCAATCACGCGCACCGGCAGCGGCATGCTCTCGCGATGACTGACCGGAACCGCCACCTTCACGGTCCGGGGAAGTTGCATCTGAAATTTGGCCATGTCGTTCCCCACCCAATTGCCTGCAGGCTCTGTACGGCTCGTCTACCCGGAGCGTTGAACCGGGATTGCCCGAGGGGCGGGGATTGTGAGCAAAATCGCTGCTGGCCGCTAGAGCGAAATCTCGCCCGCTTCGTCCATTTGAGCTAGCAGTTGGGCGATTTCGGCCCTGGCCGCCTCGATGTCCTTTTCGGTCGCCCGGGAATTGAAGCTGATCTCTTCCTCCATCGTCTCCCGTGCCCGCTTGGACATGTTGGTCAGGACCTTCTGGAGGATCTCTTCAGGTGCCTTGGTCAACGACATGACCAACCGGTCCGAAGACAGTTTCGTCAAGACCGACTGAACTGAGCGGTTATCCAGTCGCAGCAAGTCTTCGAATTCGAACATTTTGTTGCGGATATCATTCGCCAAATCCGGTTGCTGGTCCCGAAGCTTGTTCAGAATCTCCAGTCGAACTGGCTTGGACATGTTCCGCAAAACGGCAACCAGTTGAGCGGTCCGGTCGACGATTGGCTGGCTGTAACGTATCGCGTTGGATTTGTCGAAAGTCGAGCGCAAGACCTTTTGCACGATCGGGTCAGGTACCGTGATCGGCTGGCTCATCAGCAGGAACGTGCGGGTTCGCAATTCGGGCGAGAGGAACTTAAGTACGTCGGCTGCCTGATCGGGATCAATTTGTGCAAGCACCATCGCGATCGTTTTGGGTTGGTCTTCGCCGATCACCTTGGCGATCTGGTAGGGATGCAGGTAGTTCAGGTCCTGCGAGGGGTCCGAAGTCGAATCGATGACCGGGAACTCAACTTGTTCCTTGGTGACATCCCGTTTCCGCACGGCGGCGATGGCCGCCCGTTTGGCCTGCTCTTTCGCTTCCGGAGAACCCTCTGGCCCCAGTTCCCCTCCAATCGCCTGGCCATCCTTCCGGCGTTGCTGAATCTGCCCCTCGAGCGTGTTCACGGCGAACCGAAAATAGCGATCGAAGTCCTCCAGTACAGCCGAAACCTCTTCCTCGGTCGGAGGTTCCTGCCGGTAGTCCTGAAGAAAACGCCGCACTTGCTCGGGGCGATCCCCCTTCAGTTGCGGCAGCGCAAGTTCGACCGCCTGATCGCCAAGCAGCGTCAGGAAGATGGCCAGTCGTTCTTCGCTTGAAAATCCAATCATCTCAGCGGCTATTCTCGTCTTTTTTCGATCCTGCCAGCGTCACTCGCCCAACTAACCCCGTCCCGATTCAACCCCGCCATCAGCCCATCCGGATCAAGCGGCCTTGCGCTGCTCGCGTTTCTCGGCGGCGAGGGGCGCATCGGTTGCAGCCGAATCAGCCCAGGCCGCGATGATTCGCGAGAATACCTCGGGATTCTGATTAAGCAATTGACTCAATTGATTGACTCGTTTGGCGTTATCCTGATTGAGCTGAACTGTCGGGCTGGCGGGAGTGGTCGCGCTGCCAAACTTTCGCAGGGCCAGAAGAGTCATCAGAAACGCCAGCACGGCGGCAATCCCCAATGAAACATTCTGCAGGATCTTGTTGACCTGTTCCCAGGGAAAGCCTTCGACTGGCAGCGTATCATCCACGACCGGTTCAGCAAACGGCACAATTTCGACGGCGACAAAGTCGCGTGGTTCGACGAACCCGGTTGCGCCTTTGACAATCGTTTCGATTTTGGTCTTCAACTCCTCTGGCGTGAGCGGATTATCACCGGTCAGCAGCGGACAATTCGAATTGGCCACGACGGATACGGAGAGCCGATTGACCTTGACTTCCTGCAGTTTGGTTTCCTGGATTTGATGCCCGGAGTCCGTTTTGGTTTCCAGTTCTTCGCTTTTTTCCGACAACTGGTTCGGTTTACCGGCATTGCCACCCGTCACATTGGTCATGGTTCCGGCTCCTCCGATGGCATCCTCGGAAGCCCCGTATCGCGTCTTGCTGTTGGTTTTTTCAAACGTCGTCACGGTGTTTTGGGCATCGAGTTTTTTGACGGTTGTGAGGTTGTCATGGACGGAAACGTCAGCCGCCACCCGCACCGTCACGTTATCAATCCCGAGGATCTGCCCAATCATCGACTGGAGATTGTTCAACAGCCTGGACTCGTAGCTGCGCCGCAGCTCGTCCTGTTGCAGCATCCCCCGCAGCTCTTCGTTTGGGACGGTGTAACTCCGGCCATCCTTGTCCGTGATCGCCACGTTCGATACGTCGAGGCCGACGACCGAGTTGGCGACATGTTGGGCCATGGCAGCCGCCTGAGCTTCGCTGAAGCGGGCTCCCTTTTGCAGCGTCAACGAAATGCTCGCCCGCGGTGGATCGGAAGTCGGTCGGAGAAAGCCGCTGCGGTCGGGAATGGAAAGATAAACGTCCGCGTCCTGAACGCCGGCGTAGCCCTTGAGCGACGACTTGAGGGCCCGTTCCAGACGTCGCGTCGAGGCCTGCTTCGCCTCTTCCGGCAGGGGAAACATCCCGAGAGAATCGGCTCCGCCCGCCGCATCTCCACCGGCCGGGCCCTTTTGCCGCAAAATGTTCTGAGCCTGAGACCAATACCGCCGATCGACGAACAGGGTGTTCCCTGCGCCCTTCATCTCATAAGCAATCCCGGCCCGGTCCAGTTCGGTCACCATATCGCTGAACTCGGTCGGCTCAAGATTACTCGCCAGCTCGACGTACTGTGGGAGCGAGGACCAATAACCCACGCCTCCGATGACCGTGATGCAAAGCAGCGACAGCATCACGATTCCGAATCGCGCTGCTGGAGTCGATGACTTCCAGCCTTGGGTGAGTTGTTCGGAAAAGCCTTTGATAGTCTGCACGCGATACTCCGTGGGCAACCCGCCGGGACGGTTTCTTCCCTGGCGACGGCTCCCCGCTTAAATCAAATAAAACTGCATCAACTAAAATTGCATCCGCATCAATTCGTTGTAGTTGTCGATCAACTTGTTGCGGATTTCCATGAACAGCTGAAATGACAAATCGGCCTGAGCCACAGCCAACACCACTTGCTGTACGTCGTCGGTCTGCCCCGTGACCAGTTGCTTGACCGAATCGTCGGCCGCCATCTGGCTTTGATTCGTTTGCCCAACGAACTGTGAGACAATCTCGCCAAACGAGACCGGCCCCTGTGACTGGGAAGTCGCCAGGTTGGGTAACGCCCCGGAGTATTGACTCGAAAGTCCGATCGGCAAAGTCATTAACGGCCTCGCAGCAGGGTCAGGGTCTGTTCAACCATTTCCTTGAACAAGGACAAGGCCTTGAGATTCGCTTCATAGGACCGACTGGCCGTAATCAAATCCACCATTTCATTGGGAAGCTTGACGTTCGGCATTTTGACCATCCCCGTTGTCGGGTCAGCGTCCGGATGGCCCGGCATGTGCACTTCATTGAACGGACTCAAGTCCGGTTGGACTCCCTCGACCTTGACCCCCGACAGGGCGCCATCTTCCATCGAAAGCGGATCTTGTTCAGCCGAAAACACCACGAATTGCCGACGGTAGGGCTCGCCATTGGCGCTGCGAGTCGAATTGGCGTTGGCAATGTTGTTCGAAATCACTTCCATCCGGCGCCGCTCTGCAGCCATCCCGGAGGCACTGATTCCTGTCGCTGATAAACCCCAGCCCGCCATGCTTCCTCACCTCCCTGACCCACAACCTCAGAAAACAGTTTCCTTACCCGGCTTAACCCTGCATCGCCCGCCGCATGGTGTCCATCTTCGCCGCCAACAGCTGCGAAAAGGTCTGAAACATCATGGCATTTCGCTTGAGCTCACCAAATTCCTTGTCCAAGTCGACGTTGTTCCCATCAGCTCGGGGCGTCAGCCCCAGCGTTTGAGCCACTTCGAAATCGCCTGTCCCGTGGATTTCCCCCGAGCCGGCTTGGGCGAGCTCGAGAAATTGGTCGAAAACCGCCTCCCGGGTTTGAAAGCCGGGCGTGTTCACGTTGGCGATGTTCTGGCCAATCACGCCGTGACGAAACTGGGCAAATTCCAGCGCATTGCCCAACAGCGCGTATTGTGAGGGGATTCCAGTCATATCATCTGTATCGGCTGGGCAATTTATTCACTTAAGGGAGACTTTGACGCTAGCGGAAAGTTTTCGACCCTCCCCCCGAAAACCTTTCCTAATCCGATTCTCAACTCTTGAATATCACCACCCACAAGGACAAGATCGGAGTCTGAGGCTGGTCGCCCGAGAGACTCAAGCAGGCAGTTTACAAAAGGAACTGTTGAATGTTTTTGCCCCTTTATCCTCAAGGCCCCGTATACCACTGGCCGGTGGCGACCTTCCTGTTGATCGTGGCGAATCTGGTCGGCTTTGCCCTCCAAATGGCAAACAACGAGCCGGGGTACAAGGAGATGACCCTCCCCGCCAGCAAAGTGCTCAAAGACCCGGACCTGGCTCGGCAGTTCCCGGAAGTTGCTCCCGACGATGAAATTACCCTGGTCATGGAAGTGGAGGGTTGGATCGATTGGGCCCTTTCCCACGGCGAAGGGGTGCACCCGGTCCAGTGGCTGACCTCCAATTTCATGCACGCCGATGTCGGCCATCTCCTCGGCAACATGCTGTTCCTTTACATCTTTGGGATGCTCGTCGAAGGTCGGGCAGGGTCCCTCACTTTCGCAGTGCTGTATGTACTGATGGGAATCGCCAAAGCGGCGCTGGAGCAACTCTTATGGCTGGGGAGCCCCGCGCCGCCCTCCCTGGGGGCCTCTTCAGCGATTTACTCGACCATCATGCTGGCGATGGTCTGGATGCCGAAAGATGAAATCAAATGCCTGCTGTTTTTCATGTTCCGGATTTTCCTGTTCGACCTACCCGCGCTTTTGTTCGGACTGTTTTATGTCCTCTGGGACTTCGGAATGGCGCTGTTCACCAACTTCCAGCTGAGCACGCCGTTGCTGCATGTGGGCGGCGCGGCCGTCGGGCTGGTGGTGGCCATTGTCGGGCTCAAATGGAACTGGATTGATACCGAGAATGGCGATCTGTACTCGCTGTTTTTGGAGGCTCGCGGAAAGGAACTCGAAGCGAAACCCCGCAAGAGAAACGTCCTCGAGCAACAGGCCGACCGAGCCGAGAAAAAATCACTACAGGAAAAACTGGCTGCGATTCAGCGTTCCCTGGAAATGCATCTTCAGGCTGGAAATTACCAAGCCGCAATGGCTCAGTTTCGGGAATGGCGCAAACGCGACAGCTCGGCCAGTTGGACGGAGCCCCAATTGCGGCAGTTGTTCACGCTCGCCTTTCGAGCCAAAGACTGGAACGCCGCCTTCGACTTTGGCCGGCTCTATCTTGAGAATTTTGACCAGCCGTTTGCCGACCAGATTCGGCTCGGACTCGGAAGGCATCTGGCGGTCGACCAGAAGTTCCCCCGCAAAGCGCTGAAACTGCTCAAGGAGATCGATCCCAGCAGACTTCCCAAGGCCCAGCAAGCGTTGCACGAGCAATTACTGGCGGTCTGTCAGCGAGATGCGGCGGCGGATGATTATGAGCTCGACTGAGGCAGGTAAGCTCCTGCTTGCCTGCACCCCGAACCCGGCGGGCTGCCTCCTGCCTGAGGACTCGGTGCTGAGTTCGGTTCGTGACGTTTGGGCAGCTTATTCCTCTCCGCTGTTCAAAGTTTGCTGCACTGTTGAGACTGCCAGCCGGCACGAGGCCCAAAAGCAGGCTAACTTACAGCGATCATTTCCGGCATCGCCCTCGCACCTCCTCGGCAGCATATGAACTTCGCAGCCTTGCAAGCCTCGAACAAATCTACTTTGTTCAGTTGGGTCAACTGGGAGCGAGTCTGCAACCTGTTGTTGGCCCTGATGTTTCTGCGGTTCGTGCTGGTCAATTTCCAGGACGTGTCAGCCTCGTTTCGCCTGAGCAGCTTGATGATGCTCACCAAGGTCACAGCGGACACATACTTCTACCTGACTCGCAAACCCGCCCAGGAAATTTCCACATCCCTGTATGACTGGTTCATTGGAATCGTCGGGGCCTGGATTAACTTCTTTTTCGTCAGCACCAGCGGAACGGATCACTGGTTGCCGACCGCCATTCAAGTCATCGGACTGGGGCTTCAGGTAGCGGGGATTCTTTCCCTCAACCGCAGTATCGGTTTCGTGCCAGCCAACCGAGGCATCCGGACGTCGGGAATGTACCGGGTCGTCCGCCATCCGCTGTACTTTGCCTATACAGTCAGTTTTCTGGGGTTCCTGCTCAATCATTTTTCCAGCCACAACATGGTCGTCTACGGAGTCATGATGGGGTTGTTCAGCCTGCGGATTCTGGCGGAAGAGCGACTGCTCAGCCGCTCCCCCGAATACCGGGAATACATGCAAAAGGTTCCCTATCGGCTCATTCCTGGCTTGGTCTAGAAGGTTGACCCGGGGCCGGTTTCATCCCCCGGTGCAGTCAAATCCCGTGCCTTTTCCCGTTTCGTGACGAACAAGGCGGAAAACCAATGGTCTTCCCCCGTGCCGGGAGACTTGCCCACCAGGGGACCGATCGACTAAACTTTTGCTCTTTCGAATCAGCCGCTGGCATTCGACCAGCATGGGCGGTGGCGGACTATCCGCCCACCAATTTGCAGTAGAGGAGTGGTCTCGCGTGGGTGTTAAGAAATCTGGCAAGGGTCGTCGCAAATTGGGTCGTAAGAAGCGCCGGAACCGCGCCCGCATTCGGCACCGCAAGAAGTAGTCGCCCTCGATGAAACCATCACACGCCTCCAGCGGCGTGATTTGGTGACGCGGTGTTATTTCGCGCCCACTGGCGTTGCTATTTTGCCCACTGGCGGTGCCTATTTCTCGCCCACTGGCGGTGCCTATCTTTCAGTCGGGGGCCTGAGTTGCCAACCCTCGCCCCGCTTGTTCGACCGAGGCCTCGCGGTGATGTCGACCGAGGCCTCGCGGTGATGTCGACCGAGGCCTCGCGGTGATGTCGACCGAGGGCCTCGCGGTGATGTTAGGGGCCCGCTCACAGGATGGTCCGGTCCGCCTGCGACACGGACATTCCCAAGCCACCGGCAAGCCCAAGCCACCGGCAAGCCCAAGGCACCGGCAAGCCCAAGGCATCGGCAAACTGGTGGGGCTCAACCACATTGGTCGGGCTTTAAATTCCTTGGCAGCTCACGCCGGAACGCCTCCGACAGTTAAATGTCGAAGCGAATCCCCTGAGCCAGCGGCAACTCACTGGAATAATTGATCGTGTTGGTCGCTCGCCGCATGTAGGCCTTCCACGAATCGGAACCTGACTCGCGGCCGCCACCGGTTTCCTTTTCTCCTCCGAAGGCGCCGCCGATTTCAGCTCCGCTGGTGCCAATATTCACATTAGCAATGCCGCAGTCGGAACCTGCCGCCGAGCAGAACCATTCGGCCTCTCGAACGCTCCCGGTGAAGATGGCACTCGACAGTCCTTGCGGTACCGCATTCTGCCACGCGATGGCCGTCTCCAAATCTCGATAAGGGGCAACGTACAGAATCGGCGCGAACGTTTCGCGTTGCATCGGAGCGATCGGGGCCCGAGTCTGGACGATTGCCGGGCGCACGTAAACGCCGCTGCCCGATTCCGATGGCGTCAGTCGCTCGCCACCCCAGATATGAGCGCCGGCCGCGCGAGCCTCCGCCAACGCCTTGGACATCGCTTCTGCGGCCGATTCGTCGATTAACGGCCCGATCAACGTCTTTGGCTCGCGAGGATCGCCGATCGTCAATTGGCTCGCTGCTTGAGTCAGTCGTCCGATCAAGGATTCCAGCAGGGACTCATGCACGAACAACCTCCGCAGCGATGTGCAACGCTGGCCGCACGTTCCAAAGGCGGCAAAGAGACAGCCTCGCAACACCAGGTTGAGGTCCGCGGTCGGCGCGACAATCGCCGCGTTGTTTCCTCCCAGTTCCAGCAGGGAGCGTCCCAATCGCCGGGCGACCGATACCGCCACGCTGCGCCCCATCACCGTCGAGCCCGTGGCGGAAATCAGCGGCACACGCTCAGCCTGCGCCAGGGCCTCACCCACCTCCCGGCCACCTTGAACCAACTGCAGCAAGCCAGCGGGTGCTGCGGCAAATCCAGCTGCCACGTCGCTGGCAATCGCATGACAGGCCATCCCGCAGAGGGGCGTCTTTTCCGAAGGCTTCCAAATCACCGGGTCGCCGCAGACCAGCGCGATCATGGCGTTCCAACTCCAAACGGCTACCGGAAAATTGAAGGCGCTAATCACCCCGATCGGACCCAGCGGGTGCCACTGCTCCATCATGCGATGCCCCGGCCGTTCGCTGGCAATCGTCAAACCGTATAGTTGCCGACTCAGCCCCACGGCGAAATCGCAAATGTCGATCATCTCCTGCACTTCCCCCAAACCCTCCTGGAGGATCTTGCCGCTCTCGATCGTCACCAACCGGGCCAGAGGCTCCTTGAGCTGCCGCAATCGCTCGCCGATTCTCCGCACCAGTTCGCCCCGCTGTGGAGGAGGAACCATCCGCCACTTTTGGAAAGCGGCCTCCGCTGCCTCCACGGCGCTGTTTACGTCTCCCCGAGTGGATGCCGCAAACTCCCCCAACGCGGAACCATCAATCGGACTCCGCAGCCGCATGACGGGACCGGCTCCCGCCCGCCATGACACTCCGCTGGCGTTGGCTTGCCAAGGCGATGGTCCACCCAGCGCCGAAAGGATTCCCGGCAACTCAGCCCGCACCTCAGTTTTGGTCGATTCGGTCACGCTTGTTCTCCCCCGGGATTCCAATTCACTTGCGCTGCGAACAGGCCCTTTTTCCCGTGACGGGGTCCTGACGCGTACCCGGCTGTCCCCGGCACATTGCAATCGGTACAACATACGCCATCCGGCGATCGGCTTGAAGCTGCAGCAGCAATCGAACCCGGCTTCGCCTTCCGGTCATCGAACACAGAGCTCGGGCTTTTCGTTCGCTTTCCTCACGAGTCAGCTTTTTTCCAAGTGGTTCTGCATGCCTTATCTGCTCGGCATCGACGAGGCCGGTTACGCGCCCAACTTGGGGCCACTGGTGGTCGGGGCCAGCAGTTGGCGGACGCCAACCACGGATTGCGATCTCTATCAGCTGCTCGAATCGGCCCTGAGCGCCACCTCTGTCGAAGGCAAAATTGCCATCGCCGATTCCAAGGAACTTCACACCACCGACTCGCTGCTCCGCCTCGAGCAGAATCTTTGGGCGGTTTGCCCTCAATTTCAACAAGCCACTTCAGGAAGCTTGTCCGACCTGCTCCGCGCTTGCTCGCCTGACTTGCCGCTCCAAAAACTCGTGGCCGCCGTAGCTCAGGGGAGTCTGCTCTGGAGTTCAGACGATCAACTACCCAGCCTGCATCAGCAGTTGGATCAAGTCGCGGAACTAGAACAGTGCGATTTGTCTCTGCCTCGCGCTGCGACACCGGGCTCAGTAGTCGAGCTGACTGCTGTTTTTCAGGCATCCTGTGCTGACCAGGGTGCTGAATTACTCGGCGTGCACTCCGCCCCGCTGTTCCCGGCGATCTTCAATGAACTGACAGAGCGGCTGGGAAACAAAAGCCATTTGCTGACCGGGATCAGCCTGCAATTAGCCCGGCACCTGCTTGACTCCTTGCCAGCCGACCGCGAGCCTGTCGTGATCTGCTGCGATAAGCACGGAGGCCGAAACCGCTACGCGAACGCCATTGCAAAGCAGTTCGCGGTCGGCTCGGTGCGACATGAATGCGAAACGGCCCATATCAGCCGTTACGGCTTCGCATACTCAGGCCGTGATGTGCGAATCCAGTTCGCGGCGGGGGGCGAGTCAGAGCTGGCAGTGGCCCTCGCTTCCATGTACGCCAAATACGTTCGCGAGCTCTGTATGGAGGCGTTTAACCGGTACTGGCAAGCGGAGATGCCCGACCTGGAACCGACGAAAGGCTATCCCGTCGATGCCCTGCGATTCCGGGCCGCGATCGAGCCGCTGATCGCCGCGCGGGGCTGGGAAGAACACACTTGGTGGAGAATGCGTTAAGCCAACTCGGCGATGGGCAACCCAGAATGGGCAACCCAGAATGGGCAACCCAGAATGGGCAACCCAGAATGGGCAATCCAGAATGGGCAATCCAGAATGGTCGCCCTTTTGAGAAATCTCCCTGAGCCACACGGCTGGTTCACAGCTCAGCCCTGATGCAAACGGAGTTCGGCGGAACCAAGTCGGGGCCGGACTTTTGCTCC
>Ga0315907_10004313_pt1 | contig 16045 bp, 24 predicted proteins | sample LakEriMetagenome_3_FD_203525 | JGI IMG/M metagenome (GOLD analysis project Ga0315907, IMG submission 203525) | Freshwater fungal communities from buoy surface, Lake Erie, Ohio, United States - Buoy 12 MA123 | ecosystem: Environmental > Aquatic > Freshwater > Lake > Lake biofilm | place: USA... | reverse complement strand
ACCATCACCATGGCTGTGGCTGGGAGCCGTGGAGCCGGACGTGCTGAACATCAACCAGCCCAGCTGGATGGAACAAGCCGACTGCCAGAACCTGCCCACCATCATGTTCTTCCCCCAGCCCGGTCGGCAAGGTGCCGCCGACGCGAAGCGCGCCATCAAGATCTGCCACGCCTGCCCGGTCCGCGAAGCCTGCCTCGCCTACGCCATGTCGTTCCCCGATCGAAGCCTCCCCGGCATCTGGGGTGGCACCACCGAACGGGAACGATCGCGGCTCCACCACTCCGCGACACCCATCCGCTACCGTGTCGGATAAACCCACGAGAGGATAATCCGATGACCGACAGCATCGAAGAAGCCATACGGCAAGCCACCTTGGCCCTAGAGGAAGCCACCTCGAGGATCCTGACGATGGCGCACGAGATCGCACGACTCCGAGACGACCGCGCCGAGCTGCGCCGCGCCCTCTACGAGTGCTCCTACTGCCTCAACTCGCTGGATGTCGCACCGTCCGCCATGACCAAAAGCACCATGGACACGCTCGTCCGCATGAACCTCGGCGGCTTCAATGATTGACCGCACACGCCTTGAGAAGCCGACCGCCGGAGTGTGCTGTTGCTGTGGCGCACCTCTCGCCGGTGACGACATCTTCCACTGGTCTCCCGGCTCATGGTCCGTGTGGTGCTTCCCCTGCTACAAAGCCGAGCACTTCCACAAGCTTGTGGAGGTCCAACAGCGAGCCGAGGAGCGTCGCCGTGGGCTTTGACCTGTCGTCTTACGCGACCGTCGAGGAGCGTCTGGCCCTGTTCTGGGCCGCCAACCCGGAGGGCCGAGTGTGGACCGAATTGGTGCGCATGGACGACCACGCCTGCCTATTCCGCGCCGAGGTCTACCGGCACCGCGACGATCCGCTACCGGTCGCCACCGGGTACGCCTACGAGGAGAAGACTGAGCGCGGCGTAAACGCCACCAGCCACGTCGAATGCTGCGAGACATCCGCCCTCGGACGTGCGCTAGCGAACTGGACGTTCCAAGCGTCCAAGCGCGCTTCCCGTGAGGAGATGGAGAAGGTCGTCCGCATGGGTGGCGCACCAGCCCCGACCGGCGACGGCCCCAGCGACGCACAGATCAACCTGCTTCGCGCGTTACGGTACGACGGCGACCCTCGAGCCCTGTCCAAGCGTGACGCATCAGCTGAGATTGACCGCCTGAAGAAGATTGACCTCCTGAAGAAGGCACAGACCGAGGAGCCGTCCTGATGCTCGTCGAGTTGTCGCCAGCCCACATGCTCGTTTGCCGTGAGGAGGCGGTCCGACGCGCCGAGTATTACGTCCAAGGCCGACGCAAGAACATGAAGGACGGCCTTGAACGGAAGCAGGTCATCTCCTACAACGTGGACGGCTGTATGGGAGAACTCGCCGTGGCGATCGCCACCGGCCTCGAATGGACCGGCCTCCACGGCCCCGATCGGCATGATGTCGGCGACCGGATCGAGGTGCGCTCCACCCGGTATCAAGGCGGCAAACTGATCGTCAAGGAACTGGAAGCCGACCGATGCTCACCAGCCACCCCCTACGTTCTGGCGATCATCCAAGGCTCCTCCGTGCGTGTCGCCGGCTGGCGTGATCTGGATTACGTCGTCGAGTACGGCGCGGCCTACGAGCAGAAGGGCTTAGTCTTCTTGGCTGTTCCCCAAACCGACCTCCTGCCGATCAGTAGCCTGCGATGAGAGGCCCCGAGTCCGAATTCCAGTCGGCAGTCATTGAGGCGGCGCATTGGCATGGCTGGATTGTCCACCACACACGCAACGTCCAGATCCGTCCGGGCGTATGGGCCACCCCTCTCCAAGGGGACCGAGGCTTCCCCGACCTCGTTCTCGCCCGACCCTCCACCGGCGACCTACTGTTCGCCGAACTGAAGTCGGCTCGAGGCAGTCTGAGACCCGACCAAGAGAACTGGCTTCGGACCCTGTCCGCTACCGGAGCCGAGGCCTACTGCTGGAGGCCTAAAGACATGGCGGACATCTTGACCCGACTATCAAGGAGCACACAATGAACCATCCGTGGCAACAGCCCATCCGACCCCTCGAGGTCAACCCGAACCAGACACCCGGCCTGTGGGTGCTGGTCCTGTTCATCAGGCCGCGCACCGGCAACGGCTGGGAGGTCATCAGCGCAGGCGGACACACCTACGATGAGGACGACGCGATGCTCCGTGAGGTTGTGCGATGATCCGCCGTACACCGCGCCCGGAGACGAACTGGACGGTCATCCGTAACGAGGTGATTGGGGACGACCGGCTGTCGTTCAAGGCGACCGGGGTGCTCGTCTACATCCTGTCCAAGCCTGACCATTGGCAAACCTCCACCGCCCACCTTGCCACCGTCAAGAAGGAAGGCCTCGACGCGATCCGGACCGCTATGACTGAGCTGGAGCGCGCAGGGTATGTGAAGCGGCGCAGGTATCAGGACACGCTCGGACGCTGGAAGTACGACATCGACGTATTCGACAGCCCTGTGTGTAACCCTGTGGACAATGTGGACAAACTGAAGCCACCTCACAGGGATAAACCTCACGGGGATAATGCCGACGTATTAGTAAAGACTGAACAAGTAAAGACTATGAGAGAACTGGCATCTAGTGAGATACCCATGCCACGACTCTGTGGACAATGCCACGGCATCGGCAAGACAGTCGACACCAACGACGTCATCCACCAATGCGCCGCCTGCGCCGGAGCCGGGATCGGCTGATGGAAGATCAACCGCTCCAAGGCTCGCTATTCGGTGCGCCACAAGTAGCGATCTCCTCCGACGACTACTACACGCCTAAATGGGTGTTCGACGCACTTGGTTTACACTTCGACCTTGACGTTGCCTGCCCTCCAGACGGGCCGCCGTTCACGCCTTGCTCCAAGTACTTCACACCAACCGAGGATGGCTTGGCTCAACCGTGGGACGGTTTGGTTTGGTGTAATCCGCCATACTCGAAGCCCGGACCTTGGGTCGATCGATTCGTATCCCACGCAAACGGCGTAGCACTCCTACCGTTCACCCGTGGCGCATGGAACAATAGACTTTGGAACTCAGACTTTGACGCCGTCTTTGTGCCTCACATGAAGTTCCACCGACCGGGAATGACAACGCCACAAGGTTCAGGGGTGTTCGCGAACGTCATCTGGGCCGCAGGAACACAGGCCAAGGCGGCACTCAAAGCCTCAGACCTTGGCAAGGTGCGCTAATGCCCACCGGCAACCCCATCTACAAAGACCCACGCTGGAAGGCCCTACGCCAACAGGTACTAGCAGAAGAACCCACCTGCCACTGGTGCCACCGAGCACCATCCACCCAAGCCGACCACGTCATCGAACTAGACCGAGGCGGCGACCCATTCGACAGACTCAACATCGTCGGCTCCTGCGCCCCCTGTAACTCAGCTCGAGGAGCCAGATACGTCAACCGCAAAACAGCCCAACGCATCCAAACACGACGCGAAGCCACCAAACCCTTTTTATTTGCAGACAACAAGCACCCCGATGCCCCATCCTCATTCTCTCTGAACGAGACGGAACCAGCCGGAACCGGCTTGGACCGAGCCGGATCGGACACGCTTCTAGGCGGATCTGCTCCGAGGCTGGTCACGCCGGTTGAGGCGGCTGGCACTTATGGGCCTGAGGTCGGGTCGTTTGCTGAGGCGATCTATGGGATCACCCTGATGCCGTGGCAACAGAAGGTGATCGACGACCAGCTGTCGTTCGGCGAGGACGGTCGGCTTCTGTTCTCGAGCGCGCTCACGTCAACGGCCCGTCAGCAAGGGAAGTCGGTCGCGTTGAAGGTGTTGGCTTCATGGTGGGCGGTCGGCATGGCGACGCACCGGGGAACTCCCCAGTCGGTCGTGCTGGTGGCGAACGAGTACGAGCGCGTCTCGGTCATGTTCCGTGAGATGGAGCCGGTGCTCACCGAGAAGTTCGGAGCCAAGTCGTACAAGTCGTTCGGACGTGAGTCCCTCACGTTCCCGGACGGGTCGACGATCCGGCTCGCAGCTGCCACAGACGGCAAACACGGCTACTCCATTGACTACCTGCTTCTGGACGAGATTTGGCAGATCAAGCCGTCCGTGGTCTATCAGGCCTTCCGTCCGGCGATGATCGCGCGCCGAGACTCCCAGATGTCCTGCTGGTCCACCGCCGGAGACGCAGGATCAACCGTCCTCCAGCAGATGCGCGCCCAAGGCATCCAAGCGATCGACTCCGGGCAAACAGGCCGCGCCTACTTCTGCGAATTCTCACCCCCTGCCGGCGTGGATCCGTCCGACCGGCGATGGTGGCCCATGGCAAACCCAGCCCTCGGCATCACCGTCGACCTAGAAGCCCTCGAGGACGCATGGCAGTCAGTACCGCGCGCCGAGTTTGTGCGCGCCCACCTCAACCTCTGGCAAGGAGCTAACGACTCATGGCTACCCCCGGATGTCTGGGACGGCCTCGCAGTCAACATTGACGCACCAACTGGAGGCTTCCTCGCTGTGGACTCCAGCCTTGACGAGAACCGGATCGTCGGAGTGCGAGCCACTCGCATCGGCATTGAGATTCTGATTACCGTCGCCTTCGTCGTCGACCGCCAACAGGCCATGTGGACCGAGATCGCCAAAGTGCTCGACGACACCGACTGCCAACTGTTGATACCAAAGGGCTGGGAACCACTCGTCCCCCCCGATTATCGGAGACGGACCGAGTACTTCGGGTACCAAGAACTAAAGACGATGACCCCGATCGTGCGCCGCGCAATCCTTGACGGACAGATCCGCCACACCGGCGAAGTCGCCCTCGCTGAGCACATCAACCAAGCCGTGATGGTGAAGACGAACGACGGCGCACCCCTGTCGTCACAGAAGTCCCCGGGCCCGATCGAACTGGCTCGCTGTGCTGTCTTCGCCGCCGGACGCGCACTCGCCCCAGTCGTCCGCAAGAAGGCCGCCTTCGCATCCGGCTAACATGAGTAGACGACCGCCGACATAGGTGGGAGACTCCGCCGTATGGCATTCGGCAAGCAGAAGCAGAAGGCGGCGTTTGCGTCCGCACCGCTCAAAGCTGCCGCCGGATCCGCCGCCCAGATCGGTCAGTTCTACACCTACTCAGTCGGGAGTGCGGAAGAACAGGCCCTAAGCATCCCCACCGTTGCCCGGTCCGTACAGATGATCGCGTCGGTCGTGGGATGCCTTGGTCTCAAGCATTACACGCTCCAATGGACCGGCGAGGAATACGAGGAGATCTACCTCGAGCTGGAACAATGGATGCGCCAGCCGGACCCCAAGGTCACCCGGAACTTCATCATGTCCCAAACATCCACGGACCTGATGCTTCACGGATCAGCCTTCTGGTATGTGACCAGCCGATCCACCGCCACCGGCAGACCCCTCTCCTTCCAATGGCTCCCGGCCTCCATGGTCACCCTCGAGGACCAGCAAGGTCCGCAACGCTTCGGCCCGTCTGAGCAAGCGATGTTCAACGGCGTGAACCTCAACATGGAGAACGTTCTCCAGTTCATCGCACCGACCCAAGGTCTCCTGTTCACCGGGCAACGCGCCATCCAGACTGCGATCAAACTGGACCGCGCCGCCGACCGGTTCGCCGTGAACGAGATCGCCGCCGGATACCTTCAGCAGACCGACGCATCCGAACCCATGTCCGGCGAAGAACTCGCAGAACTCGCCGCAGCATGGTCCGCCGCACGACGCTCCTCCGCCATCGGCGCACTCAACTCGGTCGTCACGTTCAAGGAATTCACCTCCGACCCGAGCAAACTCCAGCTCGTCGAGTCGCGCCAGTTCCAAGCCCTTGAACTGTCCCGGCAGTGCGGAATCCCCCCCTATCTGTTGGGCATCGGTGTCCCCGGCTCGTTCACCTACCAGAACGCACAGCAGGCCCGACAGGACCTGTACCTGTTCGGAGCTAAGCAGATCCTCACCGCGATTGAAGAGACCTTGTCGTCGTCGTTCTGTCTGCCACAAAACCGGTTCGTGAAGTTTGACGTGGAGCACTACCTCTACGAGAACTCCATGGCTGACGTGGAGATTGAAGACACCGCCGACATCCGCATCGAAGAAGGAACCAGACGATGATCCGACTCACCGCCCAATACGTCACCTTGGACGCAGCTGAAGGCGATCAGCCTTCCCGGACGATCACCGGCCTCGCTGTCCCGTGGGACACCGTCGCCACCCTGTCCGGAGGCGAACAAGTCAAGTTCCTCAAGGGATCACTCCCCGAGGACGGACCGGCACCCAAACTGCTCGAGTACCACGACGACACGCGCGTCATCGGTGTCGTCACCGAACGAGTGTCCACCGATGAAGGCATGATGTTCTCCGCCAAACTGGCGCGCACACGCGCCGCCGACGACAGCCTCGAACTGCTCGCCATGGGCGCACTCGACTCGGTCTCCGTTGGCGCAGTCCCCACCAAGTTCAAGCGCACCGCCGGAGGAGTCCTCGAGGTCTCCGAAGCCCGATGGCTCGAACTGTCCGTCGTCACAGTCCCGGCCTACGCAGACGCGCAGGTCTACTCAGTCGCCGCCTCTGCCGAAGAAGCGGAAGCGAACGAACCCCAGCAAGAAGAACCCAACCCAACCCACAACTCCGAGGAGGAGAACATGGACACCCAGCCCAACCCCGTCGAGGCCGCCGTCGCCACGACCCCGATCTACGCCACCGCGAAGCGTGAATTCCAGATGCCGAGCGCAGGCGAATGGATCGCCGCACAGCTTCAGGGTGGCTCCTACGCCGCCAACTTCAACGCCAACCTCCGCGCCGCCGCCCCCGACGTGACCACGTCTGACCTCGACGGAATCCTTCCCCTGCCGATCGTGGCCCCGATCTACTCGGGAATTCAGGGCTTGCGCCCGGTCTGCGATGCGATCGGGGTGCGCGCTCTTCCGGCCTCCGGCAAGGTCTTCATCGTGCCGAAGATCACCACGCACACCAGCATCGGCGGCCCTGCCACGCAGAACGCCACGATCACCGCCGGTCAGTACATCGTCGACGACATTCAGGTCACCAAGGACATCTACGGCGGCTACGTCGAAGTCTCCGAGGCTTCGATCGACTGGTCGTCGCCCGAAGTGCTTCAGGGCCTCATCGAGGACATGGCGAAGAAGTACGCACTCGCCACGGACAATGCGGCGGCGGACGCGCTCCTCGCTGGCACCTCGCAGACCACCGGCAACGTCGCCCCCACCGACCCGGCTGACTGGATCGCCAAGGTGTACGCCTGCGCGAACACCATCCTGAGCAACGGGTACTACCTGCCCGACCACCTCTTCGTCAGCGGTGACGTATTCGCGCAATTGGGCCAGCTCACGGACGGTTCGGATCGTCCGCTCTTCCCTCAGGTCGGCCCGATGAACGCCTTCGGCACCATGACCCCCGGAAGCCGCGACGCGACCGTCTTCGGTCTGCGTCTCGTGGTGGACACCAACTTCGCCGCCAAGACCACCATCGTCGGAGCTGCCGCCACCGGAGCCTTCCGGGTGTACGAGACCCAGAAGGGCACCGTCAGCATCGACAACCCGTCGACCCTGTCGCGCACCATCGCATTCCGTGGCTACTTCGCCCCGAAGATGATCGACGCGAACCAGTTCATGAAGATTCCGCAGGCCTGACGCACGGCAACGCAGAAGGAACAAGGACCTGATCATGGCGACATTCACAGTCATTGAGCACATGAGGCTTGATGACTACGCCATCGTTCAGACCCTTGAGGACACCGAGATCGGGGTCGGGCAGACGATAACTCTGTCCGGCCTCGGTCACGGCCTGAACGGCACCCACACCGTCTTCGCAGTCCCCACGTTCTTGTTCATCGGAGTCGACGACGAAGGCGATCTTCTCTACAACCCGGAGATCATCGTCCCGAATCAACTGCTGTTCTACGACGCAGGCGACGACCTCGAGCGGTCCGCCGCGATCCCCACCGGAACCCTGACGTGGAGCATCAGCTGTACGTGGACCACCTCGGCCCTCGTCACCGAATTCCTCGGCATCTCCGGCGCAACCGCCAACGACACCGCCTACATCGCCACCTGCGTCGCCGCCAGCAACCAATGGTGCTTCCGTCGCCGTCAACAAGCCGGATACTTCGACTCCCCCACCACAGCCCCAGATGCGTCAATCCAACTCGGAGCGACACTCATGGCTGCGGCCCTATACCGGGAACGTGGCTCAGTGGACTCCTTCCAGTCCTTTGAGACCATGTCGGTCGGAGTGCCCACCCTGACGAACGGTCGGATCCTCCAACTGCTCGGAGTACGCAGGAGTCAGGTGGCATGAGATGGCAGCCACAGGAATGTTCGCGGAAGCGATCACAGCAGTCGCCAACGTCATCACTGCGAAGGGTTACGTTCCCGTCACCGACCCTCGCAACGCGCGACCGCTCACCGTCTTCATCGAGCTGCCTACCTTCAACGCCTTCACCTACAACGTCGGCGACATCACCCTCACGATCCGAGTCTTGGCTCCGCCACCCGGCAACCAAGACGCAGGCGACTACCTCCTCACCGCCATCGACGCTCTCATGAACTCGACATTGGCGATCACCGGAGGGCAACCCACCATCGCACAGATCGGGTCGCAGGAACTACCTGCCTACGACCTGACCGTACGTATCTCCAGCAAACGCAACTAACAGAAGGAGCCAACCATGGCGACAACCACATTCCTGTCCAACGCAACCGTGAACATCACGCAAGGCGCGACGACCTACGACGTGTCCGATCAAGTTCGGTCCGCCACCCTGTCCGTCGGCTACGACTCGCTCGAGGCGACCGCCATGGGCGACACTGGCCGCCGCTTCGTCCAGGGCCTCCAATCTGTGAGCGTCTCGCTCGAGTGCTACCTGTCCTACGGCGGATCCGGCGCCACCTCCGAGATCGAGACCATGTGCGCCGCCCTCGTCGGACAGGGATCCACCACCCTCGTCATCTCCCCCAGCGGAACCACCGAGTCCGCCTCGAACCCGGAGTACACGATCACGAACGCCATGCTCGCCTCCTTCAGCCCGGTCGCCTCGACGGTCGGCGAGCTGGCGATGATCACGCTCGAATTCGTCGGCGGAACTTGGGCGCGCGACATCACCTGATCCGCACACCCGGCTGAGTAGGATTCGCCCATGATCGGAATGACCATCCAAGTCGTGATGAACGACGGCGAGATCCACGAAGCCCCCGTGACCTTCGCGGTCGCCTGCCGTTGGGAGGACCACCACCCCAACCTGTCGTGGTCCAAGTTCCTCGAGGACGTGAAGTTCAAGCCGATGGCCTACCTCGCATGGGAGGCCGTGAAGGCGGCAGGTGTCCCGGTCAAGTTGTTCACCCCATGGCTGGACACCGTCGCCGAGGTCAAGTTCATCCCAAAAGAACGAGCAGGCACCCCGGAGAAGTCACCCGACTGATCGCCACGCTGGCCCTCCGAACCGGCATAGCACCCGGACTCCTGCTCAACACAGAACCATCGGTCGTCAACGAGATGATCCGACAACTAAACGAGCAGGACAAAAAGGCAGAACAGGCCAGACGATGAGCGCACAGGTCAAGGGACTAGGCGAGACCCTCCGGGATCTCGGCAAGGTGGAGCCGGAACTCCGCCGTACCCTGAACCGTGAGATCCGCAACGTGGTGAAGCCGCTCGTCACCGACATCAACGCGCGCATCCCATCCACCCCACCCCTGTCCGGCATGGCGCACAACGGACGCACCGGCTGGGCTAATCGCAAAACAGCCGTCATCAAGATCGACGCGCGCCGCCCCCGACGCGACCTCAACGCCACCACAACCGGCAAACCGGTCAACGTGGTCCGCATCGTCACTCGAGGCGCACCGGTCGCCATCGTCGACATGGCAGGCAAAGCCGGCGGCGGAACCTCACGACGCGAACTGAAGTACCAGCGACCCAACTTTGCGTCAGCCCTCAACGCACAACTCGGCACAGCGTCACGGTTCATGTGGCGCGACATCGACAACCGGCTCGGACCTACCATCGCCGAGATGGAGAAGGTCGTCGCCGATGTCGTCCAACAAGCCAACCGGCAACTCATGAAGGTCAGGCTCTAATGGCAATCCAGATCCCCATCATCACCTCGCTCGAGGACTCCGGCATCAAAGCCGCCAAGGCCGCCTTCAACAACTTCAAGCAGGAAGTCGGCAAAGCTGAGGGTGCGATGGGCAAGTTCAAGGCTGGCGGTAAAGCCGCCTTGGACACAGTCAAAGCCAACGCCGCCACGTTCGCCTTCGCCGCTGGAGCGTCCATCGCCACCTTCGCAGGCAAAGCCATCGGAGACTTCCAAGACGTAGCGATCGCCGCCGGAGAACTAGCAGACGCAACGGGCCTGACCGTCGAGGAGGCTTCCCGGCTGGCTGAGGTCGCCGGGGACATCGGCATCGAGACCGGAGTGCTGGAGACCGGCATCGGCAAGATGAACAAGGTTCTCGGCAACTCGCCCGAACTGTTTGAGGAACTGGGCGTACAGGTCGCCTACGCCAAGGACGGCACCGTCGACGCGAACGAGACCTTCCTGAACGTGATCGACCGGCTAAACGGCATCAAGGACCCGGCGGAACGTGCCCGGGTGGCCTCGGAGCTGCTCGGCAAGGGCTGGCAGTCCATGTCCGAGCTGATTGCCGGAGGCTCCGACAAGCTCCGCAAGTCGCTCGACTCGGTCTCTGACGCGAAGGTCATTGACCAGAAGGAACTGGACAAGGCTCGCAAGTTCCGCGAGAACATGGACCAACTGAAGGACGGCTTTGAGGACTTTGCGATCGCACTCGGCGAGAACCTTGTACCTATCCTCGGCAAAGCCGTGGAACTGCTCGCCGACATCACTGGCGCAGTCAATAAAGTCATCGACTTCAAGCCAGCCGGAGACGTAATTGAGAAGATCACCCCCGGCCTCAAAGACCAAGCCGAACAGTTACAGAAGCTCCACGACGGCTGGACCGGCTACACCGACGCGCGCCTCGCAGCCGCCGAACAAGACCGCTACGTCATTGAGGGCCTACAGGACACCGAGGATGCCATCTATGAGCTGAACATCGGCTGGCAACGCCTTCTCGACACGCTGGATACGCAGGACGCGATCAACGAGGCGCGCGAGGCCGTCGAGGAGCTGAAGACCGCCGCCGCCGAAGCCTTCGCCGACCCGTCCAAGGTCGCCGCCTACGAGGAAGCCGTCGCCAACGTCATCCGCGAGATCGCCCTGCTCGCTGAGACGATCAACCTGTCCAACCAAGACCAGAACCAGCTCCTCGTGCTGGTCAACACCGGGCAACTGGAACGCGCCGTCGCCCTTCTCGCCATCATCAAGACCGGGTCGGCTCGAGGGATGAACGTGTCGGTCGGTCAGGCCGTCCAATCGGTCATGGAGAACGAAGCCTTCCTCGGCACCCTCGGAATCCCCGGACGCGCGATGGGTGGCCCGGTGTCCGCCGGAACGTATCTGGTCGGCGAGCGCGGCCCGGAGCTGCTTACCCTCGGCTCCGGACAGTCCGGGTACGTCACCCCTAACTCGGCTCTCGGCGGCAACACGATCAACGTGACCGTCACGTCAGCCGACCCGGACGCAGTAGTAGCCGCACTCCAAAAATGGGTGAGGAATAACGGTGCCGTCGCACTCGCCACCACCTCCGGAGTCAGATTCTGATGGCCTTCGATCTGGCGTGGACCGTCAAGTACGGCGACATAGGCGGACTTACCGACATCACCAGTTACGTCACCGACTTTGTTGTTGACCTAAACGCCAACATCGGATCAGCAGGCCGAAGCACCTGCCAAATCACGATCAACAACAACGGCGGACAATTCACCCCAAACGGTTCCGGCACCTATGCGTCAGTCAACTGGTTTAAGCAAGCCGTCGTGATCTCATGTACCGGCGCAGGGCTCACCGAGTCCGTGTTTGTCGGTCTTATTCAAGACTTCGAGATCGTCCAAGTATCACCCAAACAGTCCGTGGTCAGCATCCGAGGCCTTGACTTCCTCTCGATCGCTGGTCGGTCGTCCAACCAACTAACCGAGACAGGCGGCGGCTTCAATCTAAGACTTAACGAATTCATTGACTCGTTCTTTAATCCGTCGTACTTCTACGCGCAGACATCCGCGACCCCCACGATGGGATCGACCACCTCGCTCAATTCGCGGACAACGAGCACGATGGTCACCAATACCGTGACCTCCTTACTAACCTTCGGACTCACACAGGGCACCCTCGGAGATTGGCTGAACAATCAAGGGCTACCGACCGCTCCCGGCACCGCCTACGCAACCGACTACACGATCACCTCCGACCGCTGGTTCTGGAAGTACGACACAATTGACTCAACCCTCAACAGAACCACCCGGGCCTACACGACCACCATGGTCGACGGCTCGTCAGCCCTCACCACCGGGCAAGTCCCGTTTGACCAGATCAACGTGGGATTCCAACAGGACGAATTAACGAACCAGTGTTACGCCAACCCGTCGTATGTATTCAGCGCAATAGCACCAGTGACCTCAACTAACACCACGTCACAAAACCAATACGGCGTACGCGCCAGATCGTACGCAACCTGTATTCCGTCGTTCAATTACAACGCCACCATTTACTTGAACCAGTTTATGAATACGGTCGCCAACTTCTGGGCCAACCGGTACGGCACCGTCCGCTACATCCCCGACCGCATCACAACCAGTTACAAACTGCTTCGAGCACGAGCAGTCGACGACGGCGCAGCACTCCAAGCCTTCATCCGTCTACTGTCGTCCGGCAGTGCCGTCTGGAACCGGCAGGCGATCACCTACAAGGGTGCCGGGATGACTTCATCGGCGACGTTCCAAACGGTCAACACAGGCCGTCGAATCTACGCCACCCCATCCGACACTCGAATAGAATTGACGTTGGTGGCAGGTGCCGACAATCAGTCATTCGAGTTAGATTCATCCACCTACGGCGTATTAGACACCAACAGATTGGCGTAACCATGACTTACCCCTCATTCACTAGCGGCGACATTCTGACGGCGGCGGACATGAATGCTGTCGGCTTGTGGCTGGTCAAGACGCAGACGGTCGGTTCCGCTGTCGCCTCAGTTGCGGTCACCGGAGCCTTCTCGAGCACATACGACAACTATCTAGTGACGTTGGAAGGCGGCACAATCTCGGCTAACGCCTCAATCGGAATTCAACTTGGAGCGTCGACCGCTGGCTATACCGGATTCCTGACTTATGGCAACGCAACGACAAACCTTGTACAAGGGGCAGGTCGTAGTAATGCGGCGATTATGAATTGGGTCGGCGGCGGCGTCGCAGGTCAACGCGCCCACGTTCATGTTCAAGTATTCGGCCCCAATAAGGCCGCTTACACGAAGTTCCTGAACGGCGCTTATCAGTCTGGTACCAGCGACGGTTACGGCACTCTTCAGGGCGAACATCGGGTCGCTACCGCCTACACCGACTTCACCCTCACGCCCGATACCGGCACCCTGACCGGCGGCACAATTCGCGTCTACGGCTACAAGAACGGACTCTCATGACCCCCGAGGAATACAAGACCCTGTACCCCCAAGACTCGGTGTACATCCAAGTCGACGACACCGAACGACTGATGACCGACGAAGAATACGAAGCATTCGTCGCGCAAGGTGTCTACAACAGCAACCATCCGCTCCCATGAGATCCGCCGCCATCCTCGTCGCCCTGCTCGGGGCCGTCGCGATCTGGGTCGTTGCCGGATGCTCCGACCGTGTACGCCACAACTGCGACACCGCCCCCACCGCCCAACGATGCGAGGTCACCCCATGAAGAAGTACACCAACAGCGAGATCAAAGCCCGGTTGATCTTCGTAATCGGTTGCGCCCTGTCGGTCACCTTCATGCTTGCCGTCTGCTCCCTCCTGTACGGCCTGCTCTTTGTCGTCCAACCCCTTGAGGTGTCCCCCAACGACGAGTCCGCATGGGCGACACTCAATCCGCTGGTGCTGTTCATGACCGGCGCACTCTCCGGAGTACTGGCCTCGAACGGCCTCAAGGACAAAGAACAGAAGGATGACCAATGATCTCCACCCGAACCACGGTCACAACAGCCCCAGTAAAAATCGTCACTAAGGCAATCAACCGGCCTCGAACGATCGTGATCCGCCCGGACGGCAACGATGTCTACATCGGCGGCTCCGACGTGACCATCAGCAACGGCCTCAAGATCGACAACAACACGAACTTCACCGTGGAAGTCCCTCAAGGCGAGGAGCTGTGGGCTGTCGTTCCGACCGGCACCCACGCCGTCATCATTCTCACCCACTACGCCGCCACCTCATGACCGAAGCAACCAAGTTCCGTTCATGGCAGAAGGCCGGGGAACCAAGCCCAGCTCACGCCGCCGCCTCCCCCAACCTCACAAAGATCGCCGCCTTCGCTAAAGACCGCTGGGGCCTCAAGAACCTCGGCATCTACAACCGGCGACCGATCCGAGGAGGAACCTCATGGTCATCCCACGCCTTCGGCGCAGCTGTTGACCTCGGCTACACCGACCAGACCGTCCTCGAGGCTGAGATCCTTCCGTGGCTGATCGCCCACTCCGAGGAACTAGGCATCCAAAGGATCCACCACTATCGGCTGAAGCAGTATTGGGAAGCCGGTCGCGGCTGGGTGAAGCGGTCCCCCGGACAAGGCGACGCATGGATCCACCTCGAGGTCCACCCCGACCGTTGGAACGACATCACCCCGATCGCTGAGAGGCTCCTAGGATCCCCTCAGACCGCTCCAAGCGTCCCTTCCGCACCATCACAGCCCACCTACCCCGGCAAGCCTTTACGCTTCGGCTCAAGCGGCCCTGCCGTCGTCGCCATCCAACAAGCCCTCCGCATCACCCCCGACGGGCAGTTCGGACGCGCCACCGACCAACACGTCCGCGACTTCCAAAAAGCCCGAGGCCTGATCGTGGACGGCGTAGTCGGCCCCGTCACATGGAAGGCCCTGTATCCCTAACATCGACTCTCCAAGTCGGTAGACCGTAGGGAACCCTTCCGCCAGCCCTGCTGGACCGACCTCAAGGAGAACCACATGAAGCTCAGAACCACCGACCTGATCGTTCTCGCATTCATGGGCATGATGTCCGTGATCGCCGGGAACGAGATCCTCCACCGAATCCTCGAGACCGACCCGGCACCCCAGCCAGCCGTCGTCACCGAGCCGACATTCCGCACCATCCCCCTCGCCCCCGTCCCCTCAACTTCGGCAACCACCACCACAACCACCTCAGAGGCCCCTAAAACGGCCCACGACGCGCTCCAAGCCGATCTGAGCACCCTGATAGCCCTCGACACACCCTGCCAAGAATGGGCACCGCTCGCCCTTGAGGTCGGCTGGCCCCAAGAAGAGCTGGTAAACGTCCTTGAGGAGATGTGGCAGGAATCCCGGTGCCTCAACATCATTCCCGGACACAAGAACTTCAACGGACATGACCACGGGCCGCTCCAGATCAACCAAGTATGGTCCGACGAGACCGCCAACCTGTTCGGGTCGTGGGACCGCATCAACGAGCCAGCCGTAAACCTTGCGATGGCCCTCGAGATCTGGCGATGGCACGACCATCACCATGGCTGTGGCTGGGAGCCGTGGAGCCGGACGTGCTGAACATCAACCAGCCCAGCTGGATGGAACAAGCCGACTGCCAGAACCTGCCCACCATCATCTTCTTCCCCCAGCCCGGTCGGCAAGGTGCCGCCGACGCGAAGCGCGCCATCAAGATCTGCCACGCCTGCCCGGTCCGCGAAGCCTGCCTCGCGTACGCCATGTCGTTCCCCGATCGGAGCCTCCCCGGCATCTGGGGTGGCACTACCGAACGGGAACGATCGCGGCTCCACCACTCCGCGACACCCATCCGCTACCGTGTCGGATAAATCCACGAGAGGATAATCCGATGACCGACAGCATCGAAGAAGCCATACGGCAAGCCACCTTGGCCCTAGAGGAAGCCACCTCGAGGATCCTGACGATGGCGCACGAGATCGCACGACTCCGAGACGACC
>Ga0315907_10004312_pt1 | contig 16046 bp, 15 predicted proteins | sample LakEriMetagenome_3_FD_203525 | JGI IMG/M metagenome (GOLD analysis project Ga0315907, IMG submission 203525) | Freshwater fungal communities from buoy surface, Lake Erie, Ohio, United States - Buoy 12 MA123 | ecosystem: Environmental > Aquatic > Freshwater > Lake > Lake biofilm | place: USA... | reverse complement strand
TGCGACCAAATCTTGAATTTAAAATAATTGATTAGTAAAATAAACGGTTGAATGTTAATTAAAAAAATTAAAAGTTACATTGGACATAAGTATCAGTTTTTCAAAAAAAACAAAAAAATTGATCTTTTAATTATTGATGATTTTCTTCCTTCAACATTGTCTCCTTGGAGAAATTACGAATTTGATGAATTGGTTAAATCTATTCCAAATTCAGTTGTTTCATGCGATTTATCAGTTTATTATCACTACGATAAAGGAAAATCCTATGGGGATAATTTAAATGAATTATCGAATGATTATCCATATCTCGCATCAAAATGTAGTAAATTAAGTCTTTTTCAAAATGCGAATGTTGGGCTCGCTTATACCTTGTTTTATCATAATATATGCCGATACTATCATCATTTTGAAAAACATAAAATGCCTTTTGCTTTTACCTTATATCCAGGAGGAGGGTTTGTTCTTGGTAATTTAGGTATCGATAACAACTTAAAACTAATTTGTAGCAGTCCGTATTTTAGAGGTGTTATTGTCAATCAACCTTTCGTGATGAGATATTTGTTGGAAAACAATATTGCTGACGCAAGTAAAATCAAATTGATTTCGGGTGTTCCTTTAAAGATTGAAAACTACCTAAAGAGAGAAGACAATGAGCGTAAGTTTAATCACAATTCTTTTGAGGTTTTATTTATGGCAAATAAATATATGATTCAAGGGTTTGATAAAGGATTTGATTTATTTCAAATGATTGCAAAACAATTAATCAAAGAATTCCAAGATATAAAATTTCATATCGTTGGTGGATTTTCTGACTGTGATTTGAATTTTAATGAGTTGAAAGAGTTTTTTATTTTTCACGGTCAATTAAATGAAAGTGATTTCGAAGGCGTGATCTCAAAAACTCAGATTTGTATTTCGCCTAATAGAATTAATGCCTTATCAGAAGGATCTTTTGATGGCTTCCCTTTGGCATCATCAGTAACTGCCGGGTTGCATAATAATTTATTAGTACTAACGGATCCGTTAAATCAGGCGAAGGAAATTGGTTTAGTTGATGGAGAAGATTTTATCAAAATTTCCACCGATGTATTTGAAACTCACCAAATTCTTAAAGAATTATTAGCAGAGAAGGCTAGAATGAAATTGATTGCAAAAAATGGTCAAATTAAATTACAACAATTGTATAACCGAGAAAATCAAATTGATCCAAGACTTAACTTTATAAAAACAATTCTAAACTAAATGATTCCCGTAACTAAATCGTTTTTGCCCCCCTTGGAGGAATACACGGCACAAGTGCAACGTGCCTATAACAACGGTTGGTTGACTAATCGGGGCAAATTGGTTTTGGAATTAGAAGAAAAATTAACGACTTATCTTGCTTTGGAAGAAAGTAGGATTTTGCTCATGAACAATGGAACCATTCCCCTACAAATTGCGCTTAAATGCTTGGCTCAGGGTGGGGAAGTAATTACTACGCCTTTCTCCTATGTGGCTACCACCTCCGCAATTGTTTGGGAGGGTTGCACGCCCGTGTTTGTGGATATTCACCCGGAATATCTAACCATTGATGAAACAAAAATCGAGCAGGCCATTACGGAAAAAACCACCTGTATTTTAGCGACTCACGTGTTCGGGAATCCGTGTAACATTGAAGAAATTGAACGAATTGCCAAGAAACACAGCCTTAAGGTAATTTATGACGGTGCCCATGCATTCGGGGTTAACTACAAAGGGAAAAGTATTTTTGAATATGGGGATGTCACTACCTGCAGTTTTCATGCAACCAAATTATTCCATACCGGCGAAGGAGGAGCGATTTTCTGTAAGGATCCAGCTTTGTTTCATCAGCTATATTATAGTCATAATTTTGGTCACGATGGACCCTTGGCATTTCATGGACTCGGAATCAACGGGAAGATGAGTGAATTACAGGCAGCCATGGGCTTGGCAGTTTTACCGTACATGGAGGAGATTTTAAAAGAACGAAGCCGAGTGATAACAGGTTACTATGAAAACCTTAAATTGAATCGGCTTTCACGACTTAAAATCAGAAAAGAAACACATTGGAATTCAGCATATTATCCGGTGTTATGTGAATCTGAGAATCAATTATTGGAAATAGAAAAATCATTACATGATATCGAGGTTTTTCCGCGCAGATATTTTTATCCGTCGCTAACCAAATTACCTTATATTCCGCAAAGCAGCTGTGAGATTGCATCTGATGTATCTTCCCGGATTTTATGTTTACCCTTATTTTATGGTTTAAGTGAAAATGAAGTAAAGGTTATTGCCTCGATTATTAATAATTTTTAAGTTAGAACACATGATAATTATAGGAGCGGGAGGACATGCCTTAGAAGTTTTAAATGAACTAAAACAAGCGAATCATTCGATCGGTGCGTTTTATGATGAAATTAATGTGCATGTGAATGAATTGTTCGGCATTCCGGTTTACCATGAGCCTAACCAATTACCTATGGAACCATTCGTGCTTGGCGTTGGTGGTCCAACGTTAAGACGGAAATTATACGAACAGTTTTGTGGTCAACGCACTCCAGCATCTGTCATTTCATCGTCTGCCCAAGTGAGTTCTTTAAATACGAGATTAGGGCAAGGATTAAACCTTATGTCAGGTGTTTACATTGGTCCTAATGTTACAATTGGTGACGGTTCTTTGGTGAATGCGCGTTCAGGAATTCATCACGATTCTCAAATCGGTTCGTTTTGTGAAATCTGTATCGGCGTTTCTGTAGCTGGACGCTGCAAAATTGGAAACGAGGTTTTTATTGGCATGGGGGCACTTATCCTACCTGGTGTTACAATCGGCGATCAAGCCATCATAGGCGCTGGCGCAGTGGTAACGAAAGATGTTCCTGCGGGTGTTACAGTTAAAGGGGTACCGGCGAAGTGACAAGAAAACCAAATATCTTGTTGGTTGGGGATATGCCTGGTTGGGCATTTCATAACATCATTACCTTTGTTCGCACTAAGGTTCAGGGCTACAATTTTTATTACGATTATACCATTTATAACCCTAAGGAAAATTCGAAAGTCACCTCAGACATTGAGGTGAAGCGCCGCCATATTGCACCAAGGACAATAAAAAAAACAATTCCATTTCAGCAAACCTTCTTGCTAAAAGGACTGGTATATCGAGTAATTAATTGGTTAAATCAACTTGGACTTTTGTCATATAATGGCGACGGACAATTTCGGAGGATTCGTAAGAATAACACCTATGATCTGGTTTTATTTTTGGATTATTACATGGATAAAGACGCTGACTTCGGGCATATCAAGGCTAAAACTCGAGTTAAAGGGATTTTTACCGCTCAATTTCCCCCCAAAGGAATCCGTATTGATCCCAACATATCATTAGAAGAATTTTGTAAAAACTACTTAACGGACAGTAATGCCTTACTGGTTGGTGCTCCTTGCATTGCGCAAACATATACGGATGTCTTTACTAAGCCGATTTTTTTTGCTAATATGGCCTATGATGAAAAGGTATTTTGCCCAACATCAAAAGAGTTAAATATAAACGAGCCTTTAATTGTTGGTTGGACAGGTAATCCGGACAGAGACTTTAAAGGGTTTTATTCACATGTGATTCCAGCAGTGGAACATTTGAAAAATCTTGGTTATTCCATTGAATTGAAAACTCAGTTCGATGGGACCCTCAATTCCTTGGCAGATTTTTGGAATAAGGTAGATGTTGCTTTAATTACATCAGAGGCTGATGCGGGTCCTTCTATGTTCATGGAAGCAAGCCTGTGTGGTGTTCCAAGCATTAGTACCCGAATCGGTTTACCAAACGATGTGATTGAAGATAAAGTGAATGGACTATTTTGCGATAGAAACGTTGCAGATATTGTGGATAAGTTGAAATTTTTGATCGACAACAAAAAGATACATCGAGCAATGAAAGACAACATAAGAGCGACTTATATCAGTAGGCTTGGAGTTGAGATTCAAAAAGCCCGATGGAAGTCACTCTTTAATGCAGTATTAAATGAGTAAGACGCGCATCTTTTTCTTCTTCCCCTTAGCCTCCGTTGGGGGTACAGAACGTGTTCATTTGGATGTTTTGAATGCCCTATCGAATTACCCTATGGAAATATTCATACGTTATCGAGTGAATCCATGGAAAGGAATGGCGCATCGGCGAACAAAAGAAGCTAAACGTGAAGGAGTTCAATGGCTTTCTTTGTTTAACGCATTTGGCTCTGTAACTTTTCTGTCCACTTTTCTAGAAGCACCAAGGTTTGGAAGGCTAATTCGTGCTTGGTACATCAAGCGCTTAGCCCGTAAAATTAATTCAGCAACGAATCCAGTAGTCGTATTTTGGCATCGAGAGTCCATTGAGTTTTTATTGCCTTTTCTTGAATCTCATGTGAAATTGGTAGACATTGTGCACAACAATGCTAATAATTCAGTGGCCGACCCACACTACTTGAATAACGATTTAGCCCTTCGGATTGACCGTCGTGTTTTGGTTAATGTTGGATTATTGAATTGGATCAAGCCCTTGTATTCAAATGCGGGCCATCCATCGGAGTTATTAGAACGAATCAAGGTGATTAACCATAAAGTGAACTTCCCCTCATCGATTCCAAACAAACCATCAACGGATTTTAATGTGATTTTTGTTGGACGTGATGCTAAAGAAAAACGAGTTGACTTATTTCTCGAAATAGCATCACGCTGCGCTGATTTAAACGCGATTAAATTTCATGTGGTGGGTATTAAATCAGAATTATCGAGTGAATCAAACATAACCTGGCATGGTGTAGTTTTAGATCAAGCGCACATTGAATCTATTTATTCGCAATCCCATGTATTGGTTATGACTTCAGAAAGTGAAGGGTTTCCTAAAGTGATTGCTGAATCAATGGCCTTCGGGTGCGTTCCAATAGTAACTGCTGTTGGAGGTATTCCATCCGTGTTACAGGATGGGGATTGTGCGATTTTGACCAATCCTGATTTGTGTGTTGAAGAAAGCATTGCACATATAGTAACCTTAAGCCAACACCCATTAGATTTTAATGAACGTTCGAAAAAGGCTTATTTTTACGCAAAGGAACACTTCGATTCCGAACGTTTCGATAATGAATGGAAAAAACTCATACAATCCCTTGGTTAGTGTAATTATTCCGAATTATAACCATGCATCTTATCTTCGAGAGCGCATCGATTCTGTGTTAAATCAATCTTACAGAGATTTTGAGGTGATTGTATTGGATGATTGTTCATCCGACAACAGTCGAGAAATCATTGAAAGATATAGAGGTCATGAGAAAATCAGTCACATTGAATACAACAGCCTTAATAGTGGAAGTACCTTTAAACAATGGCAAAAAGGATTGGAATGCGCAAAAGGTGAATGGATTTGGATTGCAGAGAGTGATGATGTGGCTCACCCAGATTTTTTATTGAAATGCCTTTCTTCCGTGCAGGAGCTTGACTTGGTTTTTTGCAAATCAACTATTATCAACGGGCTAGGAGAGCGGGCTACCTATCTTGGATCATCATTTTTTCCTGCAGATGAGGTGTTTAACCCAGATGTGCCTGTGCATCACATTGATTCTTCTAAATTCCTTGAAGAGCGAATGTTTAATTTTAACCACATCGTAAATGCCAGTAGCGTGTTAACTAAAGGTGCAACATTACGTCAGTTAATTCCTGAAATTACGGATTTCAAGTTATGTGGGGATTGGATGCTGTGGGTATTGATTTTATCTAACGGAAATGGATGTTACTTAAATGAAAGTCTGAATTTTTTTCGTGTACACGACCAAACCGTAAGAGCTTACCAAAGCAGTACTATGGAAACTTTTTATGAAAATACACGCATTGCTAAGTTTGTTTTTAAACAGCGTCCTACGAAAGCACTTAGAAGTAAAATTTCTGAGTATTTAATTTTTGCATATTTCAATCGGTATTCAAAGGCACAGCGCAAGGGGTCATTTTTAACGATGTTGAATCTCATTTCTGTGTATGGACTGATGGCAGTTATTCATACCTTGGCACACAAGTTGAAACATGATTGAATTATCTATTATCATCGTCAATTATAATACAGCAAATCATACTGTGGCTTGTCTTCAGTCTATTGTGAACCAGTCCATGTCGGTGTCTTATGAATTAATTGTAGTTGATAATGCTTCAACCGACCTTAGTGCTGTCTTAATTAAATCTCAGATACCCAAGGTTATTTGGATTCAAAATTCCACCAATCTTGGGTTTGGTAGTGCGGTGAATATTGGGGTGGCTAATGCTCGTGGAGCATTTATAGCTGTAATTAATTCGGATATTGTGGTAAAGGATAATGCTATCGAGCAGTTGTTGATTCGTTTTAGAACAGATCCTGAACCTGTTGGCATGGCAAATTGTAGCTTAGTCGATGAATTTGGAACACATCAAAAAGTTGTTTATTCGTACAATGCATCATTTAAAGAAATCTTAAGCTATAATCGAATACTGGCAAAATTATTCAATCGTTGGTTCAAATCAATTCCCGATGACGTTAAGGCCTTACATGGCGCATGCTTACTGATTGAGCGTTCGCTGTTTCAATCGTTGAATGGATTCGATACCGACTTTTTTTTGTATTCGGAAGAATTTGATTTGTCTCGAAGAATTTTGAAAAAAGGATATATACTAAGATGTTATGATGAGGTTTCCCTATTTCATGGAAATGAAGTAAGTAGTCCGAATAAATCATGGAATTTAAGACAGCGCAGTGCTTCAATCGCTTTGCTTTTCAGGAAAACTCACGGGGTATTTGGTTTGTTATTTTATTATTGGCTGATTGTTTTTAATTTACTGTCTAATGGGGTATTGTGGTGGCGAATGAATCTTGAAGAACGTAAGGACTTGCGGTTTTCGGCACTAATTCATCTGGCTAATCTTGACGATTATTTTCGTATTTTGTTTCGATTGAATTCAAACGTCCCAATTAAAGTCAAGTAAATGCCATTCTTTTCCATTATTCTTCCAACTTATAATAGAGTATCGTTTTTGACGCGAAGTATTGGAAGTGTATTAAGGCAAGATTTTCAAGATTGGGAACTGCTTATCATTGATGATGGTTCGACCGACCATACGAAAGAAGTAGTGTATTCCTTTAAGGATAATCGAATTAAGTATGTCTATCAAGAGAATTCGGAACGAAGTGCTGCCAGAAATAATGGAATTAATCAAGCGCAAGGCGCATGGCTTTGTTTTTTAGACAGTGACGATGAATACAGTACAAACCATTTATCCAACCTTCTTGAATTCATCAAAAAGGAAAATCCTTCCCTAGCAATAATCGCAACCGGCTTATTGATAGATCATGGAAACCAATCGATAAAAAAAGATTTTTTAGACCTTCAAGCCAACCTTCTCGAAGAAATTGGAAGGAAGTTCCTCCTTCCATCCCAAGTTTGTGTGCACCGGACTATTTTATCTAATGAGAGATTTGATGCTCGTTTTAGACTTTGGGAAGATACCCATCTTTGGTTGCGCATCGCTGCCCAATATCCGGTATATCAAATTGAACAATTTACGGTCATTCAACATGTGCATATCGATGGAACGGTCGTGCAGGGCATGAAAAAAGTGCAAATGGTTGAAGTGAATCAATATATAAGTGCAATTCTAGACCTTAAAATCAACTATGCATCACGCTTTGATGGTAAATTATCGCCATTATTTTTCGATCAATACATCGATTCAAAGTACCGAATGTATCTTTACCGAGCTAGACAAAACAAACAATTTCGAGTAGCATCTCAACTTTGGATTAAGGCGTGGCAACATCGTCCGTCGTTCTATCTTTTCACGGAATACCCTAAAATTGCATTAAACTATCTCAACATTGGTCTTCATGCGCGATAATTCTTTGAATATCCTTTTGATTGCCTCTTGGTATCCATCCAAGGAGAATCCAACAGCCGGTAGTTTTGTGCAAGAACAAGCGCATATGTTGAGAGATTTCGGTCACCAAGTCACCGTGATTCATCCGTTTATGCTCGGAACCTTCGTGAATGCCTTCAAGAAACGTTCGTATAATTCATTTTCTGAGGAATATGGTATTCGTGTCTTGCGGGTAGGTGTGGCTCCTCCACTGCCTTTTTTTCGAGGAATCTCTTATGCATATTGTTTTCAACGCGTACGTAATGCCATGAAAAACTATGGACTTAGGATGCAAGAATTTACAATCATCCACAGCCATGCCGCCTTCATGGGAGGCTATATTGCTATGAAATTCTCACAGTATCACGGAATTCCTTTTCTTCATACAGAGCATGCGTCTGGTTTACATTTTAATCCAAAACAATATACATCAACTGACATGCGGGTATTGCATAAAATATATTCAAACGCAAGGAATGTGCTTTTTGTTAGTCGCTATTCGTTAAGCAGCACGTTAAAGAACCTGAAGCTTGCCGATTCTGTACGGTACGATCTTCTTCCCAATGCGATTGATAATTCCTTTTTTGAAGAACCAATTATTCGTGATTCTGTTCCAACTAATTTTCTGATGGTAGGAGACTTTCTTCCTGTGAAAAATCACGAATTATTATTTCAGGCATGGATCATTGTTCAAGACAAATATCCCGTTGTCAATCTAACCATAATAGGTGATGGAATTGATAAAATTGAACTTATCAAGCGATTTCCTTCATTGAACCTCGACACGGTTACTGTTTTACCCCGGCTAAATCGCGCCAAATTACGAAAGGTGATGTCAACGCATGAGGTAATCTTGTCCTCAAGTATTGTAGAAACGTTTGGGTTAAGTATCGCTGAAGCCCAAGCCTTAGGAATCCCTGCCGTGGTAACAAATTCAGGAGGGGTAAGGGATATTATTACCTTAGAAACTGGAATTATAACAGAGCCAAGTGCATCGGCCTATGCCGAAGGAATATTACAAATGATTCAATCGTATCATGCCTATGACTCGATTAGGATTCGACAATTAGCCAGCCAACGTTTTGCTTCGGAAGTTATAATGAATCAGTTGAACTCAATATATCAACAAGTTCTTTAAGGGATTTTGTACTTTTGAAACGTGATTAAGGTACTCATTCTAGCGTATGACTTTCCTCCGTATGTATCTGTAGGTGGACTTCGTCCATTCAGCTGGTATAAGTACTTTCGGGAATTTGGAATCGATCCAGTAGTTATAACAAGGCAGTGGAGTAATTCATACGGAAATCATTTGGATTATATCGCACCAGGCTCGAGTAGTTCAGAAATTACCGAGGAAAGTACATTCGGTAAAATTATTCGAAGCCCCTATCACCCAAATTTGAGTAATCGCATCTTACTGAATCACGGGGAGCAAAAGTGGCGCTTAGTTCGAAAGGCAAATTCTGCCTTCTTAGAAGTTACTCAGTTTTACCTTCCCGTTGGCCCTAAAATTGAATTGTATCATGCCGCAAATCGCTATTTGAGGTCACATAAAGTTGATTTAATTCTTGCTACAGGAGATCCGTTTGTATTATTTCATTATGCGAGTAAATTAAGTAGAACGTATAAGACACCATGGCTAGCTGATTATAGAGATCCGTGGTCCCATCACAAAGAAAATACCCGATCTTTTTTTGTGAAGTTATGGTTGAAGTCATTAGAAAAACGGATTGTAAGTCAGGCGATTTCTTCATCCACAGTATCTAATTTCGTTCAGCAGAAAATAAACGAAATTATACCAAAACTATCTGTTGAGATAATTCCCAACGGATACGACCCTGAAGCTGTTAAGGGAGTTCATCTTATTTCACCTCAAAACAAGGTATTACGTTTTGCATTTGTAGGGACCATCTATGACTGGCATCCTCTTGAATTATTCTTAGAACAAATTTATTTATTCAAAAAGGACAATGAGATTACATTAGAAGTAAACTTCTATGGCACCAACAAAACAACTTGGATAACTGATTTTATTCGAAGAAAATACCCGAGCATGGTAGGCACGGTGAATACCTTTAGTAAAATGCCAAACCAAGAGTTGCTTAAAACGCTTGCTTCGCACCATGTCATGATTCTGTTCAATTATTATTCCTATCTAGGTACTAAAATATTTGATTACTTAGCTATAAAACGGCAAATTATTTTATGTTTTGAACAAGATCCTGAGGCTGAAATGTTACGAAAGAGACATTTCTCAATAAAAGAAACGGCGAATGAGAATACTCAATTACAAGCAGATGTTTTGCGTAAAACGAACGGAGGTATTGTTGTAAAAGATGTGTCACATTTACAAGTTGTTCTAACATCACTTCGAGCCGAGTTCCTACAGACGGGGAACATTGCATGCGATTCCCGGGACATAGATCAATTTTCTCGAAGAATTCAAGCAGAGCGTTTAGCAAGCCAAATAAAATCAATCGTATCCCAATCAAAACGATGAACAGAAAGCTCGTAATTGTTGATTATGGAATGGGGAATCTAAACTCACTTAAACGAATGGTGTCGTACAATGACATTCCCGTGACCATTAGTAACAAGGCATCAGAACTGTTAAGCGCAACACATATTATCCTTCCTGGGGTCGGTCATTTTGGTCAAGCAATGGAGCAACTTAAACGAAATAACTTAATCGAGGTATTAAATCACCTTGCCTTAGAAGAAAAAAGCGCATTTCTTGGAATTTGTCTTGGAATGCAACTGATGACCTCCTTTAGTGAAGAAGGGGATTGTGAAGGCTTAGGTTGGTTTCAATGCAAAACGGTCAATCTGCAAGTTCATACAGCACATCAATTTAAAATTCCGCATTTGGGATGGAATACCCTCCGAATAAAAAATGACAATAAAATCCTTACGGATATTTCGCCCTCAGATGAAATGTATTTTGTTCATGGTTTTGGAGTTGTTAAAGCCATAGAAGAAGAGGTCTTGTGTACCACAAACTATGGGGTTGAATTTGTTTCCGGATTGCGTAAAAATAACTTAGTTGGACTTCAATTTCATCCCGAAAAAAGTCATGAAAATGGTCAACGTATTCTTTCAAATTTTATAAAGTCATGTATCGACCACGAGTAATTCCCTGTTTATTATTACAAGGACAAGGGCTTGTTAAAACTAAAAGATTTTCATCGCCCACTTATATTGGCGACCCTATGCATGCGGTGCATTTATTCAATGAGTACAAAGCAGATGAGTTAATATTGTTGGATATAAATGCTAGCATTGAAAATCGGTGTATCTCCATAGATTTGGTAGGGGAAATAGGAGAGGAGGCCAACATGCCATTTTCCGTCGGTGGTGGAGTAACGACTTTAAATCAAATTCAACAGCTGTTAGAAGCAGGTGCTGAACGTGTCGTATTAGGAAGTGTGGCCGCAAGAAACCCTGCCTTTGTTTGCGAAGCCAGTAATCGTTTTGGAAAGTCGAGTATTGTGGTTTGTGTAGACATTAAACGCTCTTGGTTAGGTAAAAATGGTGTTGTGTTTTGCAACGGTAAACACGCTGTTAAGGCAAATCTGATTGAATACGCCAAAATGATGGAAATCAATGGGGCTGGTGAATTAATTATACAGTCTGTTGATCGCGATGGAACATATCACGGCTTAGATCAACATGTGTTATCAGAAATCTCGAATGAACTAAGCATTCCAATTACTGGCATGGGTGGCCTTAGTTCCCTGAATGAAATAACATCGGTTCACAAAACCTTGAAACTGAATGGCTATGGTGCAGGTAGCTTGTTTGTGTTTCAATCAAAAAATCAAGGTGTACTTGTGAATTATCCTTCTCAAGAAGAACTGCAATCTTTATTTTGAATCAGTAGGTTAATTGTGTATTCAGATACCGAATTGGATTGTATCTTTGCACGATAATGCAATCTGAAACAGTTTTTTATCAATTATGTAACCGATGTGTGATGGATACAAGCGATCCGGGAATCACCTTTGATTCCAATGGAAACTGTAATCATTGCAGAGAGTTCATAACCAAGCGTGCACATTTTAGTTATCAAGGTGAGGTAAGTGATAACATGCTATCTGACTTGATTCGATCAATAAAAGCAAGGGGTCGTAATAGGAACTATGACTGCATTGTTGGATTAAGTGGAGGCGTAGATTCATCATACACAGCATGGAAGGCCAAGGAAATGGGATTGCGCGTGTTAGGGGTTCACTTAGATAATGGTTGGAATTCTCTAGAAGCGAACCAAAATATCCGAAACATAGCAACTAAACTAAATATTGACTACGAATGTGTTGTGTTGGATTGGCAAGAGTTTAAGCAGATTCAAGCGGCATTTCTACGAGCCAGTATTCCTGAAGCGGATACGCCAACAGATATTGCCATTCTTTCTGTTTTACATAAAATGGCAGCGAAACATCGAGTGAAGTATATATTGAGTGGAGGTAATTTTGCAACAGAGGGGATATTGCCGAAGTATTGGCATTATAATGCAAAAGACTTAAGGTATTTTAAGCATATCTGTTCTAATTTTGGTCCAGTTAAGCTTCGTTCTTTTCCCACCTTCGGGTTCGTTAAGGAGGCCTACTATAAGTTGTTCAAGGGGATAAAAATGATATATTTATTGAATTACTTGCCGTTTGATAAAACGGAGAGCATCAGTTTACTCAAAGAAAAACTCGATTGGAAGGAGTATGGCGGTAAACATTATGAATCGAAATACACCGGATTTATACAATCCTATTATTTATATAATAAATTCAATATTGACTACCGCCGAGCCACATTATCCTCTCAGATATGCGCAGGTTCCATCCGAAGGGAAGATGCCTTAGTGATTCTGGAAAATATACCTTACCAGGAGGATCTTGCTTCAACAGAAATGAAGTATATCGCGAAGAAACTTGATTTTACAGACGAAAAATTTAATGCCTTACTGCTGGATAAACCGCGTTGGTATACCAGTTTTCCGAACGATGAAAAACGATTAAATTGGATTTATAACTTGTACAGAAAGCTGTTTAAAAAAGAAAAATTAGCGAGTTTTTAGAATACCCAAAATAAATCAGTCAAGAATCTCTTGCATATGATAATTTAACAAATTTATCACCTACTTTTGCTTTAATGAATTACTTCTTAGAGCATCTCCTTTCAGAATTTCAATTCCCACTTACTAATCCTGTATTGGTTTTTTCTTTGATGCTGTTCATTATTCTTTTGTCACCGATACTCTTGCGTCGGATTAGAATACCAGGTATCATTGGATTGATATTATCAGGGATTATTATTGGTCCCAAGGGCTTAGGAGTTATTGGTGAAAATTCATTGGCTGCGGAAGGTTGGATTAAGCTGTTTTCTACTATCGGATTACTCTATATCATGTTTATGGCAGGGCTCGAGCTTGATTTGAATCAGTTTCGACGGTACTATAAAAAAAGTGTATTTTTCGGCTTATTTACCTTTTTTATTCCCATTCTACTTGGATATCCACTTTGCTATTACGGTTTGCATCTTTCCCCACTGGCGAGTTTACTTACCTCAAGTATGTTTGCTACACATACCTTGGTAGCCTATCCAATCATGAGTAAGTTCGGGCTTTCTAAGCATAGTTCGGTAGCGATTACGGTTGGCGGAACTATTCTAACGGATACTGCAGTATTGATTATTTTGGCAATAATTTCAAGTGCATCTAAAGGACAATTAGATGTGACTTTTTGGGTTCGATTACTCACTTCTTTAGCCTTCTTTTCTATCATTATGTTTATTGTAGTGCCGCGCATTACACGATGGTTTTTAAAAAAGTTGGATAGTGAAAAATCATCTCAGTATATCTTTGTGCTATCCGTTGTGTTCTTTTCTGCATTTTTAGCCGAAGTAGCAGGGGTTGAACACATCATTGGTGCCTTCGTCGCGGGGTTGGTTCTAAATCGGTTTATTCCGCATAATTCGGTACTAATGAATCGAATCGATTTCATTGGTAATTCACTCTTCATTCCCAGTTTCCTGATTTTTGTTGGAATGGTGGTTGATTACCGCGCACTTTTTCAAGGATCTTGGCCCTTAATAATAGCCGCTGTATTAACAACGTTTGCCATTTTCAGTAAATGGTTGGCAGCCCTGGCTACGCAGCTTTTGTTTAAGATGTCCAAGGTAGAGAGAAAAGTTATTTTTGGTTTAAGTACATCTCACGCAGCGGCTACCTTGGCCATTATTATGGTTGGATATCAGGATAATATTCTAAGTATAAACATAGTCAATGGAACCATTTTACTCATATTATTTACCTGTATGACGGCGTCTTTTGTTACCGAACACGCAGGAAAAGAACTGTTGATTCAAATTGCTGATCAGGGAGAAGATGAAATTTATGAAAGTAAACTTCGTAACAAGCATTTAGTTGTTGCGATGAATGAACTTTCCGGAAATGAAAAATTACTTGAATTTGCTTTGCAAGTTTCTGATCCTAAAGTCATAAATCCAATTTCAATTGTCAGTGTGCTGCCAACCTCTAGCTTTGCTGAACGAATCATTCATAAATCGCGTAAAAATTTAGAAGAAATTGTTAAGCATTTTTCAGGGTACGAAACTAAATTAAATACCATTGCAACCATCGATTTGAACATTTCATCCGGAATTTCAAGGGTGTCAAAAGAACTGTTTGCCGATGTAGTTATGGTAAATGATAGCAATAAGATCAATTTAATTAAACGAATTGTAGGAGATGATCGTGCCCACCTCATGGATTCATGCGACAAAACCATTTTTTTCTGTCAAGTAGAACGACCTTCAGTTAATTATGAGAAAATTGTTGTTGTAGCACCTTTGTTGTCAGAATTGGAGCCTGCTTTTGTGTCATGGGTTGAACGTGTACTTCGATTAGCGCATGAACTTAAAATTCCCATTGTTGCATATATGCATGCTCAAACGCATGAGCGATTTGTGAAAGTGGCTGTAGCTAACAAAATTGATGCAAGTTATTCCTTCAAAGAACTTGAAGAAGTGGATGATTTCTTTCTTTATGCTACGAGAAAAGATAATGATTTTGTTATGGTTGTGGGCGCAAGAACAGGTTCTGTTTCTTATTTCCCGGAAGTGGATTCATTTGTTGCGAAAGTACAGAAAGTCTATGAGGATAATGATTGGGTGCTTGTTATTCCTGGTCAAGAGAAAGAAAACTTATTCAAAGAATACGAGGATATTTCAGGAAATGCGATCGGTATCGGTGTGGATACCTTAACCAAGATAGGTAAAGAGGTGGGTAGTATCTTTAAAAAGGACTAGTTGAATATTGATTTTAATAAAGATAGTTAACATCATCTAAACAGCCAACACTAGTACATTTAGCCTTCGGTTTATTTCCCTCTAGAACTCCCTGTCTTAATTACAGGTGCCTTTTTAGTAGCTGCAGGTTTTGCCGCTTTCGGCTCCTTAATTCCAGCAGTTTTTGCAGGTTTCTTGGTTGTTTCTGCTTTGGCTTTCTTAGGCTCTTTTTCCTCTTTGTCTGGTTTATCAGCCGCTTCAGTAGCTACCTCTTCTTTTTGCATTAAGCCCTCCTTCAAAAGTAAATTATACCATTGAAATACCTTGCGTATGTCTGAAAGGTAGACGCGATCAATATCATAATTTGGGAGAATACCCTCAAATGTTTTTCTTAAAACAGCTTCTTCAACTTTATGGTTAATAGCCTCTTTTCCATCATTTTGACTAAGTATGGTTGAAAAAACATCCGTTAATTTAACATCTTCCTCATACGTGAATATGCTTATGTCTTCTATGGAACTTATCTTTTCCGATGCAAACGCAGGAAATCTTTTTTTGTCAATCAACGATTCAACAATCACATTGCTTTTACCTTGCGTAACGATTTTAAATAATCCTGGGCGACCAGAGATGGAAATGATTCCTTTTAAGTCCATATATTTTATTTTGGCCAAAATTAGAAATTCTTTCGGATTTGACCCTATCATTTTTGGCTTCATTTTAAAATAATAGTAAGTTCCATTATATTATGCCTACCTTTGCACCTAATTTTAGAAGAAATCAATGACATTTGAAGCGTTGGGATTGCGGAATGAGGTGCTGCAGTCTATCAAAGAGCTCGGGTACACCGAACCAACACCCAT
>Ga0315907_10004311_pt1 | contig 16046 bp, 14 predicted proteins | sample LakEriMetagenome_3_FD_203525 | JGI IMG/M metagenome (GOLD analysis project Ga0315907, IMG submission 203525) | Freshwater fungal communities from buoy surface, Lake Erie, Ohio, United States - Buoy 12 MA123 | ecosystem: Environmental > Aquatic > Freshwater > Lake > Lake biofilm | place: USA... | reverse complement strand
GTCTGGACAAGCGGGATAACCCGGAGCCGGACGAATGCCTGTATATTTTTCTTTGATCAATTCTTCATTGCTAAACTTTTCATTTTTTGCATAACCCCAGTACTCTTTACGTACTCTTTCGTGCAAATATTCCGTGTAAGCTTCAGCTAAACGATCTGCTAACGCCTGGAGCATGATCTTGTTATAGTCATCCTGTGCAGTTTCAAATCGTTTGATGTGCGGTTCAATACCTTGAATCGTCACGGCAAATGCCCCAATATAATCTTGATAATTTGCCGATTCAGGAGCAATGTAATCTGCTAATGAGAAGTTCGGTTGTCCTTCTGCTTTTTTCAATTGCTGACGAAGGAATTGAAGATGAATCGGACCATTTTTTGTTATAAGAGCAACTGAATCTCTATCATTACTATTTGCCGGCCAGAAACCAATAACTGCTTTTGGCTGCAGCCATTTTTCTTTTGCGATAGTATCCAGCATAGCTTGAGCATCTGCATAAAGTTTAGTTGCTTCTTCTCCAATAACCTTATCGGTTAATAGATCCGGAAATCTTCCGCCTAATTCCCAAGCAATGAAAAAAGGAGCCCAATCGATATACGGGATGATTTCTTCGAGAGCTGTATCGGTAAATGTTTTTGTTCCTGTGAAAGATGGTGCAACAGGTTTATAGGAAGACCACTCGATCTGTTGTTTATTCGCAACAGCCTGCTCATACGTGATCAATTCTTTCTGTGATTTCTTATTCATGAAATCTTCATTGATCTTCTTATACTCTTCCTGAACCTGATCAATCCATTTTGCTTTATTTTGATTCAATAAATTTCCTGCAACATTCACACTGCGTGATGCATCCAATACGTAGATCACTCCGTTGTCATATTCTGGATTTATTTTTACAGCAGTATGTGTTTTCGAAGTAGTAGCTCCTCCAATCATTAATGGCTGTTTCATCCCTCTCCGCTTCATTTCTTTAGCTACATGAACCATTTCATCTAATGAGGGTGTGATCAATCCACTTAAGCCAATAACATCAACATTTTGTTTTTGCGCTTCATCCAGGATTTTATCTGTTGGCACCATTACTCCAAGATCGATAACTTCATAACCATTACATCCCAGTACAACACCTACAATATTTTTCCCAATATCATGCACATCCCCTTTTACCGTTGCCAGTAATATTTTACCAGCTGAGCTGCGATTGGATTTCTCCAATTCTATATATGGCGTGAGGACGGCAACACTTTTCTTCATCACGCGTGCACTCTTTACCACTTGAGGGAGGAACATCTTTCCACTTCCGAACAAATCGCCTACCACATTCATTCCATCCATCAAAGGGCCTTCGATCACATCAAGCGGTCGTGGATATTTTAATCGAGCTTCCTCCGTATCGGCATCAATAAATTCTGTAATACCATTCACTAAAGCGTGCTTCAAACGCTCTTCAACAGATGTGTTTCTCCAGGCCTCATCTTTTACAACAGTTTTATCTTTTGCTTTAACAGTTTCTGCAAACGAAATCAATCTTTCAGTAGAATCAGGGTTTCTATTGAGCACTACATCTTCACAAAGCTCTTTCAGATCAGCGGGTATCTCATCATATACTTGTAATTGCCCTGCATTCACGATTCCCATATCCATTCCAGCTTTGATGGCATGGAATAAAAATACCGAATGCATGGCTTCGCGGACAGTATCATTCCCCCGAAAGGAAAACGAAAGGTTACTAACTCCGCCACTGATCTTTACCAGTGGGTATTTTTGTTTAATGATGCGTGTGGCTTCAATGAAATCAATCGCATAATTATTATGCTCCTCCATTCCGGTTGCCACTGCAAATATGTTTAAATCGAAGATGATATCCTGCGGAGGAAGACCTATCTCTTTAGTTAGTATGGTATAGGCACGGTCGGCGATGGCTACTCGACGGTCCACATTATCTGCCTGACCGGTTTCATCAAATGCCATTACGATTACGGCTGCTCCGTAGTTGTAGCAGATATTTGCTTGCTCTCTGAATTTATCTTCTCCTTCTTTTAGTGAAATCGAGTTTACTATGCATTTACCCTGCACGCATTTTAGTCCCGCTTCAATAATGCTGAATTTTGAGGAATCGATCATGATCGGAATACGCGCAATATCCGGTTCACTTTGCAAGAGGTTGAGGAATGTGACCATAGCCTTTTCGCCATCCAGCAAGGCATCGTCCATATTGATGTCCAATATCTGTGCGCCATTTTCTACTTGTTGACGGGCAACCGTAAGCGCCTCTTCATATAATCCTTCCCGAATTAATCTCGCGAATTTTTTTGAACCCGTTACGTTCGTACGTTCCCCAACGTTAATGAAATTCGTTTCTGGTCTTACCACCAGTGGCTCGAGGCCAGCTAGCCTCATATAGGGTTTAATGTGTAATGTTTCTTTCATGATCATGCAGGGTCAAGAACAGGAAGTGGTCTTGGCTTGATGTTTTTTACAGCTTTAGCAATTGCAGCAATATGTGGAGGTGTAGTTCCGCAGCATCCCCCAACAATATTTAAAAATCCTTCTTTTGCCCATTCTTCGATGTGGTGTGCAGTGTGTTCAGGTAATTCATCATACTCACCCATTGCGTTAGGTAATCCTGCATTAGGATATGCAGAGGTAAAGCAAGAGGCTATCTGAGAAAGTTCTTCGATATGTGAACGCATTTCTTTTGCTCCCAATGCGCAGTTGAGGCCAATGCTCAATGGACGAGCATGCAGTACAGAAGTGTAGAACGCTTCCAATGTTTGTCCGCTCAATGTTCTACCCGATGCGTCGGTTATCGTACCACTGATCATTACCGGCAGCATAGGCTGTTTGATATCTGCAAAATATTTACGTATTGCATAGATCGCAGCTTTGGCATTCAATGTATCAAAAATGGTTTCTATCAATAATATGTCAACCCCACCTTCATGCAGTGCTTTTACTTGTTCATAATATGCAGTGGCTACTTCATCAAATGTAACGGCACGAAATCCTGGATTATTTACATCAGGCGATAAGGAGAGTGTTTTATTCATAGGGCCAATGGCACCTGCTACAAATGGACCTCCACGTGAAGGGTCATAAGCGGGTGATGCTTTGAATTCATTGATGGCTTCACGCGCGCATTGAGCAGCAGCATGATTCAATTCAATAGCCAGACTGCTCATATCATAATCTGCCATTGAAACTGTTTGGCAATTGAATGTATTGGTTTCAATAATATCCGCACCAGCTTCTAAATATTTTTTATGTATGTCGATGATGATGCGTGGTTGCGTGATACAGAGTAAGTCGTTATTCCCCTTCAAGTCAACATGCCAGTCTTTAAAGCGTTCACCACGGTAATCCGCTTCATTGAGTTTATATTGTTGTATCATAGTACCCATAGCGCCATCAATGACGAGGATACGTTGTTGCAACAAATCAGAAAGTTGTGACATTAGTGTTTAATTCAGGCTGCAAAGATAGTCAATACGCACTAGTGTGGGTATGTTTTAATTAGCCCATATGCTAATTTACCAATAGGTCAATTCTTAACATAGTTCTCTATGGGCAGTCTATTCTGCAGGCTTCTGGCAAGGGTCATTTCATCTGTATATTCCAGCTCCCCGCCAAAGGCGATGCCACGTGCGATTGTCGTGATGCGAACCCCGGTGGATTGGAGTTTTTTCTGTATATAATAGATAGTAGTATCGCCTTGTATAGTTGGACTTAGGGCAAAGATGAGTTCTTCAATTTTTTCTTTCTTAACGCGTGCTTCTAGTGACTCGATTTGTAATTGATCGGGGCCGATTCCATCTAATGGGGATATTACGCCACCCAATACATGATATACCCCATTATATTGCTGCGTTCCTTCAATGGCCATCACCTCGCGAAGAGATTCTACTACACAGATCAGCTTATGATTTCTTCCTGTATTGGCACATAGAGAACATATATCGGCATCTGAAATATTATGGCATTTTGAACAAAAGCGTATTTCTTCACGCATGCGACTGATCGTCTCCCCGAAATGGGCAACCATTTCTTTATCTTGTTTAAGCAGATGCAGCACCAATCGTAGGGCGGTTTTCCGACCGATTCCGGGTAATTTGGCAAATTCATTTACCGCTGCCTCCATGAGTTGTGAAGAGAAAATCATGCTACAAAGTTAACCTTGATTTTCGAGCTCAGTCATATTGATATCCACTTCATTGTCCCAATTAGGTCGGATATTCAGCGTTTGCTTTCTCGGGATCACGATTTCTGGCTGACGTTTCTTATTATAATCTCCGCTATCCCATTTTCCATTTTGGTTTTTATCATAAAGAATACGGAGTTGATAGTCGCCAGGAAGAATGCGATTAAAATTTACCCGATTTGTTTTAATGGGAACAGCATTTTTCAAAACATCACTTACAAAGAATAACAATACAGGATGTTTGGTGGTATCTAATCCTGTCACCCGAATCAGTAGAGATCCATAATCAGTAGTTTTTTTCGTATTGATTTGGATAGTATCGTTCCGTAGTACAGAGAATCCTAGTGTATCGGATGCCAATCCCTTTTCGATATAGAGTTTGTATTTAGCGTCTGCTTCCCAGTCATGTTTTACCATAACTATATTAGAATCGAGGCTGATCGATGCCGGAATGCGTTTACCACCGCTATCTGTAGCCAGATATATTTTATTTGAATCGAATTGAGCTGGTTTACGCTCGAAGGTCAATATAAGCGGCTTTAGGATATCCAGCGAGCCAGCGTCAGTGGTAGAGTATTTCAGGCGCTTATCATCTGATTTCGCAGCAGGCTTAGGTGGCGTTGACTTTTTAGGTTCTTCATCACCCTGAAAGGTGTAGATACGTACAGGTTCAGAAGATCCTGAGATGGTTACCGGTTTATCCAGGAATCCGAATAGTTCGGAAGTCTGATCAAATTTTAGTCCGCCGTCAGCATCTTTAAGGGCAAACAAGTTATAGGTCCCTGGTGCTACATATCGAAATGTGAAAAATCCCTCGCCATTAAGACGAGTCATGTATTTCGGTTTCTTTTTGACGACAGCTGTATCGGATAGATCAGGATGCAGAATGGCCAAAATCGTACTATCGGGTTTACCTGTTTCTGCGATCAGTATCTGCCCGGATATATTTCCGGAATCGATAGATGATCCGGTAGAGAACACATAGGTAAAATTTTTGAGTGGATTATTCTCATTGATATCCTGTAGGGAATTTCCAAAGTTGAATGAATAGGTAGTATTATCCTGTAGGGTATCTTTAATAGAAATGGTAACGGTTCGAAGTTTAGATTCAATGAGTGGTTGAATTTTGGGTACTGGCGAAACGACCAGTTGTTGTTGTACCTCTTGCAGTTGAACATATTCATCGAATTCCAGTATAATTTTTTTGGCGATGGTATTGGTAGCCGAATCTTTTGGAAGTGCTCTGATCAGATTTGGAGGAATGGTATCTTTCATTCCCCCCGTTGGAGGTAATGGTTGGCCGCAACGGAAAGATGTGCCGATGATTAGGAACAGACCAAGTATATAAAGCAGATTTCTCAACATAAGGGCATGCAAACTTAAGCGATTGTTTATTGTTATACTCTAAAAGATGATGGTTTATGGCGGTTTATAGTCTTAAGAAAGTACAAAAAATTCCTGTATCACTGGATGAAGCCTGGTTGTTTTTTTCGCATCCCAAGAATTTAGCAGTGATGACACCGGAGTATTTGAATTTAAAATTTACGAATGCATTATATGGGGAGAAGATGTATGCGGGGCAGGTGATGACCTATAATGTAAAGCCGGTATTAGGCATTCCTATGTTTTGGATGACGGAAATCACGCATGTTAAGGACAGGGAGTATTTTGTTGATGAACAGCGGTTTGGACCCTATGCCTTGTGGCATCATCAGCATCATTTTCGGGAAATCGAGGGTGGAGTAGAGATGACAGATTTGATCCATTACAAAGTTCCGGGTTGGTTTTTTGGGGATCTGTTGAACAGTTTATTTATCAAAAAGCAGTTAGAAGGGATCTTTGAATTTCGTTTCAAAAAAGTGGAAGAGTTATTTGGAAAATGGCGGTAAATGAGAAAAAGGCCAACCAGATGAATCTAAATCAGGTTAAAAAGGTAATGAATTAGGTGTGTAACCTTTTGTAACCCATTTACATCAAGTAAGTTATCGTAAATTGCATCATGTTTCGCAACAGTCGTTGCTAAACCTTGAAAACATTTTCCGTTACCTGAAAGCACTACATAATTAACTGCAATTTTTTCTTTTGTTATCCAGGCATTCTGGAAATATATTTTTCCAGATTCTTTAGTTGCTCCACTACTTGTGGATTGGTAGGCTTTGTCGCTTTTGCCTTTTTAAAGAAATCCTTTGAAGAGCGGAACTCACGTTTTTGAGCCATGATCTGGCACATTTGCAGGTAAGCCATTGCTAAGCTGTCTTTATCCGGTATGCCCGCTTTTATAGCTGCTCGTATCAAGGTTTCCCCTTGGCGCATATCGCCTCTTTGCATAGCCATCATCCCCAGTTGAAGTTTGTTCGCTCCTTCCGCTTCTTTCATGGGAACCCCCAGGTCTAGGCTTTTTTTCATATGTTTTTCGGCGGAGTCAAAGTCCTGTTTCATCATGGCGATATTCCCCTTAAGGGTGTAGAAAACCGACTGGACAGGTTTATAAAGAAGGCCTGGGAACCAAACCATATTGAGTACTTTTTCTGCTTCTTCCATATTACCCTCTTCGAGATGGGATTGGATGAGGCGGAGGGGTCCGAAGAAGAAATGAGTGAACAGCATGATCACACCCGCCAGATAGAGGATGAAGGAAGGCCAGAATCCACTTGTAATGTTTACCGTAACGGCTAATACGAGCACAACAATGCTGATCCAGAATCTATAGCGTATAAATAAGTCGAACCATTTCATGCCGCAAAGATGCGGATTTATTCGTTATTTTTGCCGCCCTACCCATATTTCAATCTTTGGTCCCGTAGTTCAATGGATAGAATAGAAGTTTCCTAAACTTTTGATACAGGTTCGATTCCTGTCGGGACTACAAATTATTTTAGAAAATACTAATGGTTGTTTGGTATAACAAAGCCATTTTTGAATAACCTTAGGTTAAATTCTCAAGATCATTTAAGTCTTTTGACCTACCAGCTTTTTGTTTAGCAGCGATCAGATCATTTTTATGAATGACTTTAATGTTCAACTCATCTTCATTGAAGTTAACTGCTCTATTATATACCTCTTGAAAATCAAATCCTTCTAATTTGATCATTAAATCAATGGCTACAGGAGGAATACCAAATGTGAAAACATCCCAAACAGGGTGATGCAGAAAATTTTCTTTTGTCATGTCAAAAACAGGCATCCCAAAATCTTCAAAAGCATTCTTTATGTTCATGTAATTCTCTTCAGATCTTTCCACCCAAAGATCCATATCACCCGTTGTTCTGGAATAGCCATGAAGTATAACAGAATACCCACCCACAAGTATATATTTAACTCCATGTTTATTAAGGGAAGCAATGAAGTCTCTGAAATCAGGATTGAAAATATTCCCCATTAGGATTGGAAAGATTTAGTTGAAAACCTTGTTCGATCCATTTTGGGGGGATTGTTCATATCAAAATTATAGGCAACACTATTAAGATATTCAGCTACTTTAAGCCTTTCCTGCCAGGTGAGTTTTTTATAATGTTCAGCATGATTTGCCGCTTCATTAAGAGTTTGTCCCTTAAATGCTGTTCGGTCAAGTTTAAAACTGTTCATAATCAAATTTACCGAATATTTAATGGATAGCAATATTCTTTAAAGAAGCGGAACTATGAGCTGTAAATAATAAAATTGAGATTAAATCACCCTTGATCTGGTTAGAACCAGCGGTAGTAAAGTCTACAATATTGTTTTGAAAAATAAAAAAGGTTTTTTAAAATAAAAAGAGTGTCTTAATATCTGAGAAGGCTACAATTATGATAAGGCTTCAGGAGCACTTGATTTTTATTTATATACAGTAACATACTCGATCAACTTTACATTTCCATTTAGATGTTTCCTTTAATTTGAAGACCTGATGAAATAGTTTCTATTGTCTAAAGATTGTTTTAAAGGTCTTTTGATCAAGATAAATACGGCAGGTATCATTTATTAATGAACAATCGATTTTAAATGTTTCATTTGTGCCTAGTATCGTTCTTTGATAAGTAATTGACCATTTATTCTTTCCTGTTTCCCTTATTCCTGCCCGTTTCATGGCATAACCGAATTCTCTGTTTTCTAGGTCTGTTTTTAATCTTTTCTGCCCTTTTGTTTTTAGGTATTCGCCATAAAAGAAAGGGATCATTTTATCATATTGCTGGTTTTTATGGAGTACCTGCAAGTAAGTTAAAATGTCAGTGTTATAAAAACACAAAGGATTTCTGTACAGGCAGTTATTTTTTAATTGGGCGTATGCTACCTGACTTGAACATATTAGTATAAAAACACATAATATAAATCTATTCACATTATTCATATTGATATGAACCTTTAATACCCGAATATAAGCTACGTTTACGGTTTGTTTAATGTTTAGATTAAAGTTGCTTCATTCTAGTTCCAAATTATTCGAAATCAGGCTCATTAGTGTAAGTGGCCCCAAAATTCGGACAGTTTCAAGATCAGCAGAATAAGATGATAAGTATTTTATAATTGCTCTTAGAGATACCCCAACATTATAGTGTATACAATCATTCAAGGCGAAAATGTAGAACGTAAATCCATGAAATTGGATAAGTATTTGATAAAAAGACCTGATCAAATAAGTTTTTTTATTATCATTAATTTATAGAGTGCTATCAAATGAACTGATTTTATAAGCTTAGCTTATATTATTATTTAGTAATTTGAAAAATCATTTTTTAAAGTTAAGAATATTTATAACATCATCTTTACGTTCATTTTCTATAAAGTAGTCAAGCATTCTTCTATCTGATGCTGAGCGAATTCTTGATAATATTGGGGAGGGATTATTCGATAAATATGTACATTTTTGATTTATGGATTGTATCAGATCTGTTCTTATTCTTTTTTGTACCTCTAGTGTTCTTCTAGCCACACCAAGAAAATCATTTATTTCTTGTATAGATGTTAAAAGATTATTGCAAGAACGATTGTAAATAAACTCAAGGAACTGTTTTTCGCGTTCATTAAGTAGATTAGTAAGATGGTCATCAAGTTGATTATTGTTAGTATTATTCAAATTTTCATCTTTGGCGGCTTTAGGCTTCTTATATTTTTTAATTATTGAAAATATAATAATAAATAGATTAGAAATTAATAAGAAAAAAATGATAACGTATTCTTTAGTTAGAAATGGTAAGATTGTATTTCTCTTTGTATATAATAATTCTCCACTTGGAATGAGATCTTTAGGATCAATATAAACTGAGTCAATCCAATTTTTAAAATCTCCTACATATAGCTTGTCTCCAATGCAGTATGAAAGCATTATATCTTGATATTCGCTACTCTTTGGGGTATTAATTAGTTTTTCAAGCGTTTTTCCTTTGATATTTAATATCTGATTGTTTTTGATATCTAAAACTTGAAAGGATATTTCATTTTTTGCAATTAATCCAAAAGGGCAGTAACCAAAGTAGGTATGCCAATTATCATTAATGTTTCCAATTTCAGACCATTTAGCAGTTGGGATATCTAATTTGTACAATATATTATTTAGTTGATTCACATCGCTATTTTGGTTTATAGTTTGATTATCGGCATGCCTAGGTCCAGATATGAAAAGTGTATTGTTTGCAGTATCTATAAAGCGAAAATTGCCCTTGCTGTCTACTGTAAATCCTTTTGGGAGGTATTTATTCGTTTGTTTAAGTGACCATTCCCCCAATTGGTAACTATAAATTCTTAGGTCTCCATTAAAATGCCAAAATCCATATCCTCCATATGAATAGATCGTATCACGAAGATTAAAGGATAGCGACTGAAAGTTATTACCAGTAAAATAAGTATTATCAAGTCTTCTGGTAATTAATGAATCTTGTATTATGACTATTTCATATAGGCGGCCACTACCCGGAATTATTAAGAGTAGTTTATTGGCAGTTTTCAGTATATGCTGCGGCTCATTTTGAAAATTTAGTGGTAAATCTGGAATTTGAAATAATCCTTTTTTGTTGTGGGAGAATGTTATAGTGCTATTTGGCGTTTTAGCAACTTTTGAAATTATAGGTGGAATATTCTGAGCTCTTAATTGAATACTTAAGAATATCACTATGTTAAAGAGGTATATACGCATCCTGTAAAGTTAGCATGAAACATAATTAAATTTTGGAGAATTGGTAATACATTAAGATACTCACTAATATGTAAAAAGTATATATACAATATATTATAGTTTTACTTTTAAACTCATCTGAAAATCCTACATATATCACTAAATATTCATGAGTGATGTAATTACATTCAATTGCAATTGACAGATTATTTCAAAGTCTGTCATAAAAATTAAACCTAAATAGAAAAAAATGAAAAAGTTTGTAATTCTTTCTGCCATCATTTTTGCATTTTTTAGTTGTACTAAAAATGATAGAATTTTAGAGCTCCTTCAGGAAATAAAGTCACAAAATGACGCTTTAAAAACACATGTTTCTAATCTTCAGCGTACCACTGATTCATTATCTACTGCATTAAAGAGTACTAATTTGTCAATTTTAAATCTAGATAAAAAAATTGATTCTATAAGAGGTCAGTTAAGATTAGTACTTTTAGAAATAGATTCTTTAAATGCACAACTCGGTAAAACTAGTGCCAATATTTTGGATATACAAGCTAAGCTTATTGAATTGCAAAAGAAATGTGATGATTTATTTAAAATATTAAATGATCACATTGCATCTTTGAATTCAGTTAATGATGGACTTGTTGCGTATTTCCCTTTTAGTGGCAATTCTCAAGATAGCAGTGGAAACGGAAATCATGGATCTATTAACGGGCCAATACTATCTCAAGATAGATTTGGAAATGCCAATCGAGCATATCTATTTAAAGAGAATTTGACTGATAATATAAGTGGGAAGGTTACGTTTAATTCTCAATCATTTACTATTGCTGTATGGATCAAAGTTTTAGCACCATGGACATACTCAACACTTAATTTATTTCAAATAGGCTCATCAAATATTGACAATAGAAGTGGCGGTTTTGCACTCTATATTGATCAAAATGATATTTATGGGCCAGGTAAATATTCAATTATTGGGCACGCCTTTTCTCCAATACTAGAAACGGTGAGGGTTGATTCAAAGGAGTTTTCTTTCTTGAATACTTGGCGTCATATTACTCTGGTTAGAGATGCAAAGTGTTCAAAATTCGATCTGTATATTGATGGAAGTTTAGTAGCGTCAAAAACTATTAACGAAGGGTTGACTTATCAAAATTCACCTCAATCATTCTCCATTGGGAACTATGCCAATATAAATAACAACCCAATTGGTGCTAGAATTCTAGATGAAGTACGTCTATATAATAGAGCTCTTTCCAGTGAGGAGGTTGTTAAAATCATGAAAAAATAATAATTATTCTTTCAAATAAAATATCCCAATATTTGATTGGGATATTTTATTAATTGTGGAGTATTGTCCTGCTTATTAGGTATTTAACAATAAAAACAAAACTAAATCGATATATAATAAATTAGTTTGTATACTATCTAAGATTTGAAAATAAAGTAACGCAGACGCAATTATTTATGTTTTATGGTCTTAATTTTTTTTCCTTTTGAATAAACATTTGTTTTTATCAAATCTCCAATCTCATTATAATACTTGAATTCACCTTCTTTTAATCCAGCATTATAGTAACCGATCATACTGGTCTTCCCACTAGGATAATAGGAAACATAATCACCTTCAATATTATCATTTACATAAATTAATTGCATTTTTATATCACCTTCTTTTGAATAAACATCCCATTTTCCAGTTCTATTTCCTCCATTAAACTTACCAGTGTGCATAGTCTTCCCATTCTTATAATAACATTGATGCTCGCCATTATTTTTACCCTCTTTCGTATTCACTATAGTTTTTATGGATCCATTTTTCCAATAAAATTTGTGTTCGCCATCTTCTAATTCTTTTTCACGTCCATAAAGTGGCGTTACTTTTTTTACCGTTTGCGAAGATGCTGTAAGCTGAAGTGATAATAATACAATGATTATTGATAAATAGGTAAGTTTCATGCTGTTTTTATTTAGACAATTAATTCTTTATTGAAAGTATAAACAAAAAATGATGTTTTAAAAAATAAATTAGCGTTGATCGTTTATCGAAAAATTTGGGTCACCAACATAAGCTATCGAATATGATTTTGGAGAAGGCACGGTTTCGACCTTTTTTACGCCATTTGTATAAGTAATTCTTGTAGCCATGCCACCCCCTGCGCTGCTAGCAATACTAATATTTTTATTAGTATATCTATTGAAGGGCACATCAAACTCAATATCCGTCCATGTACTTGCCGAATTGACAAATGCATCTTTTATAGTTTTACCTTTAAAAAAATCTGTTAAAAAATTATAAACTCCATTTTGATAATTATTTGCATAATATGCTGCTGCGCCAATTTCAAAAAACGGATACGCATACTCAGTTACTCTTCTTTTAGCTTCTTCTACTTGTATATCTTCATCGTCTCCTGCAGTTGACCCTGCACCATAGCAAACAGATTTGAATAAAATCAATGAATTATTTTTTAATCTTAACTCACTCATTAATTTTTCTGTTGAAACTGAGGGATTTATTATCAACCCCCCTACTTGACCTTGAATCCCAAGATTGCTTCCGTGTCCGGAATAAACAAGGAAGCTACATTCACTTGCAACACGTTTAACTTCTTCCCAATTGGCATTATAATCATAGAACTTGTAAACACCTATGCCGTTGGCTTGAAACAAATCTGCAATTTTATTCATTTCATGAATAGCAGAAGTAGTTCCATCTTCTTGATGACCAACCAATAAAAGTGCATATTTAGATTGGGCATTGGATTGTTGAATTGTACTTAATACACAAAAAATGGAAGCAAATAGTACAAGTTTCATATGATATTCAATTTTAATTATACTATCTTTTAAGATAATTGAATTAGTTAAAAAATATTTTAAATATTTGATATCAAATTAGTGAAATCTGTACTTAAACTGTCTTAAATTTCTAACTTTTACAATATTATAACAAAAATTAGGTAGTATCGTATTTGAAAGAAATAAAAGGACTTTTTTTAAACTATTCTCTCGTCAAAAGTGAACCATGCAAAAAGTAATTTATTTTACCATATCCTTTTTCTTCAACATAGCTTTGTTAAATGCCCAGTCTAGTTCGAAACTTCCCAATATAGTTTTGATCTTAATGGATGATATGGGATTTGGTGATCTATCATGCTATGGTGCTGCGGATATTAATACCCCAAATTTAGATAAACTTGCTAGTGAAGGGATTCGATTTACCAACTTCGTTACCAGTCAGGCTGTATGCAGTGCATCACGTTCTTCACTGCTAACTGGATGTTATGCAAATCGTTTAGGTATTTCCGGGGCTCTGATGCCTAGATCGCCGATTGGACTTTCACATGATGAAACAACTATTCCTGAGTTGTTAAAGCAAAAAAACTACGCCACTGCGGCGTATGGGAAATGGCATTTAGGTGATCATAAAACATTTCTACCTAGAAATCATGGTTTTGATGAGTATTTCGGTATTCCTTATTCAAATGACATGTGGCCAATTGGGTATGATGGTAAACCAGCAATGTCTAATACAAATAAAGCCAGTCATCCACCTTTGCCATTGATTGATGGTGAAGAAACAATTACAACTTTAAATTCGCTTGAACAACAATCAGTGCTAACTGGGCTTTTAACGGATAAAGCCATCTCTTTTATAGAAAGGAATAAAAAACTTCCTTTCTTTATTTATCTCGCACACCCTATGCCTCATGTTCCAATTAGTACCCCTGATGCATTTAGAGGAAAAAGTAAACAAGGCTTATATGGGGATGTAATTCAAGAAGTGGATGCGAATGTGGGGAGAATGGTTAAAAAGATAAAACAACTTGGCTTGGATAAAAATACCTTATTCATATTTACTAGTGATAATGGGCCATGGCTCAATTTTGGAAATCATGCCGGTAGTACCGGAGGCTTTCGAGAGGGTAAAGGAACAACATTCGAAGGGGGGCACAGAGTACCTTGTATTATGAGATGGAAAGATGAAGTCCCTGCTGGCTTGGTTCTCAATCAACTCGCCTCCACATTAGATATTTTCACGACAATTGCCTCTATAACAGGGGCATCACTACCAAATAAAAAAATAGATGGGGTCGATTTATATCCATTGATCAAAGGTGATCTTACTCAAAAACCGCGAGATGAATTTTATTATTATTATAGAAAAAATTCATTAGAGGCTGTTCGAAAAGAAAATTGGAAATTAGTATTTCAACATCCTTCTAGATCTTATATAAATCAAATCCCCGGAAAGGATGGTTTGCCAGGACCGGCACCTGAAAATATCATAATGGCTACTGCACTATATGATCTCACCTCAGACCCTTTTGAAAAAATTGACCTCAAGGAAAAGTTTCCGGAGATAGTTAAAATACTAGAAGCTATTGCAGAGAAAGCCCGACAAGACTTAGGCGATGAACTGCAAAATAGAATAGGTGATAATGTGCGTTCAGCTGGAAAGATCGGCGGTAAATAATGCTGCAATATTTGATTCAGAAGTAGTCATAATAGTAATTTATTTTATGTTTTCAACTAAAAAAATAATAATCTGGTTATTTTTTATCATTTTATTTGTAGTGATTTCAAGTTACACAATTAACTTTTTGCCCTATAAAAAAATTGATGGTTATATCTATGTTCAAAAAGAAGCAAGGCGAAATACAGCTGCGCAGTGGCAACTGGTTTGGGAAGAGCAATTTAATAATAAACTACTGGATACATTACGCTGGACACGAATCGATCTTTTTACCTCTCCGAAATTCAACGTGCCTAAAGAGAAATGGCGAGAGAATGAAAGCTGGTCACGTTACATAACCGGAACAAACGACGAAGTTGTTCAACACGATGGCGCGAATATTCACTTGCGGGGTATAGTCAATAGCGATACCCTAAATGGCGATCCAAGACCTTATCTTACGGGAGGGATAACGAGTCATAAAAAATTTGCATTCCAGTACGGGCGAATTGAAATCAGAGCCAAAATTGGTTCCGCATTTGGTGCATGGCCCGCCATATGGATGCTTTCAGAAAAAGAAATCTATCCTAATCAACAAAATGGTGAGATGGATATCATGGAAAAATTAAATCATGATTCATTTGCATACCAAACAACACATAATCATTACACTATTACCTTAAAACAAGAAATTCCTAAAAAATTTAATACGGGTAAAATAGATACAAGTGGATATAATATATTCAGCCTAAGTTGGTATCCCGATAAATTAGTTTATGCCATCAATGGCATCGAAACGATTACATATCCTAAACTGCCAGGCGCGGGTACCTATCAATGGCCCTTTGATCAACCATTTTATCTGATCATCGATCAACAACTGGAAGGAAGTTGGCCAGGGAAAATTACAAATCCCAAAGAATTGCCTATTGATATGGTTGTGGACTGGGTTAGATTATATCAGTAATTCGCCGTATTAAAAAAGTATAATGCACCTTTACTTTCTTTACCGTTCTTTGATACAGCAGTAACTTTAAATGTGGCTCGTTTTAAAGTTGAAATTGTATGGTCAAGACTTATGTTTGTTCGTTCTGAATTGATTTCTTTCAACAGAGTATAATTAGGCTCGCTTTCAAATGCTACGTATAGGCGATACAGATGTGCCTTTTCACTTTTCTCCCAATTCAACGAAATGGTATTAGGTATTTTGGCGGTAACGATTAGATTTATTGGGTTGTCGATATATTCCGATCCCTCAATATTCGAAATATAAACAGATCCCCCTTTTTTTGTAGGGA
>Ga0315907_10004310_pt1 | contig 16052 bp, 23 predicted proteins | sample LakEriMetagenome_3_FD_203525 | JGI IMG/M metagenome (GOLD analysis project Ga0315907, IMG submission 203525) | Freshwater fungal communities from buoy surface, Lake Erie, Ohio, United States - Buoy 12 MA123 | ecosystem: Environmental > Aquatic > Freshwater > Lake > Lake biofilm | place: USA... | reverse complement strand
TTGAACATACTTAGTAGGAAAATCAGGGTTAACATAAGGTCTTCTCTTTACTATAAAGAACCTTACTTCTATCTTATCTATTGGAACGTTTAAGGCTCTTGAGTAAAAGTGTTTATAGAGTAATAGTTGACTGATCTTGTTCTTGTCCTTCTTATCGTTATCGTTCCAACCTTTGGTAGAAGTCTTGATGTCGTATATCTCGTATGTTTCTGTATTCTTGTTAAAAAAGATTAGGTCGATAGATCCAGTCATTATAACATTAGGAATCTCGTCTACGATGTATTGTTCTATTGGAGTTTCTATGCCTATTAATTTTGTAGTTCTAAGATTAAAGTATTCTCCTCTTCTTTTCTTAATCCAATCTAATATAGTAACACCATCTTCTATGAATTCTTTGAACTCTTCTGGCTTTATGAAGTGTTGACCTTTCTGTTCTTCTAACGCCTCTTTGTAGTTTTCGTACATTCTCTCTTTCAACAATGCAGCCAAATCCATTTCGTCTGCTTTTTTAGCAGAGTCTTCGAACATTACTTTTAACCAATCCTGCATAGTTTCGTGGAAAGAAGTACCGAATGTCAAGTGCACAGAAGGTTTAAATATCTTTAACTTCTTAATATAGTTAAGATACCACTGATGTTGACATTGTTTGTATATAGAATACTGGGAATATGACACAGACTTCTGATACGCATAATTTACTTTCCACTCGTGCTTTGGCATTCCTTTATTTTTTACCGTCTATAGTAGACTTGATTTTCTTAAGATACAGAATGGCATCCATGTGTTCTTCTATGGCATGTTGTAACCATTGAGACAAAGACAAATCTGTTCTATCTAAATCCGTGTTGTATTTTAATTTACCCACTCTTGATCTATCAATAAATTGATCAATGATACCATCAACAATAGAGTCTGTCTTTAATACTTGTCTAGTGTTTTCTGATGTGTAGATAATATTGCTTCCGTAGATTTCTCTATTCTTCGTTTTTTTCATCTTTCTTAGCTAATTCAGGTGGATAAAAATCTTTGTTAACGTGTCCGCATTTAACGCAGTAAAATGTTTGAACTGGAGCCAAACCGTCTTGCGCATCACCTGATATAAATCGACTCACTTTTCTAAGAAGTAATCCAGCTCCGAATACTTCGTGTCCGCATTCGTCGCACGACCACGGTGTAGTTTTTGATAGGTCTACTTTTACCTGTCTTTGTTGTTGATTCATTATTTATTTTTTTCTTGTTTTAAATCCCAATAAATTTTTCTTACCTTAGCTCCTAACTCAGCATCGTTAGGCGTGTATACAATAGTAGTTTCGTCTACTAATATCAACATGTGTGCTGGATTTGAGGTACCCAAAGGTTCTATTTCGTATGGATCATTTATTTCATTATGACCTTTATTACCGCATTTTGTACATAGCTGACCAGCACCTTCTACGTAATTAAAACGATAGTCGATGTGATCGTTAAACCTGTATTGAGTAGGCTCTCCACAGATAACACATTTTTCAATTGGGTTGTTCTTAAATTCAGATTGTAATGTACAAGAAAGATGGTCTGTACCTGAAAGATAATCGTATTCTACTTCTGAAGTGTCTTTGCCGCAGAATTGGCAGGTGTAGGATGTTTCCATAACGTTTGGTTTAATAACCTAAATGTAACAATTATGGATAAGATGGAGAAATAAAAGTTTAAAGTAAAGCTGTTGTTCTTTGACTTATTTTTTATTTTTTGTTAATTAACTTTGATTCTAATTTATCTAGTCGAGAATCCATCATGCTGTATATAGCTTGTTCTGATTCTGTTAGATTTCTGTCAACTCGTTCTATCTCTAAGGATAGTACTCTATTTGTTTGTGCGTCAATTTCGATAACGTCTCTATTGAGATCTTCTATTCTTTTTTCTAACTTTATGGTCTTAACGAAGGCAATAACAGCAACTACCGCTAACGCGATAACCACCACTAAGCCCATCCCTAAAACGAATGATAGTGTTTCCATATTTTATTTCTCCTATATGTCAAAGAACAACAGCAATTATTTATACTAATAGATCCCGTCTTCTTGATCTATTTTAAAGTCCAATTTATTTTTATCGATTCTAGCTTGTTCTGCTTCTTTATAAACTCTTACCCAAGTTAGAAATATATCTACGGGTGCAAGTGCCCAACACATTACTAACATAGCAATTGTATCCAAACCTGGAGTGATACCTAATCCTCCCGCTTGGACTGTTTTATTCCATTTTTTAAAAGACATGTAAAGGCAGTAAACTAGACAAATCAGATAATAGTAACCAAAAAATTCCATAATATTTATTTTTATTTTAATTTTAAATCTCTTATAATATCCTCTTTTACTCTTTCTAAGTAAACCATTCTATCATTTTGAGATACAAATGGTACACTCCAAAATTGTCTAGTCTTTGTTCTGAACCATCCAAACACAAAAGAATAAACTCCCATTACCAGTCTTAATTTAACCGAATTTAGATAGAGTAATTTTACGGGTAAAGAAGGTGCTCCGTGTGTTAAGTATGTTCTAACTTTTTTGTCTTTTAATAGAGGCTTTGGATAACCATATTTTTTAGTAATAGGTACAAATTTGTAAGCAAAGCCTGGCGTGAATATCTGATCGAAGAAAGATTCTAAAGCAGGTGTTGTTCTAAACCACCATACTGGAGATACAATATATATTTTATCTGACCAAGTTACTAAGTTTTTATATTTTGCTATTGTTTCTTTACCAAAATTAAAAGTTATATTTTCTTTGTAGAGATCAATAACAGCAACTTCCTCTTTATTCTCTTTAAGAGTTTCTTTAATAGTTTTCATGATACCATTATAGCAAAAGCTCTTTTTATCAGGATGCGCTATTATAATTAAATTTTTCATATCTCTTTATTAAAATTGTGTTGCCCCTCAAGGATTCGAACCTCAACAAGCAGTACCAAAAACTGCCGTACTACCGTTATACTAAAGGGCAAAAAGAGTGTAGTGGGAGACGTCATCCCTGCAGTTACTACACGTTTTATCTGCTTTGTAAAATGCCTACTTCAAACAGCCTGATCGCGGGAAGGGAGAAAGTATGCATTCAGCGGAAAGACAGGGATTCGAACCCCAGATACCTTTTACAGTATGCCGGTTTTCAAGACCGGTGTATTCAACCACTCTACCATCTTTCCAATACGGTGCCGGTGGAAAGGATTTTCACCTTCACGGAGTCCTTTTCGGTCACTCCACCACTCTAGAATAGGTACGTCTCAATGTTACTCGTCAGCTTCATTGTTTATTCCGCCACACCGGCATGTGTACCAAAGGTGGGAGTCGAACCCACACGAGCAATTTCTGCTCAACAGATTTTAAGTCTGTCGTGTATACCATTCCACCACTTAGGTAATGTGAGCCTCGTTACGGACTTGAACCGCAGACCTACTGATTACAAATCAGTTGCTCTACCAACTGAGCTAACAAGGCATTTAGGAAAGCAGAAGATGGGTGCGTGGACATCTGCTTTTACGATTGGCGTTTCTAACCGATCATGTACGGCCCTTTCTACAGTTAAAAGTACATTATTCCAATCAACCTTAATATCAAAACAACTACCCACAATTTTTCAAGGTCACCATCCAAGTCATGCTCTGGTTGAACCAGCGGCGGGCAGTTATTCAGTACTCTCAACGGGATTCGAACCCGTATTACATCCGTGAAAGGGATGTGACCTAGCCCTTAGTCGATAAGAGCAGCACTAAAAAGGCCCTAACTGAATTTTAAACCAATTAGAGCCTTTAATGAGTTTTGTTAAAGCTTGAGACTACAGCTTCGACATGCAAAATCTTTAGGAGGATTATCTTTGTTTCCCTCTCTGTCCAGTTCCTTTTGAGATCTATCTCTGCAATGCCAATTGATTAGGTCAATTACACCTTGAGCTACTTTAATTTAGTGGGATACTCTCTCTTTACTCCAACCGTTCAACTCTGCCGAGCTGATACATCCTTGCGGGATTACGACCTTTTCGAAAGAATACTCTCAGACTTGCGATCTTCGAGTGCAACGAACCTCTCGTTACTGTGTAGGCATCTTTCTCCCGTAGCTGACAAGCGCTTTAGCTTATGATTTATTATATTTGATATAGCAATCAAAGTTTGACTTGTGGATCGTAAAGGTAGCGGCTTGCCACTGAACCTGTCCAACTTTTGGTCGGATAGATATTCAACTACCTTTTGAGATATCCCTATCTCGGTTATCTTAGACAGCTTCGTCAAAGAGTCTTGGTAGACTTCTAAGAAGGAAAGTAGCAGCACCGCCTGTTCTCTTTCTTACCTTTCGTTTTCACACGATTGGTTTTAAACCGCCATTCAATACTGGTGTACGCAATAGTGTAATTGGATGAACTACATATCTTGCATGACCACCTTCAGATTATTCTTATTGCTCTTCCAAGCTCAATCAGACAACCCACATTGCCTGATCACCAAACCATTTCGCTACGGAGTTACCCTCACTACTACAGGTCCAATGATATTCTGATTGCATACTCAAGCTTATTTCTAAGCCGCAAATAGGTTCAGTCAAACCTACTCACTTTATACTTGTTTCCAAGTTTATTTAACGACTATATGCCGCCGAAGTTATTTTAGGATTTCTCCATGGATAACAATATGTTCAAAGATCTATTTGTTAATGTTATAAGGCTAATATATAACATCTTTTTCTTTTTAAAAAATTTATCTTTTTGGTTGATAAACTTTTTTTGTTGCGAGAGAGGGAATCGAACCCTCGACCTCAAGGTTATGAGCCTTGCGAGCTACCGCTGCTACTATCTCGCGATGTGTGGAGATGAGGAGAGTCGAACTCCTGTCTCCGTAATGAATAATAATACCAACGTCTCACACGCTTAGATCTGCAAGCTGATCAGTAAAGGGCTGTATGGTTTTTTGGTCCTTACAACTTCCACCACTTGGTTTTATCTAAACTAAGAAACTCTAGCTTGTAACTTCTGTTCCTAGGATGTTACACCCGTTGCGTACTAAGCAGCTAATGCGTACTCTTCTGCGCCTACGAAAGACATTAAATCTTCGAAGGTCATTGTTGACATTTCGTCATTTATTGTTTTGTACAGAGTTTAAAGAGATCTAGTACTTATCTCTGCGTGTGGTATTACCTCCGAATTACGGATCAATTCCAAGGCATCCCCATGGGAATATATAAATATATGAATTATGAGAAGACAATTTCTGCTTCTTCTGGATCTAATCCGAATATTTCATCGAATGGCGTTTCGTCCCAAACTTCTATGACTTCAAATCTATTTTTGTCAAAGCAGTTAAAACCTTGTGGAATTGCGACTTCAGATAAGATGTAATTTCCTCTGTGAGTTATTGCATCTACAGTATATAATGCATCTTCTACTAAAATATTTGTATCGTCCGCTTTAATACATTTAACTCTCATATACATAACTTAATAATTTTAAAAGTAAAAAGACCTTTCTTCGCGTAGTCTTTGCAGGCGGAATTCCCCGACGCATGGATCCAATTACTTTACTTCTTCAACTGTGCTTACTGTAGAATCAGTAATTTGAGCAGTAGTTGAATCTGTTGCAGTTACAGCAGATGAGTCAACAGCAGCTTGTGTGCTATCAGTTGTTGCTGTACTTCCGTTTCCATTTCCACAAGCAGCCAATACTAGAGCTGTTGAGAAAGCGATCATGATTTTTTTCATGGTTGTTTTCTTTTTTGATTAATAATAGAATTCAAATATACGAAACATTTTCTAAACTATAAAACAAATTGTTTATGGTATATAGATATTTTATTTTATAATATATAACTTATTGATTATAAATTAAGTTTGCTACCAATCATGAAAGATCTTATTGGTATGCTTTGGTCCGCAGTGCTTAACATGATCTTAAAGTTAACGTTGATCTTAAACTTTCTAGTGATTTTGAAGTCAGTAGCAAACCCTGTTAAAAAAGTTAAATCTCTATTTCTAGTTTGCGCTCCATCTTTTAATGAAATTCCCCATGGAGCAGATATCATGAATAGATCTGGGGTTATAGTCTTTCTCCCTACAGTTATGGGATACATGGCGAAGCTAATTATTGAAGGGGATATGTTTACTAATCCGCCTTGTATGAACGCGGTGTTGGCGCTTATATTATACCCTGTGATTAACTTATCTATTGGTTGAATGTATGTATACGCTGGGAATACCATGTGATTGGAGAAATCCGTAAAGTACGTGGCACCGAAGTTGTGCATTGCTTCTAATTGGCCTCTACCATTCATTTGACTTTTTGTATAGCTTCCTCCTACTGCCAATTTACTGAAGTCTAAAAATACACTAGCGTTTGCACCGAAGCTGGAAAGTCCAGTCATTGAGGACTTAGAAACGCCCATATTCATAGTCGGTACTACTTGTCTATTAGGTGGTTGTTCTGCTACGGCTAAATCTGCAGAGAATATCATTGGATTTACAACAGCTTTTTTCTTTTCTTCTTTCTTTTTATCGTCTTTTTTCTTTTCCTCTGATTTTTTTTCTTCCTTCTTTTCTTCGGATTTTGTCTCCTCTTTTTTTTCTTCCGATTTAGATTCCGATTTACTCTCCTCTGACTTGCTCTCTGATTTTGTTTCCGACTTGGTTTCTGATTTTGTTTCTGTACTTGAGCTTTTGCTCTCTGAACTTGAGCTGGAAGACGATGAAGAGCCAGAAGATGACGATGACTGGGATGAAGATTGAGATGAGGACGAAGTTGGTGGCGGTGATGCAGATGCCGCCGAAGTCGATGCGGTTGAAGATGCCGCGCTTGATGCACTCGAACTTGCAGCGTTTGAAGCTGCAGAACTTGCTGCACTTGAAGCTGCAGAACTTGCTGCGGATGATGCCGCTTGAGTTGCTGCGGTCGCTGCAGTCGTCGCTATTATCGTTGTTGCTTGTTGTGATACTGGACATGGCGTTGCGAATATGGATTTAACCCATGCATCTACTGTGCCTGATGCAAAGTCTGCGTAAGTAAATAATCGAGATTTTCCCCTAACTATGACTAAAACGCCTGGGGAATTTGAAGCTATAGGAGCTACAAATGTATAAGTCTTGCTATCGCATGGATCTACGTAAACGTTTACAATATTTTGCCCTTTAGCTTTAAGCGCTAATAAGGACGAAACTAATATTGCAAACGATACTGCCCATTTTTTCATTATTTCAATTTAGCTAAGATCGCTAAGTTGTTATCTATTAATTGTTTTTTCTTAACACCAGAGCGTCTACTACGCATTGGTTTTTTCTTTGGTTTTGCGTTTGCCATACTATTTGGTGAATACACCTTTTTTAACCATTCTTGCTAAAATACGAGAACAAGCAATATCTAATGCTTTCTTAGTAGCGATAGAAACTGTTGATTGATTGAATTTAACTGGGTCTACTGTAGCGTCTGATAAGAAAGTTAACTCTCTTGTTGTTTTTGCTTCGCCTAAACCAGATGCGGCAATAATTTCGCCAGTCTCTGCATCTGTGAATCTTACTTGTAAACCTAAACGAGTTACCATTGTATTCTTAACTCCATCTTTTAAGTTAACCTCTTCGTCGTCTGATACTGACCAATCGTAGACTTCGATCTCCACAAAGTAATGAGCTAATCTAATCTTACCACGACCGTCTAATTTATCTTGAGAAATTCCAGCTGCTGAAGCTTGGAATTGTTTTACCATTCTGTTCTTAATTTCCGTCTTGTCTTCTGTGAATGTGAATCTGTTTAAGTTCTCTAAGTACTCTAAAGATATGTTAGCAACACCAAGACCAACTCGCTTTTCTTTTAATTCTGGATACTGTTCGTATACTTCTTCACCTATACCGCATTTCAATATCTGAATTGGAATAGTTGGACCAGAGTAGTCCATATATTGACTGATGTCTATCTTTGTTTCAAAAGATGCTTTAAACTGTTCTGTTGTAGTTTTACCCACTGTTTGAGCGAAAAGACTGGCCATTGTGAATAAAGTCAACAATAAAGACAGTCCAACTATTAATAATGTTTTTTTATGTTGTAATTTCATAATCTAGTTTTTTCTTGGTGGACGTGGAGGTAAAGACGGTCTATAGTTTCTATTAGGAGTCCAAGGCTGTACGTAGTTTCTATTCTGAGGTACAACGGGTCTTCTTGGTATTACTATAGGTCTTTGTATAATTAGTGGTCTGTAAGGTTGAACTCCAAAAAATCCGTTATAAAAATATAAAGGAATTTGAGGCTGATAGACGTCTTCGTAAATAATTCTCTTTCTAACTTCTACAAGATTAGTAGAATCTTTAGGATCTACCATTACATATCTTACTGGAGTACAACTTGATAATACTAATAATAACGCGAGTATCTTTTTCATATTACTTATTTTTTATAATCAATTCGCCTAGTACTTCTAAGCGGCCTACTTCTTTTTGGAATTCTACTGGAGACATTCCTAATGAAATCTTCTTTAGAGTCTTTTCAAATTCTTTCTTAGCTTCTTCAATATCTAACTTTCCTTCTTTTGCTTTTTTGTAGTAAGGCATTTTAACTATGAAGTGATGATAAGTTAACATTGCGACTCCGCCTTTTTTATGAGCGTTATCAGCAATCTTCTCAGCGCCGCCCATTCTTTTTTCTGCAAACTCTTCGAATGCCTTGTCTTGTACGACTTCTTCTTTTAGTAAATCTATTAATTTTATCATTTGAATCTTCCGTCTAATTTCCAAGTTAATTCACGTCCTATCTTTGTTGCTAATTCAGGCTTTGCTACACTCAAAGTTAACATAGTAACTTGAAAGGATAGGGCAAATACTGTCCACACAAGAGCTAATTTTACAAATCCCAAAAACAATTTTTCTTTCACTTTATTCATATACATTTTTTATATAAAAGGGCCTTTCGGCCCTTTTTTTAATTAAGATTCTTTTTTCTTTGCAGAGAACTTGTCAATAGTGTCAGCTCCCATACCAATACCAGTAATAATCATTACCGCGTTAACCAATTCAGGAGACGGAGCGAAGTCCGCGTGAGAGAACGAGTTTACCAACATTGTACCGCAAAGGAACAATGCTCCAACAAACGCGATAACAGGTTTGATAGATGTTGCGCCTCTTTCATCTTTGAAAAGGTCGATTAACCATTGTTTGAAATTCATAATGAACTGTTTTTAGTTAAAAAATACCTTTATTAATGGGATTCGTCCCAAGAGTCTTTTAACAATCCGCACTTCTGACACTCTAATTCGCCGTCATTGTCTGAGTCACCCCATTCATGTTGACAATATCTATGTGCTTTAAGTTCGTGTTCTAATTTTAATTTAGCCATTTCTTGCTCGTGCTCTTGCTCGTCTACTTCTAATATCTGTCTATGTTCTTGCTCGTCTTTGGTTAAATCGTAATTTTGTTTGTTCTCAACCACGGCCAATTCTCTAGCTGCTTGAGCTCCTGCTATAAAAGCATCTGGAATTAACGGGGTTACGGGCTTATTTGTTTCTTTCATATCGTTTGTGTGCGATAATGTAGATCCATCTTCTTCGTCCATTTTCTGTACCAACATTTTATCTTTGTCAGAATCAGAATAATAGTAATCGATAATTTTACCGTAGCTACCAATAAACGCACCCAATAATAACATTAACAACTCTTTCCATGCAGCGGCCATTGGAGCTTGGAATAAGATTGCTGCAAATATACCCAAAGTAATTAAGATAAATAATCCTAATACGATGGCTGTTACATACCATCTTCTATCCATTAAACTTGTTAATAGATCTTTAAACCCTGTTGGTTGTTTTTGTTCTGACATATTACTTTATTATTTTATTACCAAGCGGCTGGTTTCTCTTTAAATTCGTCCGCTTCTTTTTTCTTTACAGGAGCTGCTGGTTTAACTACTTCTTTCTCCTTAATAATAACAGTCTTACCACCACCCGCAGCTTGTTGCTGAGTCTGAGTGTTGTTGATGTTAATTACTGGCGCTGCTTGTTGTACTGGTGCTGCGACATCATCTCCACCTCCTGTTAATTTGTTAGTGATAAAGCCACCTACACCCAATGTAACGGTGCTTACTAAAGTAATGATAATTCCCTTGAAGGATTTACCAGTTGATTCTTGTTCTACTTCTTCTGACATATATTATATTATTTTATAATTAATGGATATTTAATTTCTTTTCCGCTTATATCTATAAATATCAAATCGTAGTCCTTTTTAGCCAAACCTGAGAGATCGTAGACTTTCTTTGTAATGATATCTGTAGCAGTGAAACCTTCTTTCTTTATTGGCTCATCGCTTCCAAAAGGAACGATCTGAACCGAATACTTTGCACCTACTGTGGTTTCGAACTCAGCGGTTACTGTGTTACCTATTTGATGAATAGATTTGATAGATGTAGAAGTAGATTTTACTCCTAAATCTATGGCTTGAGGTGCTGGTATATCTATTTTTGTACACGCGGTCAAGAACATAACCGATATTAGTATTAATTTTTTCATATTAGAAGTTGTTATATCCTGTTAATTTAATATTAGTTGTATTCAAAACTACACCCAATTGATTGCCTTTATTATCGCTAGCATCCATTGTAGGAGATACTTTCAAAGAAGTAAGTACATCTACGCCGTCTCCAATTGTTGAGAATTTTAACTTGAATGGTAAATTAGTTCCTTTTATTGGAGTTGAGTTATTTTGATCTAATGCACCGAATTTAACTACTCCATTCTTAGCGTTAGCAAAAACGTACCAACTAGCTGGTAATGTAGAAGCCAATTCTTCAAACTTAATTTTGTTAGGATCGTATATAAACTCTAGTTGCAAACCTCCTACACTATTGCCCTTTGTATCTATATTAACTGGGATTTCAATTACGTTTGAAGTCACTGTTTGATTGGACAAATTAACATCGATAGAAGTATAAGCAAAATCAGTATTAATATAAGGTCCTGTACTCGCCATTGACATTTTACTAGTAATCTCGTTAAACACCATATTCATTTGCAAACTAGGAATAGCGTTTGTTTGAATAGTGCTTGAACCACCAGAAGTTGTTACTACTTGAGATGAGTGAGATCTATTAACATCTCCCCATAAAAGATATTTTAAATCTAATATTGCATTCGTACCTAAAGTACCTGTTTTGAAATAGGTCTTAGGATAAGTTATAGTGTTCCAGTTAGAAGTTGTGATAGCTCCCCAAGAATTATTAACTGAGGTATTTATTTCGAACTCCGCTCTGAAATTATAGTCTGTTTGATTTTGTCTTATATAAGCTGCGTATACTGAAGTTCCGTCTGTAGCTTTAGTAAACGATGATGGTACTTTATATAAAGCCCAAGCTGCATCTTCACTCATATATTCAACTGGACCTGTATATACGTCAAACAATTGAACACTTTTAATTTGATTTGGAGTTGTACCAGCTGGAAATTCTCTCATATCTATTCTTAAAGCGCTTACTCCCGTGGAATAACTATTTGGAGAAACATAAGCCCATTCTACTTGACCATATACCGTTGTTGCATCAGCAGCTTTCCAAGTAGGTAAACTCATCCATCCTCCGCTACCAGCTGTGTATCCAGCCGGCAATGTCATCAGCGTATCTTTTCCTGCAACTTGACCTAATAATCTAGGTAAGTCTCCGCCGTCTATTACTTTATTCTTATTAATATCCGCTGCGTACAAAGCTTGACCAGTATTTAAGTTAACGCCCTTAGTTGGAGTTAATCCCATAGAAGTGAACTCTGCTTGAGCAGTTGTAAAGTCAGATATAGTTATTGCACTATTGTATATGTCGTATATCTTATCCATATTGTGCATTAAACTAACATCGTATACTGTATTCGCTGTCAATAAAGATTGATTAATATCCGCAGTTCCGTCTGCTAATACAGAGAATAACTGTCCTTGATTAGTAAGAGTATCTCTAAAAGATAATTTTAAAGCAGATAAATTATATAAGTTAGAGTTCAAATCAACTTTAGCAGACACATACTTACCGAAGTTCTGATTCATTGTGACTGAGGTTGATAAAGGAGATTCCATTATGGTCGCTTCTTGAACTCCTGATGCATTCCATCCCGCTACGAAATTTAATTTAATAGGATTGAATGTATAAGCAGTTGATGCCGCTTTTAATCTAAATACGTATACAATTAATCTATCGTAGCTTGTATAAGGCATCGCGCTTGTAGTAGACCATGTTAATGTTGTTCTTAAAATAGCGTTTTGACCTCCAGCTCCGTTATAGGTATAACTAGCATATTGATAGTTAGTCGTACCGTTAGAAGTGTTATTCGCGCTATTACCTGATGTTACTGCATTCCAAGTATAGTCTGCGTAGTTCGTATGAGACAAGCTAATTGTAGATCCTCCGGGTAATATACCTCCGTTTCCGCCTGTTCCAGTGTGATTAACTGATACTAACTCAAAATTGGTTTGATCGTATTGCATATCAACCAATATTTGGCGAGTAGTATTATTACTGTTACCATTGGCTTGAAGTATATACTCGAATGTGCCTCCTCTATCAAGAGTGGCTCCACCTACTGAGGACAGCGCTCTGAATTTGATTTGTGCAAAAGAAGATAGGGACATAAATAGCCCTAAGAACAATAAGATTTTTTTCATAGTTTAGAGTAATTTATTCACAACCTGAACGCAAGTCTTTTTTAGCGCGTTCCTCATAACGGTTGAGTTAAACTCTCCATTCTCTGAAATCAATAATGTTGATGTGGATATTTCAGAAGATTCGTCAGTTACCAACTCCTTTTTAACAACCTTTCCTTGCTTGTTTATTAATTTACCAAGCATTCTAATAACCACTGTATTTTCGTCTTTGTGAAATATAGATACATTGGTAGCGGTTTTTTGCTGATCCATGTACACTATCTCCACGTCGACAAAAAGATCTGCTTCTTCTTTGTTAACTAGGGAATAACCTTTATCTTGTAAAACTTCTTGAATAATATTTTTGACGCCGAAAGTCAGGTTTAAATTACCTGTCATTGGGCCCATTTTTACACTGTTTCTAACTGTGTTTACCGAAACTTTAGATTGTATGTCCTGGGATAAAACAAACAGAGGACAAAGCAATAATAGTAATAGCGTATATTTCATAAAATGATTTTAAAGCGAAACTGCTTCAAAACCATTTAAGATAAATATGGGAAATTAGCCAATAGTTCTTAATAACTGAGACAATTGTCCTTTTGGCATTACTCCTGCGTTTCTGTATAACATGCTACCCATGCTATCTACTATAACTATTGTTGGAACAGAATTTATATTGTATTTTTTTGCCATTTCTTGATCTTGATCCGCGTCAATATAAGTTACTTGAATTCCCGTCTCTTGAGAAACTTGTTGGACTACTGGTTTAAACATTTTACAAGGTCCGCACCATGCAGTTGAGAAGTATAATACTTTTTTCATAATGTTAATTTTTAATTACTTTTCCAAAATTTATACCAAGGCTTTTTTGGTGTCTTGGGATCCTCGAAAGGATTTGTATTGTCGTGTATGTTTACGATTCCGCCGTATCTCACCATCATCATTTTCATAAAAAGCAAATGATACTCTTTTGGTATCTTTTCAAAATCCGCAGTAATAGTAATATCTAAATCTCTGCTCTTTCCTTCTCCAATCAACAATCTTAACTTATCTTTCATCTGAACAGTATAAGTTGTTTTCATTGTAAGATACTGACCATCTGAGATGTGAAATTCTGCTTCTTTTTTCATAGCACTAATATAACCTATTTCAAGAAACTGTTAAAGTTTAAAATCGAAGTGAGTTAGCTTTTTTACGTCGTCTAAAGTGACTTTGTTGTTGTTAAGTCCGTCTGGCTTTATGGAGCTATTATCGAATATGTAAGCCATGTATTCTTTGCTCTTCTTTATGTATATCACTTTCCAACAAATTGTAGGTACCGCAACTCTACCAACCCTTTTAGCTACACCTAAATTACCGCTCCAAACTTTTATAGAGTCCTGTTGTGCAGCCAATTCCCTAGTTAATGTTTCTAGTGATTTCCAATCTCCAGCATTTAAACTATGATATTGAGGAGCCATATTTGAAAAGTAAAAAGATTCTTTCATAGCCTCAGGTCCTGAACATTGATTATCTGCTGCGGGGCTCATATGGCCACGATCTGTTCCTGAACCAACATAATCTTTCGCTATGTCTGTTTCGTCTCTTAAAAGAGGATCTGGTGCGAATTGGTCTTTTCTTGGAAGTGGACTAGGACATGTAACTTTTGCTTTTGTTACCCACCACTCTACTAATACTGGATACTTTAAACTCTTTGAGTACACAGATGTGTATTCTTGGTGCTTTAATCTAACCGTGTCTTGACCATTTACTGTTAATGCAAATAGTAAACAGGATATAAGTAATATTTGTTTCATGTGTATAAATATGAACATAAAAAAAGTGGAGGCTTTTGACCTCCACTCTTTAAATCTATGCTTTAAGATATTATCTACCAAAAATATATCTAATACCTAATTGAGCAGTCCATACATCGAATACAGATGAATTGTATTGATATGTATCTTTTGCTAAGAATGTACTAGTTGCGTCTCTCTGAGTTGACAATCTATATGTTGGAACGTTTGCAGCGTCACGGCTTACAAAGTTCAACAATTGTGGAGCACCCGCTCTTTGAGAAACACCCCATTTATTGTTCAACATATTACCGAAGTTCAAGATATCCGCTCTGATTTGGAAAGCATTACGCTTACCTTTAATTTTTACGAATACGTCTTGAGCAACTGAAAGATCAAATCTGTGTAGGAACGGCAATGCTAAAGCATTTCTTTCAGCATACTGACCTCTGCGAGTTGACAAATATGAATCTTGCGCAATATACTTTTCAAATGCTGCTTGTTGTTGAGCTTCAGTATAAGTTACAGCTGTTGCGCCTGTACCCACAGTCAATGGTGCAAAACGAACGTCAGATCCTTTCAATGGAACAAACAACAAATCGTTGTTACTTACTCTATCTCCATTCAAGTCACCCGCTACTATATAAGAGAATGGATTGTTTTGAGAACCTACATATCCTAATGTAATTGTAGTAGCTGTACCATATTTCTTGCCTCCTTCTATACGATATCCCAATAAACCTACGATACGATTTCTTACTAAAAAAGACGAAGTTGTTAAACCTAAATCATTATTACCATTAACTGATAATGCTGATTGCCAAGAACCACTAGCAATTGAACCCGCATCCATAAAATCTTGTGCGTCTGCAGCTGTGTATGCTACATAACCCCAAATACCTTTAGAAGCTGGTTTTTCTAATTTGAAAGTTGCCGATTTGTTGTAAGCACCATTTCTATTAGTTAAAACAGCGGCCATAGAAACATTATCATTTACACGAACTCCATTGTCATTTCCAGCATAAAGTGGTCTTTGGTCAACGCCACCTAATTTACCAACTGGTTTGTCTAAGTTAGCATTGTAATAATGAACTGCATTTAAAGTTTTATTATACAATAATTCAACACTTGCTATCAAACCTAACCAAGGCAATTTTTGATCAACAGCGATATTGTTTTTCCAAACTTGAGGAAACTTATAGTTAGGATCTGTTAACGCCAAATCAAATGTAGAAGGCAAAGTTGGTGTTGAAGGGATAAAATATTTGTTAGGATCAGCAGTGAAACCGTATTGAGCTGCTGCTGCACCTGATACATCAATAAATCCTGATAATACACCAGTGTTACCGATTTGATTGGATAAGAATACATAAGGAGGTCTACCAGTAAAAATACCAGTACCACCGCGTACTTGCGTTTTCTTCTCGCCCTTTACATCCCAGTTAAAACCGAAACGAGGTTCAAATAATAACTGTACTCCAGGCATTACACCCGTATTCCACTTCTCACCGTTAGCAAAAGTCATTGCAGTCACTGCTTTGTTTTCTAAAGCTGTGTTATTTAGTGAGATAACGTTTGCTCTAATACCTGCTGTTAACTTTAAATTTTTAGTCGCGTTATATTCGTCTTGCAAATACAAATCAGTTCTAGTAGATTCCAAAGTCTGC
>Ga0315907_10004308_pt1 | contig 16056 bp, 11 predicted proteins | sample LakEriMetagenome_3_FD_203525 | JGI IMG/M metagenome (GOLD analysis project Ga0315907, IMG submission 203525) | Freshwater fungal communities from buoy surface, Lake Erie, Ohio, United States - Buoy 12 MA123 | ecosystem: Environmental > Aquatic > Freshwater > Lake > Lake biofilm | place: USA... | reverse complement strand
CTGGCGCTGCCGGCCGACTGGCGGGAGCACCGGGTGCCGCGCCACACCGCCCGGGAGCTGGGCCGGATCGGCGGCCCGCAACAGCTGGAGGGCTGAAAGGTTGCGCTCCGTGCATAGATCCAAGACTGACGGCCCCAAGTGCTTCTGGTGTGCTGCCACCACGCTTCCGCTAGGTGCAGACTGGCCGCGGCGTCCCCTCTCCCCCATGACAGTCCCAACGCTCCAGGCGGTGAAACGATGACCGCCCGCTTGGAAGATCTCAAGCCTGATGCCCAGGTCGGGGGGCTGGTTGGGCGCGAGGTTGTCCTCATCACCACGGCCCAGATGATGGGTAAGGCTGCCCAGGTGGTGTACCGGGACGGCAAGAGCACGATCGACGCCCAGATCCTGTTCCGCGACCAGGAGGCCGACCTGGAGATCGTCTCCGGCCGCCACAGGTGGAGGTTGAAGAGGGCGTTGTCGAACAGCATCGGCTGCCCAGAGAGCACAACCTTGAGGAGTCTCAACGCCCATGCCTGAAGCCGTTCTCGCCCCCGGAGCACGCATCGAGTGCCGCAGTGCTGAATGGTTGGTGCGCAGTTTGGGCCGCGGCTCCGATGGCCAGCAGGTGGTCGATGTGGTGGGCGTCTCGCCGTTCCTGCGCGAGAAGGAGGCCCGCTTCCTGGTGGAGGTGGAGACGGCCGCTGGCAGTTTCAAGGTGCTGCAGCCGGAAGAGACAGCCCTGGTGAGCGACCCCTCGCCCCGCTACCGCGACAGCCTGCTATTCATCGAGGCCCACCTTCGCCGCTCCGTCCCCACCGACAACGCCCTGGTTGTGGGGCATCGGGCGGCGATGGATGCCCTTCCTTACCAGCTCGCGCCAACAGCCAAGGCCCTGGCGATGCCCCGCCAGCGGCTGCTGATCGCCGATGCGGTTGGCCTGGGCAAAACGCTGGAATGCGGCATCCTCTGCAGCGAGCTGATCCGCCGCGGGAGGGGCAAGCGGCTGTTGGTGGTGACCACCAAGAGCATGCTGGTGCAGTTCCAGAAGGAGATCTGGACGCGCTTCTCCATCCCGCTGGTGCGGCTGGATTCCGTGGGCATCCAACGGATCCGCGAGCAGATCCCCACCAACCAAAACCCTTTTCACTACTACGACAAAGCGATCGTCTCGGTCGACACGCTCAAGAACGACCGCGACTACCGCTTCTACCTCGACAACGCTAGCTGGGACATCATCGTGATCGATGAATGCCAGAACGTTGCCGAGCGGGCCCGCGGCGCCCTGAAGAGCCAGCGTGCCCGGCTGGCGGAGCGACTGGCTACACGCTCGGAGACGTTGCTTCTGCTTTCGGCGACACCGCACGACGGCAAGCCGGAGAGCTTCGCGAGCTTAATGAACATGCTCGACCCCACAGCCATCGCCGATCCTAATAAGTACTCCAAAGACGACATTAAGGATCTGTATGTGCGGCGCTTCCGCAAGGACGTGATCGCCGATCTGCGCAGCAGTGTCAAAGAACGCGACACCGCTGATGTGGAGTGTCCGGCAAGCGAGAAGGAAGAGCGGGTGTTCGCCCTACTCAAGGATCTCAAGCTTCCCGACAGCGATGCCAAGGCCAAGGCAGGCCAACTGTTCAAGACGACTCTGGCCAAGAGCCTTCTCTCCAGCCCAATGGCGGCACTGGAAACCGTGCGCAACCGGCTCAAACGGCTGGCATCTGCCACGACACCGGCCCCAGCTGATGAAGCAGCCCTGCAGGAACTGGAGCCCTTGCTCGTCGCCATCGGCCCTGCGGACTTCTCCAAATACCAACGCCTGTTGCAGCTGATCCGTTCCGATTGGGGCTGGAACGGCAAGAACGCCAGAGACCGGATCGTGCTGTTCACCGGCCGGCGCGAAACCCAGCGCTTCCTGGTGGAGCACCTGGCTGCCGACCTGGGCCTGCCGAAAACCGCCGTGGTCGGGCTCGATGGCGCCATGCCGGATATGGAGCAGACCAAGGTGGTGGAGCAGTTCGCCCAGGAGAAGGAGGCGGTGCGGATCCTGGTGGCCACCGAGGTGGCCTCAGAAGGCCTGAACCTGCACTACCTCAGCCACCGGCTCGTGCACGTCGACATCCCCTGGTCGCTGATGACGCTGCAGCAGCGCAATGGCCATATCGACCGCTACGGCCAGAGCCAGCAACCCCAGATCCGCTACCTGCTCAGCTCCTCCCGCAGCGAAGGCATGGGCGATGCCGAAAAGGTGCTCAGGCTGCTCAAGCGCAAAGACGAGCAGGCCCAGCGGAACATCGGCGATCCGGCGGTGTTTCTGGGCGTGTACGACGCCGTGGGCGAGGAGGAGGAGATCAGCAAGGCCTTCGAGTGCGGCACGGTGGAGGCGCTGGAGCAGCGCATGAATGCCAACGCCGAGCCGTACCTGGTGCAGGGCAGCGGCGACAACCTCTTTGAGGAACTGTTCGGCGGCGACCCATCAGATGACGGGGTCGCCGACGCCACTCCATCCCTGCAGGTGCAGCAGCGCCAGCCCTTCAGCCTGTTCCCCAACCTCTGGAACTACGTGGACACGGCCCTCGAAGCGGTGGCCCAGCAGATGGAGCGCCGTGGCGAAAAGCTCGACCTTCGCGCGGATCAGGAGCAACAGCGCCTGGAGATCACCCCGCCCAGTGATCTGCAGCGCCGCTACGACCGCTACCCACGTGAGCTGCAGCCGCCCCGAGGCCAGCGCCTGGTTCTCTCCACTGAAGTGGCGGCACTGCAGCGGGCCCTTGAGCAGAGCCGCCGGCAGGATTCCAGCCGGCCGGAGCTGGAATATCTCTGGGATCTGCACCCGCTGGTGGACTGGCTGGCTGATCGCGGCCAGATCACCTTCCAACGCCACTGCGCGCCGGTGCTCCAGCTGAGTGATGACCTGGAGCCCGGTGAGGTGGTGATGGTGTTTCAGGGCACGATCCCCAACCAGAAGGGCGTGCCGGTGGTGCAGGAGTGGGTGGCGGTGCGCTTCGCCGGAACGGGTCTGAATGTGGAGGCTGTGGAGCCGTTTGAGGCGGTGGCCGAGCGGTTGCAGCTGGGACGCAAGCCCTATGCCAACCCCAACGCCTCGATCCCCGAGCATCTGCGCAAGCAGCTTCCGTATGCGGTTCGCAAGGCCAATGACTACCTGATGAGCTGCGCCGATCGCTGGACGGCCCGCATGCAACCGGAATTGCAGGCCCAGCGCGAACGCCTGAAGCGATTGCGAGGCCGCCAGGTGGAGCAGCTGCAGCTCAGCTTCGCGGCGGATCAACGTCCGCGGCAGATCAAGGAGAAGCGCCGCCTGGACCAGCAGAAGGCGATCGACGTGCGCTTCGACGACCACGAACGCTTTGTGAATGAAGTGATGACCATCGAACCCGCCCCCTACCTGAAGGTGGTGGCCGTGCTGTATCGGGACAGCAGTTGAACGGGCCTCTCCCAGCACCACGCATAACGTTGAGTCACCACCCTGTCTCCATCACCGTGCCGTCCATGAGCTCCCCCCCCTCCCTGATCACCTGCACACCAGGCGTGCGCAGCGGCAAACCCTGTCTTGCCGGAACGCGCATCACCGTGTCTGATGTGCTCGAGTATCTGGCCAGTGGCATGAGCCAGGAGGAGATCCTCAGTGATTTCCCCGATCTCAGGACGGAACACATCCAGGCGGTACTGCGCTATGCCGCCGAGCGCGAGAAACGCCTCAGCGAGCTCACCGTGGCCTGAGCGACGCGATGACAGGCCGATTACTGCTCGACGAAAATCTGAGCCCGAGGCTCGCTTCTGCACTCTCAGAGTGGTTTTCGGGCAGCAAGCATGTGCGTGATGTGCAGCTGAAAGGCCAAAGCGATCATCAGATCTGGCAGTTTGCCGCGGAGAACGATTACACCATCCTCACCAAAGATGATGACTTCCGCGCTCTGAGCCTGTTGCGTGGTGCTCCGCCGAAGGTGATCTGGCTGGTGGTGGGCAACACCAGCACGGCGGAGATCCTGCGGATCCTGACGGCTCACACCACGGCCATCGAGGCCTTCATGAACGAACCGATCACATCCCTGCTCACGCTCCGCAAGTCCTGATCCATGGCACTCCCCGGCATCAGCAACGCCAACGAGTTCTATTCCGCCCACTACCTCGAGAGCGTTCTGACGAACGACATCAAGAAGGTGCGCGAGCGCTGGGGCGGCACGATTCGCAGAGACACGAGCTTTCCTGCGGATGCCACAGAGCTCGTCCTCTCGGGCCCGCACTTTTACGTGGGCTCACCTCTCTACAAGACACCGCGTGCTGTCTGCACTGAAAAGGGGCATAACGACTGTCGTGATCTCACCACCCTGCCGGATGACTACCTGCCCCGCACCAACTACCGGCCGGATGTGGCAGCAGCTGAATATCTTGCACGCACGCCACGGGTACCGTGGGGGGAGAAGAAGCCTGTGACAGATTTCTTTCGAGTTGCTTGCCGCCGGCAGCTCAGCCAAGCAGGTGAAAGGACACTACTTCCAATCATTGCGCCCCGTGGAGTGGGCCATGTTGACGGCGTTCTATCAATAACAATCGACGATGCACTGACAATCGTGAAGATTGCGGGATTGTGGTCTGCCGTCCCGTTCGACTTCTTTGTTAAAACCACTGGAAAGGGAGACATCCGAAACGAACTGGCTCGTCAACTTCCACTCCCTTCACCTGCAGAACCAGGGCTTATCGCACTTAGGTCTCGTACCCTCGCCCTCAACTGCCTCACCACCCACTGCGTCGATCTCTGGAGTGAGTGCTGGGACGAAACCTTCCGTAATCAACGCTGGGCCAAACAGGATTTCCGCCTGCCCAACAGCTTCTTCACCAACCTCACCCCCACCTAGCAGCGCGACTGCGCCCTGCGCACCGATTACGCCCGCCGCCAGGCCCTGGTGGAGACGTGCTGGTGGCCCAGGCCCTCAAGCTCACGCTCGATGAACTGATCACCATCTACCGCGTGCAGTTCCCGGTGATGCAGCAATATGAACGTGACACCTGGTACGACCAGAACGGCCGCATCGTGTTCACCGCCAGCAAGGGCCTCACGGGTGTGGGCTTCCCCCGCAAGGGATCCGGCCGTGGCCCCAACAAGACCACCGGCTGGGAGGACATCCAGCACGGAACCTCAGGGACCTTCACCCGCACGATCCTCGACGACACGCTGCCAGGGGGGCCGGTGGAGCGGACGATCACCTACGAGGCGCCGTTTGATCGCTGTGATCGGGTGGAGGATTATCGGGTGGTTTGGGACTACTTTGAGAGTGGAGGGCAGTAGCCGGTTATGAAGCCAGTCGATCCCAGGCTCTTTCGCAGCCGCGACCAGGTCATCGCCCTGCTCAGCCAGCACCTGCCGGAATGGCGCAGGCTCTACGGCATCCAGGAGCTGTCCCTGTTCGGCTCCCTGGCCCGCAATGAAGCCAGAGCAGGCAGCGATGTCGACCTCTGCGTCAGCCTGGATCCCCCCAACCCCTTTGCCCTGGTTCACTTTCAGCAGGCCGCAGAGCAGCAGCTCGGCGCACGTGTCGACGTGGTGACCCGCTGGCCCGGCATGAATCCGGCCTTGAAACAGGAGATCGAACGCGATGCGATTTCCATCTGATCGGGAGCAGCGGCTTGCGGTCACCGTCATCGCTCAGACGATCAGCCTGATTGAATCGCTGTTGCACCGCATGGAGACCGTCCAGTCTGAGGCTAATCTCTCTGAAACAGAATCAGGCAGGCTGCTCCTGGATGCGGTCTGCATGCAATATCTGGCTCTTGGTGAAGCCGTGAAGCAGCACGACAAGCTCACTGGCTTGACATTGCAAGAACAGATTCCCGATCAAGACTGGAAAGGGATCATGGGCTTCCGTGATGTTCTGGCTCACCAATACTTCAATATCGATCCGCGGCTGGTTCTCTGGATCACAAGGGAAGCCCTGCCGGCGCTTCTGCAAAACCTCAGGCAGAGCCAGGCCTCTTGTGAACCTTTTGAATAGAGGCAACACTGCTGAAAGCAGCATTGGCTCCACCCTCGGGGCCAGAGACCCTCTTCCTCACCGATCGACCTCTTGGTTCCTTTGGGGCCCGGATCGCATTGGCTCGGCGTCTTGGCCTAATCGACAGACAGGTTGAGCTGGCACTTCACACACTGCGCAGGGTGCGCAACGCCTTCGCCCACTCAACGACCCAGGCCTCTCTCTCGGAGGCGTGCCACCACCAGCCCCTCGCCGAGTGCTACCGACAGGCTCGCTGCAACCCCCTCTGGGATCCACTGGAACGCATCCTCGATGATCAGCTGAGATCAAATACGGGATCTGCGGTGATCGAGGCGGGCGAGTTCATCGCGCAGCAGGGCCTCCAGCTCGCGGCCGTGGGTGGGCACCACCGCCACCACCGACGCCAGGCCCTCGGCCCGGCTGGGCCCGAAGACCGGATCGGCCAGGGCGGCGGCCATCTCGCGGATCACCGGCTCGGGCACCAGGCGCTTGCGGGTCTGGTTCCACTGCAGGCAGGTGGAGAGCGGCGTGTAGAGCCACCAGCCGATCCACTCCACCGGTGCGGGGAGGCTCAGGGGCTGGGTGATCGCCAGCCGCCAGGGCCGGCGGGCATGGGTGGCATCAAGAATCACCGGCGTGCAGGCGGCCACGGCCTCGCGGAGGCGCTGGTGCAGCAGGGCCTCGATGTCGCGCCAGGGGCCCTGCACGGCCGCGTCACCAAAGAGCTCGGCGCGCACCACATCGGTGGAGAGCACCACGGCGCCGATGAGTTGGGCCAGCACTCCGGCCAGGGTGGTCTTGCCGCTGGCTGGCGGGCCGATCAGCAGGTGGCAGCGCAGGGGCGCTGGAATGGGCGCGATAGGCGGGCTGGTCATGGCCGCAGCCTGGCCGCTAGGGCGCGCCACCGCAAGGGCCTACGAGCGAAAGAGCAGATTTAGAACCAGGCCCAGACCGGGATCTGCCTGACGGCTTTGCTATTTCGCAAGAAGAACAGCAGAAAACCCGCCCGCGCTGCTGAGGCTGCTCCCAGCGCCTCATCCGCCCCATGGCTTCCCCGCGCCCCCCGTCGCTGGCCCAGGCCCATCACTACCGCCTGCCGGAGCTGCCGCACGACATCCGCCTGCTCGATCTTCTGGAGCTCTGCGGCACCACCGTGCAGACCAGCCGTCACCTGCAGCTGAGCCAGCCCACCATCAGCCCCCGCTACCGGCTCCTCTCGGAGGATTTCGGCCTGGTGCGCGATCGCCGCCAGCTCTGGGGCTGCGGTTATGGCACCTCGGCCGCGATGCGCCTTCTGCGCCTGGGTTGCCGCGCCCATCGCCTGGCCGCGGGTGTCGCCCGGATCGGCAGCGATCTGCTCCATCACCCCCTGCTGGCGGGCTGCCCCTGGCTGCTGCCCACCCCCCAGCGGTTCCGGGCGGCGGCCAACTGGCTGGAGCTGGTGCGCCAGGGGGTGCTCGATGGTGCCCTGATCTCAGGCCTGGAGCTGGAGGAGGCGGAAGGACTGAACCACCAGGAGCTGGAGCTGCTGCCGCTCGGGCAGCTGCCCCTGGCCCTGGCGTTTTGCCCCAAGGCGCCGGTGCTGGTGGGCGCTGTCCCCGGCAGGCCGGCGCCAGGGGGAAGGGTGGCGGAGGTGCTGGTGCCCGATCGCGGCGTGGCACCCGGCCTGCGGCGGCTCCTGCGAGATCTGGGGCTGCCCCTGCGCAGCGGCGGCAACAGCCTGCAGACCCCAGACGACTGGGTCGGCCGGGATCCAGGGCAGCCCCCTGGCTCTGGTGGTGGCTGACAGTGAGGCCGACACATGGGCCTGCCTGCAGCGCTGGCCCTTGGGCCTTGGGTCCCTGGGCCACGGGTCCCTGGGCCACGGGTCCCTGGCTTCCCGGCCCCACAGTCCGGTGTGGCTGGCGCTGCCGGCCGACTGGCGGGAGCACCGGGTGCCGCGCCACACCGCCCGGGAGCTGGGCCGGATCGGCGGCCCGCAACAGCTGGAGGGCTGAAAGGTTGCGCTCCGTGCATAGATCCAAGACTGACGGCCCCAAGTGCTTCTGGTGTGCTGCCACCACGCTTCCGCTAGGTGCAGACTGGCCGCGGCGTCCCCTCTCCCCCATGACAGTCCCAACGCTCCAGGCGGTGAAACGATGACCGCCCGCTTGGAAGATCTCAAGCCTGATGCCCAGGTCGGGGGGCTGGTTGGGCGCGAGGTTGTCCTCATCACCACGGCCCAGATGATGGGTAAGGCTGCCCAGGTGGTGTACCGGGACGGCAAGAGCACGATCGACGCCCAGATCCTGTTCCGCGACCAGGAGGCCGACCTGGAGATCGTCTCCGGCCGCCACAGGTGGAGGTTGAAGAGGGCGTTGTCGAACAGCATCGGCTGCCCAGAGAGCACAACCTTGAGGAGTCTCAACGCCCATGCCTGAAGCCGTTCTCGCCCCCGGAGCACGCATCGAGTGCCGCAGTGCTGAATGGTTGGTGCGCAGTTTGGGCCGCGGCTCCGATGGCCAGCAGGTGGTCGATGTGGTGGGCGTCTCGCCGTTCCTGCGCGAGAAGGAGGCCCGCTTCCTGGTGGAGGTGGAGACGGCCGCTGGCAGTTTCAAGGTGCTGCAGCCGGAAGAGACAGCCCTGGTGAGCGACCCCTCGCCCCGCTACCGCGACAGCCTGCTATTCATCGAGGCCCACCTTCGCCGCTCCGTCCCCACCGACAACGCCCTGGTTGTGGGGCATCGGGCGGCGATGGATGCCCTTCCTTACCAGCTCGCGCCAACAGCCAAGGCCCTGGCGATGCCCCGCCAGCGGCTGCTGATCGCCGATGCGGTTGGCCTGGGCAAAACGCTGGAATGCGGCATCCTCTGCAGCGAGCTGATCCGCCGCGGGAGGGGCAAGCGGCTGTTGGTGGTGACCACCAAGAGCATGCTGGTGCAGTTCCAGAAGGAGATCTGGACGCGCTTCTCCATCCCGCTGGTGCGGCTGGATTCCGTGGGCATCCAACGGATCCGCGAGCAGATCCCCACCAACCAAAACCCTTTTCACTACTACGACAAAGCGATCGTCTCGGTCGACACGCTCAAGAACGACCGCGACTACCGCTTCTACCTCGACAACGCTAGCTGGGACATCATCGTGATCGATGAATGCCAGAACGTTGCCGAGCGGGCCCGCGGCGCCCTGAAGAGCCAGCGTGCCCGGCTGGCGGAGCGACTGGCTACACGCTCGGAGACGTTGCTTCTGCTTTCGGCGACACCGCACGACGGCAAGCCGGAGAGCTTCGCGAGCTTAATGAACATGCTCGACCCCACAGCCATCGCCGATCCTAATAAGTACTCCAAAGACGACATTAAGGATCTGTATGTGCGGCGCTTCCGCAAGGACGTGATCGCCGATCTGCGCAGCAGTGTCAAAGAACGCGACACCGCTGATGTGGAGTGTCCGGCAAGCGAGAAGGAAGAGCGGGTGTTCGCCCTACTCAAGGATCTCAAGCTTCCCGACAGCGATGCCAAGGCCAAGGCAGGCCAACTGTTCAAGACGACTCTGGCCAAGAGCCTTCTCTCCAGCCCAATGGCGGCACTGGAAACCGTGCGCAACCGGCTCAAACGGCTGGCATCTGCCACGACACCGGCCCCAGCTGATGAAGCAGCCCTGCAGGAACTGGAGCCCTTGCTCGTCGCCATCGGCCCTGCGGACTTCTCCAAATACCAACGCCTGTTGCAGCTGATCCGTTCCGATTGGGGCTGGAACGGCAAGAACGCCAGAGACCGGATCGTGCTGTTCACCGGCCGGCGCGAAACCCAGCGCTTCCTGGTGGAGCACCTGGCTGCCGACCTGGGCCTGCCGAAAACCGCCGTGGTCGGGCTCGATGGCGCCATGCCGGATATGGAGCAGACCAAGGTGGTGGAGCAGTTCGCCCAGGAGAAGGAGGCGGTGCGGATCCTGGTGGCCACCGAGGTGGCCTCAGAAGGCCTGAACCTGCACTACCTCAGCCACCGGCTCGTGCACGTCGACATCCCCTGGTCGCTGATGACGCTGCAGCAGCGCAATGGCCATATCGACCGCTACGGCCAGAGCCAGCAACCCCAGATCCGCTACCTGCTCAGCTCCTCCCGCAGCGAAGGCATGGGCGATGCCGAAAAGGTGCTCAGGCTGCTCAAGCGCAAAGACGAGCAGGCCCAGCGGAACATCGGCGATCCGGCGGTGTTTCTGGGCGTGTACGACGCCGTGGGCGAGGAGGAGGAGATCAGCAAGGCCTTCGAGTGCGGCACGGTGGAGGCGCTGGAGCAGCGCATGAATGCCAACGCCGAGCCGTACCTGGTGCAGGGCAGCGGCGACAACCTCTTTGAGGAACTGTTCGGCGGCGACCCATCAGATGACGGGGTCGCCGACGCCACTCCATCCCTGCAGGTGCAGCAGCGCCAGCCCTTCAGCCTGTTCCCCAACCTCTGGAACTACGTGGACACGGCCCTCGAAGCGGTGGCCCAGCAGATGGAGCGCCGTGGCGAAAAGCTCGACCTTCGCGCGGATCAGGAGCAACAGCGCCTGGAGATCACCCCGCCCAGTGATCTGCAGCGCCGCTACGACCGCTACCCACGTGAGCTGCAGCCGCCCCGAGGCCAGCGCCTGGTTCTCTCCACTGAAGTGGCGGCACTGCAGCGGGCCCTTGAGCAGAGCCGCCGGCAGGATTCCAGCCGGCCGGAGCTGGAATATCTCTGGGATCTGCACCCGCTGGTGGACTGGCTGGCTGATCGCGGCCAGATCACCTTCCAACGCCACTGCGCGCCGGTGCTCCAGCTGAGTGATGACCTGGAGCCCGGTGAGGTGGTGATGGTGTTTCAGGGCACGATCCCCAACCAGAAGGGCGTGCCGGTGGTGCAGGAGTGGGTGGCGGTGCGCTTCGCCGGAACGGGTCTGAATGTGGAGGCTGTGGAGCCGTTTGAGGCGGTGGCCGAGCGGTTGCAGCTGGGACGCAAGCCCTATGCCAACCCCAACGCCTCGATCCCCGAGCATCTGCGCAAGCAGCTTCCGTATGCGGTTCGCAAGGCCAATGACTACCTGATGAGCTGCGCCGATCGCTGGACGGCCCGCATGCAACCGGAATTGCAGGCCCAGCGCGAACGCCTGAAGCGATTGCGAGGCCGCCAGGTGGAGCAGCTGCAGCTCAGCTTCGCGGCGGATCAACGTCCGCGGCAGATCAAGGAGAAGCGCCGCCTGGACCAGCAGAAGGCGATCGACGTGCGCTTCGACGACCACGAACGCTTTGTGAATGAAGTGATGACCATCGAACCCGCCCCCTACCTGAAGGTGGTGGCCGTGCTGTATCGGGACAGCAGTTGAACGGGCCTCTCCCAGCACCACGCATAACGTTGAGTCACCACCCTGTCTCCATCACCGTGCCGTCCATGAGCTCCCCCCCCTCCCTGATCACCTGCACACCAGGCGTGCGCAGCGGCAAACCCTGTCTTGCCGGAACGCGCATCACCGTGTCTGATGTGCTCGAGTATCTGGCCAGTGGCATGAGCCAGGAGGAGATCCTCAGTGATTTCCCCGATCTCAGGACGGAACACATCCAGGCGGTACTGCGCTATGCCGCCGAGCGCGAGAAACGCCTCAGCGAGCTCACCGTGGCCTGAGCGACGCGATGACAGGCCGATTACTGCTCGACGAAAATCTGAGCCCGAGGCTCGCTTCTGCACTCTCAGAGTGGTTTTCGGGCAGCAAGCATGTGCGTGATGTGCAGCTGAAAGGCCAAAGCGATCATCAGATCTGGCAGTTTGCCGCGGAGAACGATTACACCATCCTCACCAAAGATGATGACTTCCGCGCTCTGAGCCTGTTGCGTGGTGCTCCGCCGAAGGTGATCTGGCTGGTGGTGGGCAACACCAGCACGGCGGAGATCCTGCGGATCCTGACGGCTCACACCACGGCCATCGAGGCCTTCATGAACGAACCGATCACATCCCTGCTCACGCTCCGCAAGTCCTGATCCATGGCACTCCCCGGCATCAGCAACGCCAACGAGTTCTATTCCGCCCACTACCTCGAGAGCGTTCTGACGAACGACATCAAGAAGGTGCGCGAGCGCTGGGGCGGCACGATTCGCAGAGACACGAGCTTTCCTGCGGATGCCACAGAGCTCGTCCTCTCGGGCCCGCACTTTTACGTGGGCTCACCTCTCTACAAGACACCGCGTGCTGTCTGCACTGAAAAGGGGCATAACGACTGTCGTGATCTCACCACCCTGCCGGATGACTACCTGCCCCGCACCAACTACCGGCCGGATGTGGCAGCAGCTGAATATCTTGCACGCACGCCACGGGTACCGTGGGGGGAGAAGAAGCCTGTGACAGATTTCTTTCGAGTTGCTTGCCGCCGGCAGCTCAGCCAAGCAGGTGAAAGGACACTACTTCCAATCATTGCGCCCCGTGGAGTGGGCCATGTTGACGGCGTTCTATCAATAACAATCGACGATGCACTGACAATCGTGAAGATTGCGGGATTGTGGTCTGCCGTCCCGTTCGACTTCTTTGTTAAAACCACTGGAAAGGGAGACATCCGAAACGAACTGGCTCGTCAACTTCCACTCCCTTCACCTGCAGAACCAGGGCTTATCGCACTTAGGTCTCGTACCCTCGCCCTCAACTGCCTCACCACCCACTGCGTCGATCTCTGGAGTGAGTGCTGGGACGAAACCTTCCGTAATCAACGCTGGGCCAAACAGGATTTCCGCCTGCCCAACAGCTTCTTCACCAACCTCACCCCCACCTAGCAGCGCGACTGCGCCCTGCGCACCGATTACGCCCGCCGCCAGGCCCTGGTGGAGACGTGCTGGTGGCCCAGGCCCTCAAGCTCACGCTCGATGAACTGATCACCATCTACCGCGTGCAGTTCCCGGTGATGCAGCAATATGAACGTGACACCTGGTACGACCAGAACGGCCGCATCGTGTTCACCGCCAGCAAGGGCCTCACGGGTGTGGGCTTCCCCCGCAAGGGATCCGGCCGTGGCCCCAACAAGACCACCGGCTGGGAGGACATCCAGCACGGAACCTCAGGGACCTTCACCCGCACGATCCTCGACGACACGCTGCCAGGGGGGCCGGTGGAGCGGACGATCACCTACGAGGCGCCGTTTGATCGCTGTGATCGGGTGGAGGATTATCGGGTGGTTTGGGACTACTTTGAGAGTGGAGGGCAGTAGCCGGTTATGAAGCCAGTCGATCCCAGGCTCTTTCGCAGCCGCGACCAGGTCATCGCCCTGCTCAGCCAGCACCTGCCGGAATGGCGCAGGCTCTACGGCATCCAGGAGCTGTCCCTGTTCGGCTCCCTGGCCCGCAATGAAGCCAGAGCAGGCAGCGATGTCGACCTCTGCGTCAGCCTGGATCCCCCCAACCCCTTTGCCCTGGTTCACTTTCAGCAGGCCGCAGAGCAGCAGCTCGGCGCACGTGTCGACGTGGTGACCCGCTGGCCCGGCATGAATCCGGCCTTGAAACAGGAGATCGAACGCGATGCGATTTCCATCTGATCGGGAGCAGCGGCTTGCGGTCACCGTCATCGCTCAGACGATCAGCCTGATTGAATCGCTGTTGCACCGCATGGAGACCGTCCAGTCTGAGGCTAATCTCTCTGAAACAGAATCAGGCAGGCTGCTCCTGGATGCGGTCTGCATGCAATATCTGGCTCTTGGTGAAGCCGTGAAGCAGCACGACAAGCTCACTGGCTTGACATTGCAAGAACAGATTCCCGATCAAGACTGGAAAGGGATCATGGGCTTCCGTGATGTTCTGGCTCACCAATACTTCAATATCGATCCGCGGCTGGTTCTCTGGATCACAAGGGAAGCCCTGCCGGCGCTTCTGCAAAACCTCAGGCAGAGCCAGGCCTCTTGTGAACCTTTTGAATAGAGGCAACACTGCTGAAAGCAGCATTGGCTCCACCCTCGGGGCCAGAGACCCTCTTCCTCACCGATCGACCTCTTGGTTCCTTTGGGGCCCGGATCGCATTGGCTCGGCGTCTTGGCCTAATCGACAGACAGGTTGAGCTGGCACTTCACACACTGCGCAGGGTGCGCAACGCCTTCGCCCACTCAACGACCCAGGCCTCTCTCTCGGAGGCGTGCCACCACCAGCCCCTCGCCGAGTGCTACCGACAGGCTCGCTGCAACCCCCTCTGGGATCCACTGGAACGCATCCTCGATGATCAGCTGAGATCAAATACGGGATCTGCGGTGATCGAGGCGGGCGAGTTCATCGCGCAGCAGGGCCTCCAGCTCGCGGCCGTGGGTGGGCACCACCGCCACCACCGACGCCAGGCCCTCGGCCCGGCTGGGCCCGAAGACCGGATCGGCCAGGGCGGCGGCCATCTCGCGGATCACCGGCTCGGGCACCAGGCGCTTGCGGGTCTGGTTCCACTGCAGGCAGGTGGAGAGCGGCGTGTAGAGCCACCAGCCGATCCACTCCACCGGTGCGGGGAGGCTCAGGGGCTGGGTGATCGCCAGCCGCCAGGGCCGGCGGGCATGGGTGGCATCAAGAATCACCGGCGTGCAGGCGGCCACGGCCTCGCGGAGGCGCTGGTGCAGCAGGGCCTCGATGTCGCGCCAGGGGCCCTGCACGGCCGCGTCACCAAAGAGCTCGGCGCGCACCACATCGGTGGAGAGCACCACGGCGCCGATGAGTTGGGCCAGCACTCCGGCCAGGGTGGTCTTGCCGCTGGCTGGCGGGCCGATCAGCAGGTGGCAGCGCAGGGGCGCTGGAATGGGCGCGATAGGCGGGCTGGTCATGGCCGCAGCCTGGCCGCTAGGGCGCGCCACCGCAAGGGCCTACGAGCGAAAGAGCAGATTTAGAACCAGGCCCAGACCGGGATCTGCCTGACGGCTTTGCTATTTCGCAAGAAGAACAGCAGAAAACCCGCCCGCGCTGCTGAGGCTGCTCCCAGCGCCTCATCCGCCCCATGGCTTCCCCGCGCCCCCCGTCGCTGGCCCAGGCCCATCACTACCGCCTGCCGGAGCTGCCGCACGACATCCGCCTGCTCGATCTTCTGGAGCTCTGCGGCACCACCGTGCAGACCAGCCGTCACCTGCAGCTGAGCCAGCCCACCATCAGCCCCCGCTACCGGCTCCTCTCGGAGGATTTCGGCCTGGTGCGCGATCGCCGCCAGCTCTGGGGCTGCGGTTATGGCACCTCGGCCGCGATGCGCCTTCTGCGCCTGGGTTGCCGCGCCCATCGCCTGGCCGCGGGTGTCGCCCGGATCGGCAGCGATCTGCTCCATCACCCCCTGCTGGCGGGCTGCCCCTGGCTGCTGCCCACCCCCCAGCGGTTCCGGGCGGCGGCCAACTGGCTGGAGCTGGTGCGCCAGGGGGTGCTCGATGGTGCCCTGATCTCAGGCCTGGAGCTGGAGGAGGCGGAAGGACTGAACCACCAGGAGCTGGAGCTGCTGCCGCTCGGGCAGCTGCCCCTGGCCCTGGCGTTTTGCCCCAAGGCGCCGGTGCTGGTGGGCGCTGTCCCCGGCAGGCCGGCGCCAGGGGGAAGGGTGGCGGAGGTGCTGGTGCCCGATCGCGGCGTGGCACCCGGCCTGCGGCGGCTCCTGCGAGATCTGGGGCTGCCCCTGCGCAGCGGCGGCAACAGCCTGCAGACCCCAGACGACTGGGTCGGCCGGGATCCAGGGCAGCCCCCTGGCTCTGGTGGTGGCTGACAGTGAGGCCGACACATGGGCCTGCCTGCAGCGCTGGCCCTTGGGCCTTGGGTCCCTGGGCCACGGGTCCCTGGGCCACGGGTCCCTGGCTTCCCGGCCCCACAGTCCGGTGTGGCTGGCGCTGCCGGCCGACTGGCGGGAGCACCGGGTGCCGCGCCACACCGCCCGGGAGCTGGGCCGGATCGGCGGCCCGCAACAGCTGGAGGGCTGAAAGGTTGCGCTCCGTGCATAGATCCAAGACTTACGGCCCCAAGTGCTTCTGGTGTGCTGCCAACTCGCTTCCGCTAGGAGTTTGTTGCCCATAGCGCCCGCTCAGGCCATGCAACCGAGATCGTCATTCCTTTCCACGCCGTATTCCGTTGAATGTTGAGGGCGGTTCGCTGCCTCCT
>Ga0315907_10004306_pt1 | contig 16059 bp, 30 predicted proteins | sample LakEriMetagenome_3_FD_203525 | JGI IMG/M metagenome (GOLD analysis project Ga0315907, IMG submission 203525) | Freshwater fungal communities from buoy surface, Lake Erie, Ohio, United States - Buoy 12 MA123 | ecosystem: Environmental > Aquatic > Freshwater > Lake > Lake biofilm | place: USA... | reverse complement strand
TGATATTATAACAATAAAAATAACTTCTCAGATTATTTTTTAAACTATTGTACAGAAATCTGTACAATGAAAATACATGACGCTATACATTACATACAAAATAATATAATATACAAATAATTTTTTTCCCATATGTCACATAACAAAAAATACATAACAAAAAAGTTTAAAGTAATGTTCGGTAACATGAAATCCCCTACAATGTACGCAGAACTTCATAACGGCAAATATACAAAAACTTATCAGAACGATGACAATGAAATAGTATCAGATTTTATTACCATTGATGAATACGCAGCAGCGTTAGCACATATATTACTACGTGAAAACGGATACAAACACTTCTCCGATAAAGACAATGATAATACATTATAGTAACTATATTACATACGTATATCACTATCGCTATATAACATATATAGCAATATAAATTCATAGACCCATAACATTCCCATACATGATGGGGAACGCAGTTCCCCATCAATATCATATATTGTGGGGAACGCAGTTCCCATCAGTATTACATATTGTGGGGAACGCAGTTCCCATCAAGCACAACTTGTACAGATTTCTGTACAAGGTATATGTATAATGTACTTATTCGTACCCACGTTAGCACGTAAATATTCACCAGCGATTTTAGGCTAAAATCGAGGATTTTGTGGTAAAAAGTGGTAAATAGTGTAAGTAAATGGTACGAAAAAATGGTAAATGGCGTTTTTTACCTAAAAATAAGGTATGGACATAGGTTTTCCATAGGGGAAAATAATACCCATTAGACACCAATTAGATACCCATTAGATACCCATTAGACTTTATGCCCTATAAAAACACGCAGCCAGTTTTCCGTCCGAAATTTTCAGACACAATGTTTCACGTGGAACAATCCCACGTAAACGGGTGCAACGAGTTTGCCCAAGTCACCAGAATTTAGGGTGCAAAATATTGTCCATACTTAAAAAAGTAAGGAAACGAAATTATGCACCAAATCTTGTGAAAAGGGTGTGCGAATAAGATATGTCAAATTTCACTTTGTCATAGGCAATCATAATAATATTAAAAATTTTATTGACCACAAATTTAAGCATAATATTTTAATCCACCAAACTTTTTTGTTATTTATATTCATTCTAAATAAGTGGGTGTTAAAAAAGTATAGACGCGTTGGAGTCTATTCTTCTAACACCTTGTGAGTATCAGCACGTCCGAATGGTTGTGAATCATTGACAATACAAATATCGGAATTAGTTTTCATATATGCAAGAAAAAAATAAAAAAGATTAAAAAATATTTTTATACTATATTATATAAAAAATTGATTGAAAAAAAAAATTAATCTTTTTTTAAATAATAGTTGGAAATTAAAAAAGTTTATATATCTTTGCAAAGAATTAATCATTAAAACAAAACAAAATGAAGTTAGTATTTAAACACAAAAACACTATTCAAGTAGTAACGTTGGCAACAACAAAGAATGACAAAATTGAATCTAATAAGAAACGTAAAATTGTTCAAACATATACGTTTTCTTATAAGCAATTTGAGTTAGTTAAAAAACGTTTTGAAACGAATGAACCAATTGGTATGAAAAACTTTTTTAGTCACGCAGATACAAATTGTTTAGATTGTCCGTTCAATTCGTATGGCAAATGTTATACACATAAATTTAATCAATACGTTGGTTTTATTTCATCATTAAAAAGTGTATTTAAAAAGTTTGGTAGTATAGATAACATACCTACATTTGATATTTCAATGTTAGATACGTTGGTTAAAATGAGCAAAGATACATATGTTCGTTTTGGCACGTATGGTGAACCAAGTTTACACCCTATCGAAATGATTAGAGCAATGGTTAATGTTTGCGACAATTGGACTGGTTATACACACCAATATACTAAAAATAATTTAGGTGATTATTTTATGGCAAGCACGCACAATACAAGTGAAGTGGATAAAGCACAAAATTTAGGCTATAGGTCGTTTGTAGCAACCGATAAGAAGTTAGGGTATGTTAGTTGTCCAGCCAGCAAAGAAAGTGGCTATAAAGCAAGTTGTTCAACTTGTGGTTTATGTAGTGGCACGTTAGGAACAAAAACAAGTAAAAGTATAGAAATTATCCTACATTAATTGTAGGGTAATTTCCTTTGAAAAAATAAATTTAATTTTTTTTCATTATTTTATATAAAATGTTTGGAAATTAAAAAATAAATGTTACCTTTGTAATGTATTAATAATCTAAAAAACAAATAAGATGAACACACAAGAAAAAGTACAAGAAATTTTAAAGTCTAATGGATTAGATTTTACAATTGAAAAAGCGCCAATGATGGCTTTGAATTCTAATGGTATTTATGTACCAAGTGAATATTTTGGATTAATCAATTCCAAAACGAATGAAGTGATTAACACCGTAAAAGAAGGGTATACGGTATCTCAAAACGAAGAAGTTGTTGAGTTGGTTATGCGTGGTATTGAACCTTTTGGAAATGATATTTCCGTTACCAAAGGTGGCGCTTTAAATGGTGGTCGTAAAGTATTTTTACAATTGGCTATCAATGGGGACGGCAAAGTTGGAAATGACACTATCAAAAAGTATATTACTATTATTGATAGTAATGACGGAAGTACGGGATTGTCAGTTGGTATTGGTGATTTAACTATGAGTTGTCAAAATCAGTTTTTCAAATTTTACAAAAGTGGTCAATCTAAATTCCGTCATACGGCAAGTTTAGAGCGTAGAATCAAAGAAATTCCGTTCCTTATTGAAACTGCTTTGTCTGAATCATTAAGACAAATTGAAATCTATAATCAATTTGCAAGCACGCAAGTTTCACGTGATTTGGCACACAAAATGGTTAAACACATTTTAGGGTTTGACAAAGTGTATACAAGCGTAAAAGATTTGTCAGAGAAGTCTACACGTAGTATCAACAAAATGGACGCTTTATATAACGCGATAGAGCGTGAAATGAATAGCAAAGGAAATACATTGTGGGGATTGCATAGTGGTATTACATACTACACAACACACGAAATGTCAGCGCCAAAACGTGATAATGGTAAAGTTGAAACTTTGTTACAAGGTAGTGGTTATAATATGAACCAAGCAAGTTTAGAATTTGCTTTGAGTTATTAACAAATAGACAAGGGGTTTTCAACATTTAATTGGGGTGTATTGATACACCCCAATGTATTTCCCTATGACAATTAGCACAAACCAATATACATTTATCAATTTCTTTTTTTAATTTTTCCCAACCAATACTATTTGTTTCGCTAATTGTAAAATCTTTTTCATTTGGGTCTAAATGATGAAATTCTAATGCTTGTATACATTTATTATAACCACATAAAACACAACAACCACCTTTATATTGGATTGCTTTTTCTTTTAAATTTTGTCTATGTTTTATACTATTTTCAACACGACATTTTTTACATATTTTTTTATTTTGTGAATTAATTATATATTCAGTTAATCCGTGTTTTTTACATTCTCTTTCCATATCTTTAGTATATTTTTATAATAAATATATTATCAACAAAAAAAGTTCATAACTTTATTTTGAAATTTGATATAAAAGTCGTACCTTTGTAGGTTACGGCTTTTTTGCGTAAAAAAAATAAAAAAATATATAGGCACGTTGGAGTCTACTCTTCTGTTCCCACAGCACGTCTGAAATGGTTTTGAATCATTGACAAAACAAAGATAAGAAATAGAATCCATATAAACAAACAAATTATCAATAAAAAAAATATTTTTATTTTTATATAAACTATTGTGGGAATCAAAATAATTTATATCTTTGCATAGAACAATAAAACAATAATACTTATGAAAGATTTATTTGAAACGCCCGAATTAATACCAAACGAAGTACAAGCAATATTGGAAACGTTTGATGAAAATACTGATAATACCTATTTTGAGTTAGATAGGATATTATGTGAGATAGAAGAATTGGGTTATACCTTTGATTACTATTTGGACGCTGAACCTTATGGGTTAAGACCTATGGGTGTTGAGTTAGAAGAATTAGAGGGTTGGGAACATATCAATGATTAAAAATAAATTTGGTAGTTTAAAATCTTTTTATTATATTTGTATCGTAATCAATAAAACATAAAACAATGAGAGCAGAATTTAATAATTTAGTAGAAACATTGAAGCGTTGGGACTTGTATCAAATAGGTGATGAAGTTGACATGGCGTTGACAGATTTGTCTGATAAGATAGCAGAAGTTGAAAAACGAATGGAATGTGTTGATAGAACGGCAAATGAAATTAGACTTGCAATTAGCAACTATACTGAAAAAGTTGATGAACCCGAACCATTTATAATGACAGTTGCAAACCATGATAGTATTTTGCGAGGTGCAAATGATATTTTGGTTGCGATTGATTTTGAAGACGATGAACCGATAGAGAATAATTGGTATGGGTTGTTTGAAGTCAAAGAAGAACCAAAGGTATTAATACCGAAAGGGAGTATTGTTGAATGGGGTGAAACAATAAAGTTTTTTAGTGCTATTGGTGGTGCAAAAGCAATAGTGTTAGAAGACTATACAACTGAACACGAAAGCAATGATAAATGTATTAATGTTGAATGGTTGGACGACAAAGCAAATGGACAATCTAATGGTGGATATCATTTAGATATGTTCAAAGAAGAATTTGATAAACCAATGAAAATAATTGATACTACTATGGGTAAAGATATGGTAGAGGATATTATTCAGAAATTAATTCAATTAGACGTTGACGGAGAAACTATGCAATATATTATTGACCAAGTTGGAATGACAGACCAAATGTTAAGGCAGTTGGTAATGAACACACCAACAAGTGAAACTATTGATTTATTGGAAGAAAAGAGAATGATTAGTGATGAACATTTAACACAAAAATAATGAGGTTAGTAAAAAGTAATTTAAGGAAAAAAGAAAATAATAAATTTGAGCGAGTATTAGAAACAAGCACAAATATTTATTTCTTTTGTTTTGGCAAAATGGATATGTTTGCACAAAAGTATGATAGGAAAATGAATCTTATTTCTGAGGGTATTGGTATTGATAATGAAGTTATTGATATACTCAAAGAAAAAAATTATTCGTGGATAAGCAAAAAATTTGAAAAAACGTTTGCAGAATTGATTTAGAATAGTTATCTTTGTTTCACAAATCAATTAAATAAAACAATATGAATTATAATCTTTATCTATTTAGCAACCTTGTTAAGTTTTATGACAATGAATTTGCTAACGCTTGTTACGATGAGCAGTGGGACGATTTACCCGAAATGTATGAGGAATTTGAGAACTCAAAATTCAATGACCCAAACGAATCGGAGTATGATTGTATTATCGAATTTTTAAAAGACAAGTATAAAAAAGATTTGGAATAGTGAAAACTATTCCTTATCTTTGAGTTATTAATCAAATAAAATAAAACAATGGAAGAAAGAATTTTTGAAATTACAAGTGGTAAAGCAGTATTGTCAGACCCTTGTTATGAATTAGGAACGTGGTGTCAAGGTATTGTTGACAACGTGAAGAATGGTAAATGGGTTGCTATATTGGAACAATCTGATAAGGGTGCGTTTGGTGTTAGGAATAGCATATTGATATCATTGAATGTTGAAGCAATGAAAAACAATCCTAAATTGGAACGTGAACTTATGACAAGTGGTGATTTGTTACCATTTAATGGTGGTGTTGATAGTGGACAATTTGGACATTTTGACTATGCTAATTATCGTAAAGATGAAACGGCAATTGATTTACCAAAAGTTTGGGAAGACGAATGGGAAAGTCAAGAGGGTGATAAATTTTATAGAGCGTGTTGTTTCCAAACGTTAGAAAAAGAGGATAGGTTTGGTGTATTACCATTTGGTTGTGTATCAAGTAGTGGTTATGGGGACGGAAGTTACCCTACATACGGAATCAAAGATGATAATGGTGAGTATATTGGGTTTATGACTATCTTTATCGGTGATGATGAAGACGAATAAAAAATAATTTAAAATAACTCTATCAAAATTTGGTAGAGTTATTTTTTTATATTATCTTTACGGAAAGAAATCAATAAAACAACAAACATTATGAAAACTAAAAGAGATTTAGCAGTAGAACAAATTAAGTTACAAGAAAGAGTATTAGCGTTAGCAAGTATAAACATTGTAACTTGTGGTAATTGTGGTTGTGTATTATTACACGATAGATTGAGTGAAGAAATCGAGTGTGCAAGTTGCAAGTCAGTAATGGATATTTGTGATTGTCCCGACTTATGGTATGAGGGTTGTCAAAACAATAGTGAGTTTGATGATGACGAACCTACACAAGAATTGACACAAGAAATTAGTGTAGAGGACGTGGTTGAAGTTGCTATGCGTTTAGGTATGAATCCAAGTATTGCAGAGATTAACGAAGTATTAAAATACTACGATAGCGAAGTAGAGAATGACCCAACGGCAACGTGGAATTTGATTGTGGAGAACTTATTGTATAATTGTGTTGCTCCAAAATAATTTAAAATAAAATAGCAAAAGATTTGCATAATCGAAAGATTATGCTTATTTTTGAATTATAAATCAATAAAACAAATAAGTTATGAATGACATTGAAAAATTAAGAAGTTTAGTAAACGAAGTTACTGATACTGATAGAGAGAAATTTGATAGAGTTTACAATGAGGTGCTTTACCCACGAATGGTGAACGCAGCTCAAAAGTGGAAAACAAATGAAATATCCATTGGTAGTTATCAAAGTGAGGATAAGTATAACCCAATCGTAAAAGAATTATTTGGTGAAAGAGAAAGTGATTTACAAAGATTGGTTGAAACCAAAATGAAACCTTACCTTGAAGAAAAAGGATTCAAAGTTGTAATTTGCAGTCCAAGTTATTATGTTTATATCCGTTGGTAAAATAAATTAAAAAGATTTGCATAAGTGAAAACTTATGCTTATCTTTGTTTCAACAAATACAAACAATATGACACCAAGCGAAGTAAGACAAAAGTTAGAACTATTAGGGTTAATAGTGAATAACAAAGCAGTATCTTTTACAAAGTTTAAAAGTATTGCAGACGCACACCAATATGGTAGCAGAGGTAATAAAATCTATATAGTATTTTATGGACACCCAAAAGAAAATATGTTTGCGTTTTATCCACCGAGAACGACTAAAAAAGAATCTTTGGATATAGCATATCAATATTATCTTACTATGGTTGAGAACGCAGATATAAACGAATTTACCTATGGTAACGTTTGTTGGACTGATAGTGGTTATCCATTAAATTATAGGAGAGTGGGGTGACCCACTTTTTTTGTATGTAAAAAAATATATATGTAGGTTGGAGTCTACTCTTCTGTTCCCACAGCACGTCCATATTGACAATACAAAGATTAAAATAATAATTGACATATGCAAGGAAAAAATGAAAATAAATAAAATTATTTTTTTTTTTCATTAAAGTGTTGTGGGAATCAAATTAATTGTTATCTTTGCATAGAACAATAAAACAAACATTATGGCACGAGTTAAAAGAATCAAGGTAAGATTTAATTTAGGTAAAGGTAAAAATTACCTTAAATGGAAAGTTCAATATCCTAATGGAGAAGTTGAATATCATTCACCGAGTGACGTTCAATTGGTAATGAGAAATTGTCAATTAAGAAATCATAAAGGGGTTGCACAAAAGATTTTCAATGGTGGTGAGAAAGTTGTTTGTGCGTGGGTATTGTGTGAGCAGATTGAGATTGTTAAAGATAACTTTGCGTATGTTGACACAATATGGGACAGAATAAGATATAATCCAAGGGTTCAACCTAATTGGTTATTTAATGGTAATATTGCCGACAATGAATATTTTGGCACGATAGCCAGTGTTGATTATGGTTTATATACCGAAGAAATTGTAATGGATTAAAAAATAATGGCACTATTATTTGGTAGTGTCATTTCTTTTTATTATATTTGTATCGTTAATCAATTAAATAAATAAAACAATGGGAACAAGAAGTCTAACAAGAGTAATCGAAACTTACACTAACAGAAACAACAAAGTTGTTAAGCAAAAGTTAATGACAATGTATCGTCAATATGACGGCTACCCAAGTGGTATGGGTATGGATTTGGCTAACTTTTTAGAGAGTGGGGAAGTAGTTAATGGTATTGGAAACCAAAACCACAGAGTGTTTAATGGAGCTGGTTGTTTAGCAGCACAATTAGTTGCTGAATTGAAAGAGGGTGCTGGCAACATTTATATTTACCCTATCAATGCAAAAGATTGTGGGGAAGAATACGAATACCATATCATCGTAGATTTTGATACAAAAGAAGTTACTTTGAAATGTTTTACTATTGGTTACATTGATAAGAAAGGTAACTATGTAAATAAGAAGAAAGAATTATATAGTGGTAAACCGAAAGGGTTTATTACATTGGTAGAAGAAAAAGTTTTGTAAAATAATTTAAAAATAACACTACTAAAATTTTGTGGTGTTATTTTTTTGTATTATATTTGTAATGTAATCTTAAAACAACAAACAATGAGAATGTCAGCAGAAGAATTAGCACAAGCAATTAGCAGATTTGTTAATGGTGCAAGTAACAATGAAGTGGAGCAGTTAGCAGAGTTAATGGCACAAGACCATCCAACATTGCAACAATCTAAAATGAAATTGGCTTGTATGTTTATTGAGCAAATGGCAAACAAGTCATATACGGACGCAAGAAACGAGCAATCAAAGGTTATTGCAAACGCTATGATTAAAGGGTTTAAAGAGCATAGCAAAGCAGAAATAATTCAACAAGAGGGTTATATTACTGAATCGTTAGAAACGTATATTGATGATAAAGTTTTACCTTCAAAAAATTTACCTTTAATATAAAATAGTAGGAAAATGGAAAAGACTTATTTAGGACAAATCGAGCAAGGTATTACCAAAGTAATGGTATATTACAATGACAAAGGTTATGTGATTGACATTTACGTTAATGATAGAATCCAAGCAGAATGTGAGTTATTAGATGATGACCACGTATGGAGGGAATTGAAAGCAAGGGGTTTTAAAAAATCTTTCAGAAAAGTGATATTATCTATGTTATAAATTTGGATATATCAAAAATAAGAATTATATTTGTAGTGTATTAATCAATAAAAATAAATAGTTATGCCGAATTGGGTTAGAAACAATGTGACATTTAGTGGTAACGAAGAAGTTATCGAAAGAATGATGAATGAAATCAAAGGTGAACGTGAAGAGCAGTATATTGACTTCAATAAGATTGCACCGATACCAAGCGAGTTAGTTGGAACACAATCCCCAACAAGAATCATATCCCAAGAGGAATATGATAAACAAGAGGAACGTATTGCCAAAGATGAATTAACCGAGGGTGAAAGAAATTGGGGAGTATCAAGAGGTATTACACAAGAAATGGCTAATGATTTTAAACAAAGATTTGGACATACTGATTGGTATGGTTGGCAAGTTTCTAATTGGGGAACAAAGTGGAACGCGACTGATAGTATTGAATTTGGTGACGGAATTGAATTTAATACAGCGTGGTCAACACCTTTTGAATTGTTGTTAAAACTATCTTTAAAATATCCCGAAGTGACTATCAATGTTAGATATGCTGATGAAGACTTTGGACACAATGTAGGTGAATATACATTATTGAATGGTGAAGAAATTGAAACCAATATACCACAAGGGGGAACGTATGAGGCTTATGTTATGGCAATGGATATTCAATATGGTGACATTGACGGATATTTTGATTGTAACGAAGAAGTGTTTACGGAGTTATGGGGTGATGATGAAGAAGAATTGGGTGATTATTTGTCTACAATGATAGATATTGCCTATGACCATAGTATCTATCCATTTGAGGGTTGCGAGTATCATAAACTTGTATTGGAACGCTTTAAAGAAAAAGCAATGGCTGATGAAAAATATGAGTTGGTTGCAGTTATCCAAAAAGAGTTAGACAAAGTAATCGAAGAATAAAAAAATAAAATAAGACTATCATTTATTTGGTAGTCTTATTTTATTGTATTATATTTGAATTGTATTAATCATTAAATAAAAGTTATGTTATTATTAGTTTTTTTAGGTTTAATTGTGAATGGTATTATTTCACATTTAATTGGTAATTTAGGTAAAGAAAAAAAGATTGGGTATTCAACGTCTTTTTGGGTTAGTTTTTTATTTAGTCCTATCATTGGAATTTTAATGGTTATAGGTTCAGTACCAAAACCACAAGAAGAAATAGAAACAAAAATAGAACCAACGACAATTAGCAAAATAGATAGAGAATTAACGGCTGAAGAAAAAAAGAAATTATCTAAAATAGAAGATATATTAACAATAGTTATAGGTATTGTTGGTTTATGTTTTATATTGTATATTTCTTTTAAATAATTTTAAAATAAGACTATCATTTATTTGGTAGTCTTATTTTTTTATATTATATTTGTCCTATAATCATTAAAACAAAAACAAATGGGAACAATTAACAAAATTCGCAAAATTGCAAAACAAAAAGTTGCAAAAGAAATCTATGAAGTGTATGTAGAGAATGGTATGCATACAGCAATAGATTATGCAGAGGAATATAATAGTAAACATATTTCTCAAATACCTTTTGAATGGTGTGAACCTTGTGATAATAATATGCCAAGTATTGACCACGAATGTTGTATTTGTGGTAGTGAAACAATTAAACCCAGCAAACCTAAATTTTATCAAGCAGTATTAAAACCAATTAAAGACGTTATAACGCACGTTTACCCACAAGGTGGTATTACATTAGAGGAACGTATGGGAAATAACGCACAATGTCCCGAATGTGGCAAAAACGAATGGTTATTATTGGCACAAGAACAAGTAGCAGTAAGAGAGGGTGGAAAACCATATTGTGAATGTTTAAATTGTGGTATGGTAACACATTTATAAAAATAATTAAAAAAGATTTGCATAAGTGAAAACTTATGCTTATCTTTGATATCATAATCAATTAAAACATATCTTATGAACGTAGAACAAGCAAAAGCAGTATTGAAAGCAAATGGTTATTTTGTAGATAACTTATGGCACGTGGAAGACGTTAAGTCTAAATTCAATTGTACTGATGAAGAAGCACAATCTGTGTTAGAGCAGTCTTTGACCAATGAAGCAACAATGGAGCAGATTTGGTTTAGTATTAGAGAGTTTGGAGAAATGGAAGGTTTAGAAGGAACACACCATTGTGATGATTTAGATTGTAATTGTTCAATCTAAAATAAATTGAAAAATAATCCAGTATATGTTTGGTAGATTGGATTATTTTTCTTAATTTTGAATCAATAAATAAAACAACAAACATTATGAAGACTTTAAGAATTAAAACGGCAGACTTTATCAATTGGTATTATAATAGTGGTGCAGACCAAGACCAAGAGGATATGGCGTTAAATTTAGGTTATAGAATCATTGAGGGATTGTTAGACGGAGGTATAACAATTATGCCACAAGAAATTTTAGATGAGTGTAATCAAGAAATCATACCTTTGAACCTTGTTATCGGATACGAAAATTCTGATGAGGAAATTGGTGAAGTATTTGACGATTATGAAGTTGAATTAATCTAATCAAATAATCATGAAAGCAGAAATTAAAAATAGTAGTAATTATGGGTTTGACCATAATTGGACATTAGAAGTCTCAACACCTAAAAAGAGCAAAAGTTTTTATTTAGGGCAAGACGTTAAATTTTGCAATAGAGTGTTGGGAATGGAACCAAGTTATATTATAGAGCAAATTGGCACACGTGAAATTGACCAAGGGACTATAGGTAACAAAAAGTTAGCAGAGTTTATTTGCAAGCACTTAAATGTGAATGGCAGAACAATGAATCGAATTGAAGCATGGGGTTTATGCGCACAATAAAATATTAACCAATAAAACTAAATCAAAATGGGAATTGAAGAATTATGTATTAGAAAAATAGAAAGCGGTATACGAGCGTTAAAGTTTAAAACCAAAAAACCAAGTGAGTTAAATATTTCTCAATACTTTGAGAAACTCAAAAAAACAAATGAGGGTATGCACGATGACTTAATGGACAAGTATCGTGGAGCGTTAAAAATTTATAAAGAAAGTTGTGAAAACGTTTGGTAATTAAAAATATTATTCATACATTTGTTAAACAATAAAACAACAAATATTATGGAACAGAATTGGATACACTATGATGAGAACCATTTGATGAATACTGAAAATGGGATGATAGTGATAAACACAGCAAACTTGAAAGATATCAAACCCAATGAGATAAAAGGGTTTGATAGACTATAAAAACATTTAAAAAACTATTTCCGAGTAGTGTTTGTTTTGTTTTGATTGATAAGGAAAGATGGGTGGTAGCAATACCATCCATTTTTTTTTGGTAGTTGTTGTTGAGGTATATAGCCCACGGAGTCTAGCAACGCAGAGTTCGTTGCACAACGGAGTCTACTCTTCTATTCCCATAGCACGTCCTTAATGACAATACAAAGATTGTAATAAAAAATTTAAAAAACAAGCAAAATAAATTTTTTTATTAAGAAAGTTTTTATTATCTTTGTTGAAACAAATAAAGATAAAAGTTATGGCAGAGATTTATTCAGCACCAAAAGAAATTAAAGTACCTAACATTAATGGTACTATGCAGAAGTATGCAGAGGAAAGCATACAATACATTGCAGACCTAAAACAACATATCAAAAATATGGGATACAAAGGTAAAAACGTTGGTGAAATCGTTAGATTTGCAGTAGCAGATGGATACGCAGAGTATATGGTATTAAGTATGCGACCAATGAGACTTATTCATATTCCATTAGATGACGCTTATCAATTTCCTTATGCACATTTGATGACGGCAAGTGAAATAACAAAGAAACTTGAAGCACAAAAGAAGTTAGAAGAATTATTTAAATAAAAATTAAAAATAACACTATCAAAATTTGGTAGTGTTATTCTTTTATATTATCTTTACCATTATTAATCATAAAACAACAAAACAATGGCAACAAAAACTTGGAAAATCGGAGAGTATTGCAAAGGTGGTATTATTACAGATAAAAAAGAATTTGTTAATAAAACAAAAGTACCAAAAGATAGTGACGGTTGGGCGATACACCCTTTACCATTATTGACTTGTGAGGGGAATTTAAGAGGTGGGGGCGATTACTTTAGTGAAAAAGGGAAAGAATTTGTAGGGGTTTGGGCAAGAAATAGAATAGGGGTTGTATCAAGAAAAACTGATATACCAAAAGACTATAAAGAAATAACACCTAACTTTATGGAATAAAAAAAAAAGGGAGATAATTATCTCCCTTTTTTTATATTTCTATTGATATGACTACATAATGGTTGTAAGTTACTGAAGTGATTTAATTTTAATAACATTTCCTCAGTCATTGCTTTAGTCAATGGTATTATGTGGTCAATGTCCCAACCATAATTTGGCGTGCCATTATAAAGTCCGTAGTTATTCCAATTCATCCAAGGTTCAAATTTACTTTCTAAATAAATTTTAAATTCCTCATACGTACACCCTAAAATCGATTCGCTACTACCATTTTTACTTGTTTTATATTTTATTGCTTTATATAAGATATTTCGATATTTTTCTTTTAAAAAATATAATTTATCATTTTCTTTTCGTTTTTTCTTATATTCTCTAAAATATTCACGTCTTTTTTCTTTATTCTCTTCGTAATTCTTTTTTTTAGTTTTAGCTATTTTATCTTTATTTTGTTCTCGATATTTTTTATCATATTTAGATTTTTTAGTTTTATCACGTTCTTTATTTTTTTCTTTATATTCTTTGTTCTTTTGTTTTAATAATTCTTTATTTTTTTCTTTATATTCTTTATTCTTTTGCTTTAACAATTCTTTATTTTTTTCTCTATACCTTTGTTGTATAATTTTTCTATCCGTTTTCATATTATGTTTTATTATAAATATACCATATTTTAAAATAATGTCAAGGTGGAGGTGATTTTTTGTTAAATAATTTGGATATTTAAAAAATTATACATACCTTTGTAATATGAAAAACGGAAATATATACAATATTGGTCAAACTGTAAATGGTGTAAGTAAATTCATGTGGTTTAACAATACATGGTACTATTTTGTAGAAGAATTATCATATGAATATCAATATGACCAACAAGATTTAACTAAATTAGTTACTGAAAATGAATTTGACGAAGTTAAGTTATTAGGCAACATTTTTGAAATATTTAAATAAGTATAAAACGGCAGAGGTGGTGGAGATTTTAGAGGTGAAAGTCCATTGATTGGTAGTTGGTCGAGAAATAAAATAGGGGTAGTTAGTAAAAAATCTGATATACCAAAAGATTATAAAGAATTAGTGTTTGATTTAGTTGAGCGTTAATGTTTGTTTTGTTTGATTGAATATAAAAGTGGGGGTAAATTATTTATCCCCATTTTTTATAAATCATTTGGTAGATTAAAATATTATTATATTTGTGATATGAAATTAATACAATTTATATACAACGACAATATCATTGCACAACAAAGTGCTGATATGCATTTAAACCGAGTTGATGAAATCAAATGGTTATTGGCAGAAGCATATAAATGTTTTCCCGATGACATTGAAACTAGATATATTCAACTTGAAGTTAAACCTATTTTATCTAACTATGACGTTAGTAACAAAGGTATAGTATCATTCAATAGTAATCAACCAACAAATGTAAAAGGGGTTATTATGAATTTGGCTGATAGTGATGATGAATTTTTGGACGCTATTCAAGGAAAAAATATTGATAGATTTGTTGAAAAACATTTGCAATTTAAATTTTAAAGTCGTACATTTGTTATATGGAATTCTTAAAAGTAAAATTCGAAACTGATGAATGGAAATATATGTGGGACTTTGTTGCCAATCATCCAATCAATGAGGGTATTGAAAACCCTTTTGAAGCGTTGAATGAAAATGAAGTGTGGCAATATATGGGAACATTTAAAAATAAAAACAAATATGTTCACGAATTTATACATAAGAATCATCCAACAACAAATAGTAGTTATAAAATAGCAATCAATGGTAGCGACAATGTAAGCGAAGACCAATTTGATATTAGAGTACCTATTAAGTAAGTGTTGTACAGAAATCTGTACATAGGGTATGCGTGGGGGTGAAAAAAGAAAAGAAAAAAAGTTTTAAAAACATTTGGAAGTTTAAAATATTATTCATACATTTGTTAAAAGAAATTAAAAGGACGAAGTCATAAAACTCGGTGCTGACTTTCTCATAAAGAGGTACAACGTATATAGAAGGCTGGTAAAGACCCAGAAAGTTCTTTTAATATAATAATATGGTTAGGTGATGTAATTGGTAAACGGATACACGATTGGAGTGTAGTTTTATAGGTTCGAATCCTATCTTAACCACAATATGGTTGTGTGTGTCACCTTAAACACTCTCTTGTTTGTTTGTTGTTTATAGTTATGGCGTGACTATTCATATGAGTAGTCACACCCATAATTATTCAAGGCACAAAAGTAATCATTATTTTTCACATAGCAAAATTTTTTCGTTATTTATATTCATTCTAAATAATTTTATAACGTTGACGTATGGACGTGACGGAGTCTGGCAACGCTGACGACATTGCACAACGGAGTCTAGTCTTCTGTTCTCACAGCACGTCCCTAACGACATAACAAAGGTTGCAATAATTTTTTTAAAAAACAAGCAAAATAAATTTTTTTATTAAAAAAATTTTTTCTATATTTGCATATCAATTTAAAACAACAAGGTTATGAAAGATAATATTAAATCAATTGGAATTTCGTTTTTAATAGGGTTTGGTTGCGTTTTCTTATTAAAGTCATTAAGTATTACCACACCACAAAAGAAAGTTGTTGAAATCAAACAAAAAGCACACAAAAAGAAAAATGATACTATTGTTGTAACAGCAACAATGTATAACGCAGTAAAAAAGCAATGTGATAGTAATCCATTTGAAACAGCCAATGG
>Ga0315907_10004302_pt1 | contig 16066 bp, 17 predicted proteins | sample LakEriMetagenome_3_FD_203525 | JGI IMG/M metagenome (GOLD analysis project Ga0315907, IMG submission 203525) | Freshwater fungal communities from buoy surface, Lake Erie, Ohio, United States - Buoy 12 MA123 | ecosystem: Environmental > Aquatic > Freshwater > Lake > Lake biofilm | place: USA... | reverse complement strand
CGACGAGTTCTTCGGCCAGCAGGGACCGGGCGGTGGCGGGGGCGGGGGGGCGCCGCCCGGAGGCCGCGGGCCGAACCGCGGGGGCACGGCGCTCGGCTCGGGCTTCATCGTCGATTCCGCCGGCTACGTCGTCACCAACAACCACGTCGTCGAAGGGGCGAGCGAGATCGCGGTGACGCTGGCCGACGACCGCCGGTACGCGGCGACGCTGGTCGGCACCGATCCCGCGACCGACATCGCGGTGCTCAAGATCGAGGCGGGCGCGTCGCTGCCCGTCCTCGCCTGGGGCGACAGCGAGGCGGCGCAGGTCGGCGACTGGGTGGTCGCGGTCGGCAACCCGTTCGGCCTCGGCGGCACGGTGACGGCGGGGATCATCTCCGCCCGCGCGCGGGAGATCGGCGCCGGGCGCTACGACGCCTTCCTCCAGACCGACGCCGCGATCAACACCGGCAACTCGGGCGGCCCGCTGATGTCGGCCGCGGGGCAGGTGATCGGCGTCAACACCGCGATCTTCAGCCGCTCGGGCGGGTCGATCGGCATCGGCTTCGCGGTCCCGTCCTCGATCGCCCGGCCGGTCGTCGCCGAGCTGCGCGAGCGCGGGACCGTCACCCGCGGCTTCCTCGGCGTCGGCATCCAGCCGGTCACGCCGCCGATCGCCGAGGCGCTGGGGATGCTGGAGCCAAGGGGCGTTCTCGTCTCCAACGTCCAGCCGGACACGCCCGCCGCGCGCGCCGGCCTGCAGGCCGGCGACGTGATCCTCTCCTTCGCCGGCCGGCCGGTCACGACCGCCCGCCAGCTCTCCCTCACCGTGGCCGAGACGCCGGTCGGACAGGAAGCGGAGGTTCGGTTCGTGCGCGAGGGGCGGGAACGGACGGTGCAGGCCCGGATCGAGCGCCTCCAGCCCGACCGGCTGCAGGCCGCGTCGGCGGCCGAGCCGCAGGTGCCCTCCGGCCAGACGCGGGAGGGGCCGCTGGGCCTCACGATGGCGCCGCTGTCGCCGCAGGTCCGCGAACGGCTGGGCCTCGCCGCCACGGGCGAAGGGGCGGTGATCGTGGAGGTGGCGCCGGGCAGCCCGGCGGCGGAACGGGGGCTGCGCCCGGGCGACGTGATCCGTCGCGTCGGCGCCGTCGCGGTCGACGACCCCGGCGACGTGGTGACGGCCGTCCGCGAGGCCCGGGAGGCGCGGCGCGCAAACGTGCTGGTCCTCGTCGAGCGGGAGGGGAACACCCTCTACGTCCCGCTGCCGACCGGCCAGAGGCGGGGCTGAGGCCGGGCCCCCGGGAGGTCACGACCCCCGCGGATCCGTAAGGGGTAGCGTGTCCGACATGGTGCCCGCCGACCCCGAACCCGCCGCGGACTTCGCCGCGGACCCGGAGGCTCCGCAGGCGGCGGAGCACATCCGCCGGCTGCAGGACGAACTCGACCTCGAGCGCATCTGCCACCAGGGCCTGCGCGCGCTGATGGGCGCGCTCATGGACGAGGCGACGACCCACCCCGACCGCGAGGGCCACCCTCTGGTCCACGACCAGGACCAGATGGACGCCATCTATCGCTGGGCGGTGCGCTCGGCGGCCCGCAAGACCGGCCGCGAATCGCTGCTCTACGCCACCGGGGCCGACTGGCACGTCGCCCGCAACCGGATGCAGATGGAGCGGCAGGCCCGGATCCGCGAGGCGAAGCGCCGCCTGACCGAGATCGCGCGGGAGATCACCGACCTCGAGGCGACGGCGGCGGACCTGCGCGAGCGGCTGTTCACGGACACGGTCGCCCGCGTCCGCTGGGCCGGGCTGCGGCGGCGCAGCTACCTCGGCCGCCGCTTCCCGGACCGCCGGGCGGCCGAGACCGCGAAGGACCGCCACCTCGCCTTCCTGGAGGACCGCCGCCGGGCGGCGCTGGCGCGGATCGACGAGCTGCGGCGGGAGGAACGGCGGGTGGAGGCGGTGGCGAGCGGGTGGACGGCGTGAGGCGGTGAGGGGTCCCAATCCCCTTGCCCGCCATGGTACGCTACCCCCCTCGACGGAGGTATGGGCATGGCGCGGCAGCGGATCATGGGAACCTGGGCGGCGATCCCCACGCCGCTGACCGCGGGCGGCGGGCTCGACGCCCCGATGCTGGGCCGGTTCGCGGCCGAACTCCTGCTGCGCGGCTGCGACGGCGTGGCGCTGTTCGGCACCACCGGCGAGGGGCCCGCCTTCTCGGTCGCCGAGCGGGCGGCGGGGCTGGAGGCGGTGCTCGCCGCCGGCGTCCCGCCCGACCGGGTGATCGCGTCCGTGGGCTGCACCGCGCTCGCCGACGTCGAGGCGCTGTCCCGCCACGCGCTCGCCCGCGGGGTGGTCCGGCTGATGATGCTCCCGCCCTTCTTCTTCAAGGGCGTCGGGCCGGACGGGGTGTTCGCCGCCTTCGCCCGCACGATCGACCGGCTGGGCGACGAGCGGATGCGACTCGTCCTCTACCACATCCCGCAGACGTCGGCCGTCGCGATGCCGCACGCCGTGATCGGCCGCCTCGCCGCCGCCTATCCGGAGATCGTCGTGGGAATCAAGGACAGCAGCGGGGACCTCGACCACACCCTGGGCCTGATCCGCGCCTTCCCCGACCTCTCGGTCCTGGTGGGGGCGGAGAACCACGTGGCGCCGGCCGTCGGCCACGGCGCCGCGGGGACGATCTGCGGCATCGCCAACCTCGCCCCGCAGTTGATCCGCCGGGTCTGCGACATGGGCGACATGGCACGGCCCGAGGATCTGGCGAAGATCGACGCCCTGATCGCCGTCGTCGCGGCCGGCCCCTTCGTGCCGCGGGTGAAGGCGGCGCTGGCCGCGCTTTCCGGCCATCCGCAATGGTCGTGGGTCCGGCCGCCGCTGGAGCCCGTCGCGGCGGAGGAGGGCGCCGCCCTCGTCGCCGGGCTCAAGGCGACCGGTCTCTCAGCATTCGACCGGGAGCGGGGCGGCTCGCGCACCGAGGCGGCGCTGGCGTGACGGCGATGCGCATCTGGGTGGACGCCGACGCGATTCCCGGCGGGGTCCGGACGCTGATCGAACGCACCGCCGACAAGCGGCGCATCGAGACCGTCTTCGTCGCCGACAAGTATGTCCGAATCTCGCTGTCGCCTTGGCTGCGCTGCGAGACGGTGGTGCAGGGCCCCGATGCCGCCGACGACCTGATCGCCGAACGGGCGGAGCCGGGCGACATCTGCGTGACGCAGGACATCCCGCTGGCCGCCCGGCTGGTGAAGAAGGGCGTCTGCGCGATCGACCCGCGCGGGAGCGTCCACACCGAGGCCTCGGTGGGGGAGCGGCTGTCGATCCGCAACTTCATGGAGGACCTGCGCGGGGCGGGCGTCGTCACCGGCGGACCGGCGCCCTTCGGCCCGCGCGACGTCCAGCGCTTCGCCGACGCCTTCGACCGGGAGATCACCCGCCGTCGCCGGGGGTGAGGGCGCCGGTCAGTCGGTGTCCCGGATCATCGGCAGGAGTTCGCGGAACGCCTGGTCGTCGGCCGTCTCCAGCCATTCGAAGACGATCATCTCGCTGGTCGCCACGGTCACGCCGGCGGCGGCGAGGCGCGCGAGCGCCGCGGCCTTATCCTCCGCCCGGCGGGAGCCGACCGCGTCGGCGACGACGGTGACCGCATGGCCGCGCGCCAGGAGGCCGAGGCAGGTCTGCAGCACGCAGACATGGGCCTCCGCCCCGGCGACGACCGCCCGCGTCCGTTCCTCCAGCGCATCGGCCAGCGCGGGCTCGCGCGAGGCGTCGAACCGCGTCTTGACCACCACGCGGTCCGTCGCGTCGGCCAGCGGCGGAACCGTGGCGCCGAGCTTGCCGGGCGTCTGCTCCGTGAGCACGACGGGGACGCCCAGCGCCTTCGCCGCCCTGACCAGCAGGCGCGCACGCCGGACGACCGCCTTGCCCCGCATGATGGCGGGCAGCAGGCGGGCCTGGAGATCGACGAGGACGAGCGCGTCCGCGGTGCGGTCGTGCAGGAAGGTCATGGGGACAAAGTAGCGCAGGATCCGGCGTTGTCAGCCCGATGGATTCGGGCTGCTACAGACGCGCGAGCGCGTCCGCCATCCGCGCGTAGAAGGCGGGCCCGTCGCAGCGGTTCAGCCACAGGCAATTGTCCGGCTTTCCGGTCTGGCGCCACCAGTCGACGACCGTCATGCCGGTGGTGAGCGTGCCCGCGCACTCGATCGCGACCGGGCACCTGCGCCCCTGGAACAGGTCCGGCCAGGCCAGCGCGCCGATCGCCACCGCGTCGTGCAGCGGGCGCGAGGCGGTGCCGTACTTCCTGTTCCCGTACCGCTCGAAGAACCGCATCATCCCGGCGCAGGCACGGCCCACCTCGGTCCCGATCGCCTCCAGGTCGGCCGACCAGTCCACGGGGGCGGGGGCCGAGTGGGTGCAGTCCAGCGGGACGCCCGTCACGTCCATGCCCGCCCCCAGCACGATGGCCGCCGCCTCGGGATCGACGAGGATGTTGTACTCGGCCGCGGGGGTCATGTTGCCCCCCTCGAAGAAGCCGCCGCCCATGAAGACGACGCGGCGGATGCGGCCCGCGATCTCCGGCGCGCGGCGCAGCGCCAGCGCGAGGTTCGTCATCGGCCCCAGCGTGGCGACCGTGACCGTGCCCGCCGGCTCGGCCAAGAGCGTGCGGACCATCCAGTCCACCGCGTGCTCCGCCATCGGCGGTGCCTTGGCGGGCGCCCAGTCCCAGCCGTCGATGCCGGTCGCCCCGTGGACCTCGTGCGCGGGCCTGGCGGGGCGCAGGATGGGCCGGTCGGACCCGGCACGGACCTCCACCGCGGCCCGCCCGGCCAGCTCGACGATGCGCCGCGCGTTGTCGGCGGTCTGCGCGACGGGCACGTTGCCGGCGACCGTCGTGAGGCCGAGCACCTCCACGTCCGGCAGGGCGAGGGCGAGGAGGATCGCGAAGGCGTCGTCCTGCCCGGGGTCGGTGTCGATGATCAGGCGTTCGGCCATGGTGCCACGACCTTCGCAGCGGTGCGGTTTCCGGATTGACCGACCCTAGCATCGGTGCGACCCTTTTTCGTATACAGAAATCCGAGGGGTTAGGGCGATGTCCCGAGGCGAGTTCTCCACGATCCCGGTGATCGACGTCTCCGCCCTCGCCGAGGGGGCCGACCCGGCCGCCCGGTCGCGGACGGTCGCGGAACTCGGCCGGGTGCTGGAGACCATCGGCTTCGCCTATCTGGCCGGACACGGCGTCCCGGATGCGCTGGTGGAGGCGATGCGGGCGATGTCGCGCCGCTTCCACGCGCTCCCCATGGAGGCGAAGCTCCGCATCCGGCAGAACGCCGCCCACCGCGGCTACATGCCCTTCAGCACGTCCACCATCGTCACCTCCTCCGTCGCCACGGTGACCAAGCCGAACCAGAGCGAGTCGCTCATGGTGATGCACGATCTGGCGCCCGACGACCCGCGGATGCTGCGCGGCGACCCGCTGGCCGGGCCGAACCAGTGGCCGGACGAGATGCCGGAGATCCGCGACGTGGCGCTCGCCTACATGGCGGCGATGACCGGGCTCGGCCGCCGGGTCGCGGTGGCGCTGGCCGAGGCGCTCGACCTGCCCGGGGACACGTTCCTCAAGCATTTCGAGGATCCGGTCCTCTGGCTCCGGCTCCTCCACTATCCCCAGCAGAAGGACGAGCCGGACCTCTACGGCTCGGCTCCCCACACCGACTACGGCTTCGTGACCCTCCTGGCGCAGGACGACGTCGGCGGGCTGGAGGTGCGGAACAAGGCGGGCGAGTGGATCCCCGCCCCGCCGATCCCCGACACCTTCGTGATGAACGTGGCCGACATCCTCCAGTGCTGGTCGAACGGCCGCTTCGCCTCCACCCCCCATCGTGTGCGCAACCTGTCGGGCCGGGAGCGCTATTCCCAACCCTTCTTCTTCGATCCCTCGCTCGACACGATCGTGGAATGCCCGCCGCAACTCCTCGCGGCCGGCGAGGCGCCGAAGCACCCGCCGGTGCGCTACGGCGACTACGTGATGGAGCGCCTCGACAAGAACTACGCCTATCGCCAGCAGCAGAAGGCGGTCTGAGCCGCCCCCCGCCAGGGACCTTCCGTCGACCCCAACCCGCCCCCGGAGACGAGACATGTTCGAACCGACCCGCCGCAACGTCCTCACCGCCATGGCCGGCATCGCCGGCACCTCCATCCTCCAGATGCCCGCCTTCGCCCAGGCGACGCGCGAACTGGTCGTCACCGTCTACGGCGGCGTGTGGGAGAAGTTCTGGCGCGACGCGGTGGTGCCCGCCTTCCAGAAGGCGTCGAGCGCGCAGGTGAAGCTCGACGTGGGCTTCGGGCGCACCTACACGGCCAACATGCGCGCGGCCGGGCTGAACGCCACGCCGCCCTACAGCATGATCATGATGAACGAGGTGTTCGCGCAGGTGCTGCGCGAGGAGGGCTATTTCGAGCGCCTCGACCTCGCCAAGGTGCCGAACTACGCCGACCTCTTCCCGATCGCGAAGACGGGCGACGGGGCCGCCGCCGTCGGCATGATCTCGCCCATCGGCCTCGGCTACCGCACCGATCTCGTGCGCCGTCCGCCCAAGGGCTGGAAGGACCTGTGGACCAACCCCGAGTTCAAGGGCCGCACCGGCCTCTACAACATCGTGAATTCGGCCGGCAAGATGATGGTCCAGTTGACCAGCAAGATGTACGGCAAGGACATCTACGACATCGACGTCGGCTTCCGGAAGCTGGCCGAGCTGGGCAAGGTGCTCCAGACCGACTTCAACATGTCGACGATGATGGCGTCGGGCGAGATCGTGATCGCGCCCTACGACTTCGGCGAGATCGCGCGCCTGCGCAACCAGGGCCTGCCGGTCGACTGCATCGTGCCGGAGGAGGGCATGATGCTGTGGGACCAGACCTTCAGCGTGACGAAGAACGCGCCGGCCCGCGACCTCGCCTACCAGTACATCGACTTCATCCTGAGCCCGGAGGCGCAGCTCCTGCTGATGAAGGAGTTCTTCGTCTCGCCGGTGAACAGCAAGGTGAGCGTGCCGGACGCGCTGAAGAAGGACGTGCCGGTCGCCGGCGCCGACATGATGAAGCAGTTCGTTGCCTTCGACTGGGCCTGGGTGAACAAGAACAACGAGGAACTGACCAAGCAGTGGAACGCGGTGGTCGGGAAGTGAGGTTGGCGATTGCGCAGCGGCGATCCCCTCTCCCTGTCCCTCTCCCCGGGGGGGAGAGGGGACGCGGCGTGAACTCTTCTCCCCTCTCCTCCCTGGGGGGAGGGTCCGGGGGAGAGGGGGTCGCCGTGCCGACCGTCCGGCGCCCATGACCCACGTCTCCCTCCAGGGCCTCGTCAAGCGCTACGGGCGGGCGGCGGCGGTCGACGGCATCGCGCTCGAGGTCGAGAGCGGGTCGTTCGTCTCGCTGCTGGGCCCGTCCGGCTGCGGCAAGACGACGACGCTCAAGTGCATCGCCGGGTTCGAGACCGCCGACGAGGGCCGCATCCTCTTCGACGGGCGCGACGTGTCGAAGCTCCCGGCGGAGCGGCGCGACATCGGCATGGTCTTCCAGTCCTACGCGCTGTTCCCCCACCTCACGGTGGCGGGCAACCTCGCGTTCGGGCTGGAGATGCGCAGGACGCCCAAGGACGAGCAGGCGCGCCGCATCGCCGAGGTGCTGGAACTCGTCCGCCTGACCGGGTTCGAGGCGCGCTATCCGCGCGAACTGTCGGGCGGGCAGCAGCAGCGCGTGGCGCTCGCCCGCGCGCTGGTCATCCGGCCCAGCATCCTGCTTCTCGACGAGCCGCTCGCGAACCTCGACGCCAAGCTGCGCATCGAGATGTGCGACTTCATCCGCGACCTCCAGCGCAAGGTCGGCATCACCACCCTGTTCGTCACCCACGACCAGGCCGAGGCGATGACCATGTCCGACCGGGTCGTGGTGATGTTCGAGGGGTGCATCGCCCAGGTCGGCGCGCCCGAGACGATCTACCAGCACCCGGCGAGCCGGACGGTCGCGAACTTCGTCGGCCGCTCGAACTTCCTGACCGGCCGGGTCGACGGGGGGATCGGCGGCCCGTGGCTGGTGACCGGCTTCGGCCCGGTGGCGCTGGCGGCGGACCTGCCGCCGCCGGCGGGTCCGCTCACGGTGCTGGCAAGGCCCGAGGACATCCACCTGATGTCCGCCGACGCCCCGGCGGCCGACGGCGCGCCGCGTGGCACGGTGGCGAGCGCCGCCTTCCGCGGCAGCTACGTCGACTACCGGATCGCGATGGGCGACGGGACCGAGATCGCGGTGCATGCGCCCGCGACCGAGCGGTTCGGCATCGGGGCGCCGGTGGCGCTGGGGTTCGACCGGCGCCGGCTCTGGCCGGTGGGGGAGGGGTGATGGGGGCCGTGTCGCTGCGCCACCCCCTCTCCCCCGCCCCCTCCCCCCGGGGGGGGGAGGGGAGAAGAGTTGAAGCCGCGTCCCCTCCCCCCCCCGGGGGGAGGGACAGGGAGAGGGGGGCCCTGCGCTGACGCCCTCCCGCACCCTCCTGCTGATCGCCCCGGCCGGCGTGCTCGTCACCGCCTTCCTCGCGATCCCCTACGTCAACATCGTGCTGATGAGCTTCCGCGCCCCGGCGCAGGGGGCGCCCTACGGCGAGGGCTGGTCGCTCGACGGCTACACGCGGTTCTTCGCCGAACCGCTCTACATCGAGATGCTGGCGAACACGATCGGCCTCGGCCTCGTGACGACCGCCATCTGCCTCGTGCTGGGCTATCCCGTCGCCTGGGCCATCGTGCAGGCGGGCGGGCGGATGCGGGCGCTGCTCTACGCCATCGTGCTCTCGCCACTGCTGGTCGGCATCGTCGTCCGCTCCTACGGCTGGACGATCCTTCTCGGCAACAACGGCGTCATCAACCGGACGCTGCGCGACTGGGGCTGGATCGATTTCCCCCTGCCGCTGATGTACAACGAGACGGGGATCGTCATCGCGCTGGCCCACGTCTTCCTGCCCTTCATGATCCTGCCGATCATGGGCACGCTGCAGGGCATCGACCCCGCGCTGTCGCAGGCGGCCCGGTCGCTGGGCGCCAGCCGGACGACCGTGTTCCGCCGGGTGATCCTGCCCCTCTCCATGCCCGGCGTGCAGTCGGGCTGCATTCTCGTCTTCGTGCTGGCGCTGTCGGCCTACGTCACGCCGATGCTGATCGGCGGCATGCGGGTGAAGACGATGACGGTGCTGGTGGTGGATACGCTCATCGACGCATTCCGCTGGCCCTTCGGCTCGGCGCTGGCGCTCATCCTCGCCGTGTCCGGCGGGCTCGTGGTCGTCCTCTTCGCGGCGCTCACGCGCCCGAAGTGGCGATAGGGGAGGGGCCGATGCCCGGGGTCCGCGCGCTCCTGATCGCCTACTGCGCCTTCGTCTGCGCGTTCCTGATGGCGCCGATCGTCGTCGTCATCGGGGCGTCGCTGAACGCCGGCAACTTCCTCACCTTCCCGCCGCAGGGCCTGTCGCTGCGCTGGTACGTCGCGTTCCTGAACAACGACGTGTTCATGCGGGCCATCAAGACGTCGCTGATCGTGGCGACGATCGCGACGACGATCGCGGTCCTGATCGCGACGCCGGCCGCCATCTTCTACGTCCGCCACGCCGGGCGCTGGCGGGAGGGCGTGCGCCTCCTCGTGCTGCTGCCGCTCCTCCTGCCCGAGGTGCTGACGGCGATCGCGCTCCTGTTCTTCTTCTACCGGACGGGCCTCGGCACGAAGCACATGATCGCGCTGGTCGTCGGCCACGTGCTGATCTGCCTGCCCTTCGTGTTCCTGAACGTCGCGGCCTCGCTCTCCGGCTTCAACCCCGACTGGGAGCGGGCGGCGCGCTCGCTGGGTGCCGGACCCTGGACCGTGTTCCGGCGGATCACGCTGCCGCTGATCAAGCCGGGCGTGATCAACGGCGCGCTCTTCGCCTTCATCATCTCCTTCGACACCTTCGCGATCTCGTTCCTGCTGAAGGACATCGGGTCGGCCACGCTGCCCTTGCAGTTGTTCGATTACCTGCGCTTCAACTTCACGCCGGAGGCGGCCGCCGTCTCCTCGCTCAGCATCCTGATGACGCTGATCGTGGTGGTGGCGACCGAACGGCTCGTGGGGTTGAAGATCCAAAGGTTCTGATGGACACGACGACGGAACTCGCGCCGCGGCCGCCGCTGGCGATGGAGGTCCTCCCCGTTCTCGAGCGGCTGGTCATCACCCGCGCGCTCGCCCCCGGCGTCCGGCTGGTGGAGGAGGATCTCTGCGCGCGCTACGGCATCAGCCGGTCGCCGCTGCGCGAAGCGCTGCGGCACCTGGAGACGAGCGGCCTTGCCGTGCGCCGCCCGCGGTTCGGCGTGCGCGTGGCCCCGATGACGGTCGACGACCTCGACCAGGTGTTCGCGTGCCGCGTGCCGCTGGAGGCGCTGGCGTCGGCCGGCGTCGCGGCCTCGCCCGACCGGACCGCCATCGCGGACGACCTCGCCGTCTTCTGCGACCGCATGGCGGCGGCCTACGCCCGCACCGACATCGAGGGCTGCTACGAGGCGAACGTGGCGCTCACCGACCGGTTGCACCGCCATTGCGGCAACCCGGTCCTCCAGCGTCTCCTCGCCCAGGTCGACAAGCCGGCGCTGCGCTATCGCCACTGGGCCTATTCGGAGAAGCCGGAACTCCTCGCCATCGCGTCGGACGCCAACCGGCGCATCGTCGCCGCCATCCGCGCCGGGGCGCCCGCCGAGGCCGACCGGGTGACGCGGGACCTGGTGGGGGCGGCGTGGGGCCTCGTCCGCTCGCTGTTCGCCGCGCGCGGGGCGGCGTGACCGCCGAGCCCGCGGTCGTCGTCCATCTGGAGGGCGACGATCCGGCCGCCTGGTGCCGGGCGATCGAGGGGCGGTGCCCCGGCTGGCGCGCGTTCGCGTCCGACGCCGTGCCCCCGGGCGCGGAGCCCGCGGTCCGGGCGGCCGTCGTCTGGCTGCCGCCGCCCGGGCTGCTCGGCCGGTTCCCGAACCTCGCCGACGTGGTCTCCACCGCCGCCGGCCTCGACCATCTCGCCCGCGACCCCTCGCGCCCGCCCGCGGCCCGCGTCCATCGCCGGCAGGACCCGGGGTCGACGCGGATCATGGCCGAATTCGTGCTGGCGCAGGTGCTGATCCACCACCGCGAACTGCCGCGCCACTGGGCCGGGCGCGTGACGCGGATCTGGGACCAGCGCGTGGTCGGGCCGCTCGCGGACCGGCGGGTCGGCATCCTCGGCTTCGGTCCGATGGGGCGGGCCGTGGCCGGGGTGCTGGCCGGGCACGGCATGGCGGTGACCGCCTGGGCGCGCACGCCCCGCCACGATCCCGCGGCGACGGTGCTGACCGGCGAGGACGGTCTCGACCGGCTGCTGGCCGGTGCGGAGTTCCTGGTCGTCCTGCTGCCGTCGGTCCCGGGGACGCGCGGCTTCCTGTCCGCAGCCCGGATCGCGCGGCTTCCGCCGGGCGCGGTCGTCGTCAACTGCGGGCGGGGCGACACGGTCGACGTCGACGCCCTGCTCGCCGCCCTCGACGCCGGCCATCTCGCGGGCGCCAGCCTCGACGTGCTGCCGGTGGAGCCGCCACCCGCCGACCATCCGGTCTGGGACCATCCGCGCGTGCTCCTGACGCCCCACGTGGCGAGCCTGCCGCGCCCGGCGGAAATGGCGGCCTGGCTCGCCGTCATCCTCGCGCAGGGCACCAATCCGACGACGGGGTGTTGAGCGGGGGAGCCTCCGCAGCCCGAAAGGCGCCGCCCTTGACCAGCCCCATGCCCATCCCTCCGCCCGGTCCCGACCTGCCGAGCCCGGTGAACGCGTGAGGGCAAGCCCCGCCGGCCCTTGCCGCCGGACCGGCCGGGGCTATTCTCCGATCCGCCAGTTTCCCGACCGGACATCCTATGCCCGCCCTTGCCGACGCCGCCCTCGACCAGCTGTTCCGCACCGCGCGCAGCCAGAACAGGTGGACCGACCGTCCGGTGACGGACGACGAACTCCGCGCGCTCTACGATCTCGTGAAGTTCGGGCCGACGAGCGCCAACTGCTGCCCGGCGCGCTTCGTGTTCCTGCGCACGGCCGAGGGCAAGGACCGGCTGCGCCCGGCGCTCTCCAAGGGCAACCTGACCAAGACGATGACGGCGCCGGTGGTGGCGGTGATCGGCTGGGACCGGAAGTTCTACGACAGGCTGGGAACGCTGTTCCCGCACGATCCCTCCGCACCCTCCTGGTTCAACGGGAGCGAGGCGTCCATCCACACCAACGGCTTTCGCAACGGCACCCTCCAGGGCGCCTACCTGATCCTCGCCGCCCGCGCGCTCGGCCTCGACGCAGCGCCGATGTCGGGCTTCGACGCGCCGAAGGCCGAGGCGGAATTCTTCCCCCGCGGCGACGTGGCGGTGAACTTCATCTGCGGCCTCGGCCACGGCGACCCGTCGGGCGTCTTCCCCCGCCTGCCGCGCCTCGCGTTCGAGGAGGCGTGCACGCTGGGGTGAGGGGTCACTTCGGCACGAAGATGACGCCCGGTAACTCGGCGAAATGTGCGTCGCAGGTCAGGATGTCGGCGCCATGGGCCTGTGCCGTCGCGAAGACGACGGCATCGGCCGTCGCGAGCCGGTGGGTGCGACACGCGCCTGCGGCCGCGAGGGCGATCTCTGTATCGAGCGGGACGACGTGGCACGTCCTCATGAGGGCGAGGATGCGTTCGAGCGCCGTCTCGTCATCAAGTCGCGACGACCATTTCGCGACCTCCATCTGAACGATTGTCGGAACGAGGCACATCTCCGGGGCAGGGAGGTGATCGCCGACCCGGCGACCCACGTCTGAATCCGTTAACCACTCGATCCACGACGAGGTGTCGACCAACCGCATCAATAACGATCGTCCCGGTCGCGATAGCCTTCGGTGGAGACACCTTTGGCGATGCCCTGCAGGTCGTCCCAGTTCGGAACCGGCACGAGAAGGACGCCCGAGCCCTTGGGGATGAAGGCGAACTTCTGACCCGCCTTCCAGTCCTTCGCCTCCCGGACCGACTTCGGGATGGAGATCTGAAACTTCGCCGACAGCGTCGTGACGTCCGACATCGCCCTACCCATGCCGCATCGATACGGAACGAGTAAGACGTTATCAGCCGCGCATCGCCGGGGAAAGCGACCTCAGCGCAGGACGGTCGCCATCCGGTCGAGCGCGACCTTGAGGTCGTCCGGGTTGCGCAGGATGCACATGCGGATGAAGCCGGCCCCCGCCTTGCCGAACATGTAGCCCGGCGCCAGGCCCACGCGGCACTCCTCCAGGATGCGGCGCGCGGCGGCCCTGCTGTCGCTCTCGCCCTTCAGCTTGAAGAAGACGTACATGCCGCCGTCCGCCGGCTTGGGCATCTCGATCTGCGAGCAGGCGTCCAGCGCCGCGTGGGCGGCCTTGATGCCGTTCCTCGCCCGCTCCCGGATCTCCGCGATCAGCCCGTCGCCCTGGGCGATCGCCACCGCCGCGCCCGCCTGGAGCGGGCCGGACGTGCCGCTGTTCATGTACTGGGTCATGGCCGACAGGCGCTGGGAGACCGACGGCGGGTGCGTCAGCCAGCCGACGCGCCAGCCGGTCATGGCCCAGCTCTTGGAAAAGCTGTTCACCCCCATCACCAGATCCTCGGGCTCGGCGAGGCGCGACAGGCAGGGGGCGACGCCGCTCTCGTCCTTGAAGTAGAGGCGGTTGTAGACCTCGTCGTGGATGAGCCAGATGCCCCGCTCGCGCGAGAACTGCAGCATCGCCTGCATCTCGGCCTCGCTCGCCACCCAGCCGCAGGGATTGGAGGGGGAGGAGAAGAAGATGGCGCGCGTGCGCGCGTCGCAGGCGGCGAACAGCTTGTCGAGGTCGAGCTTCCACGCGCCGTCGGCGTAGTCCAGCGACACCGGCCGCGGCTCGCCGCCGACGAGGTGGATGACGCGGTTGATGTTCGGCCACTGGGGCTCGACATAGACGATGTTGTTGCCGAGGTCGCAGACGAGTTCGACCGCCAGCAGCAGCGCCGCCATGCCGCCCGGCGCCACGGTCGACCGGTCGAGGCCGAAGGGCTTTCCGTGCAGCTTCGTCTGGTACGCCGACAGCGCGTCGATCAGCGGGCGATGGCCGCGCATGTCGGGAATGTAGAAGGTCAGGCCGTCGTCGAACGCCGTCTTGGCCGCGTCGCGGACGAAGGCGGGGGTGACCATGTCGCCCTCGCCGTACCAGAGCGGGATGACGCCGCCCAGCTGCTGGGCGCGGACGGCCATGTCGGCGATGTTCTCCGTCACCAGATCCTGGATCTGCGGGCGGATGTGGCGCTCTGCCGTGCCGGGGCCGACGTTGTGGGTGCGGTTGGTCATCGTGGGGTCCTCTGGTTCCCGTCCCGCATCCAATGCCGGACAGGCGATCGAAATCAAGGGGCGAGGCCGTGGCGGGCCATCGCCTCGGTCAGCTTGTTGCCGTGCTCGTCGGCCAGCGCCGCCTTGCGGAGGTCGGCCAGCACGGCCGCGGACGGTACCTGCGCCAGCACCGCGAGGATGCGGGCGTAGTTCGTCTTGCCGCGCATGTGCGTGTCGCCGTAGCCCTTCACGAGGTTGAGGCACTCCGCCGTCTCGACCGCGAGGTCGTGGTCACGCGCCGCCGTCTCCGCCACCACCGCGAGCCAGCGGTCGAGGTGCGCCTGCTCCTCGGCCCAGCGCATGGAGCGCCGGCGCAGCGGCTTCATCCGCGCGACGGCGTAGAGCATCAGGAAGCCGCGCAGCGACGTGGTCGTCACGACCTTGCCGGACGAGGTCGCCGCCTCGACCATGTTCCGCGCCCAGCGCACGTTCAGCAGAAACCGGCCGAGGGGGGCCGGCACCGTCTCCGCGATCTCCTGCAGGCGCGGGTGCAGGAACTCCGCGATCTCCAGGATCTGGCCGTCCTTGAGGCGGACCTCCTCGGCCACGCGGCGGAACCGGCTCGCGCGGATCTTCAGTTCGGCCACGCGGATCGTGTCCTCGTAGGCCATGCCGAGCGCCAGATAGCGCGCCACCTCGACGACGAGGCGGTGGCTGCCGTCGCCGTGCGCCCGATCCACCGCGACCATCCGCTCGACCCGCGCGACGTAGTCGCGGGCGTAGGCGAGGTCCTGGTGGTCGGCGGTCTTCAGCACGCCCGCGCGGATCACCTCGCGCGCGGCGGCCGGCACCGCGGCCTCCGCGGACGCGATCAGGTGGGCGAGGTCCTGCCGGTCGGCCGGGGCGGAGGGCATCGTCCGGTCGGGAGCGGAGAGGCCGGGCGGCTTCACCGCCTCCTCGAACGAGGCGCCGAAGGCCCGGAGGCTGGGCGCCACGCCGACCCCGCCCTCGCGGATCGTCTCCTCGAAGTCCGACCGCGCGAAGGGCAGGGCGCGGGAGCCGGCGAGCGCGCCGAAGAGCGCTGCGCTGATCACGCTGCCGTTCCGCTCGGCCAGTGCCGCCATGTCGAAGGCGACGAGGCGGTTGGCGGCCAGCGTGCAGGCCTCGAACAGGGCGGCGTCGTCCACCCGTCCGTCGCCCAGCGCGATCTTCTCCGTCATGGCGAAGACGCGGTTGGTGGAGGTGACCAGCGTCGTCCGGTCGGGCGTGACGATGCCGCGCTGGATGGCGCGGCCCGCCTCCATCAGTTCCGACGCCAGCACCACGTCCACGTCGCCCGGCACCGGCATCAGCGCCAGCACCGGGTCCGGCGCGTTGGAGCCGGCGGCCTTCGGCGGGAACAGCTCGATGTAGTAGATCGTGGCGCCCGTGCGCTGGGCGACGCCGGGGACCGAGGTCGTCTGCGCCCGGTGGCCGGCGCGCTCGGCCATCTTCACGATCCAGTCCGCCAGCACGCCGCCGCCCTCGCCGCCCATGGCGAGGACCGCGATGCGGATGGAGCGTTCGCGGGCGGCCCCGGGGACGGTGGGGGCGGGGAGGGCCGTCGGAAGGGGTTGGGCGGTCATCGCGCGCGACCCCCTCTCCCATGGACCGCTGTTCGCGGTCCATCTCCCCCCCGAGGGGGGAGGGGACGGAACGTGGTATCCGCGAAGGGTCTT
>Ga0315907_10004301_pt1 | contig 16075 bp, 18 predicted proteins | sample LakEriMetagenome_3_FD_203525 | JGI IMG/M metagenome (GOLD analysis project Ga0315907, IMG submission 203525) | Freshwater fungal communities from buoy surface, Lake Erie, Ohio, United States - Buoy 12 MA123 | ecosystem: Environmental > Aquatic > Freshwater > Lake > Lake biofilm | place: USA... | reverse complement strand
TGAACTTGCAGCCCATGGCGTCATTGATAAGAGTGCACGTAATGGTGGAGAAGTAATTGTTTGGTCTGCTGTCCATGGTGCAAGTTCTTTAGCTATTGAAGGATTGATGCCCCCCACTGATTTTCCGCTTGTACTTAAAAGTATTGAGCGATCTCTAGGGATTAAGGCAAAAGAATGATCCTTTTCGTTATTGCTAACTATTTGGGGGCAATAATGAGGGCAATTACACTTTTTGAGCGTGACTTCACGCATATCGAAGTAGTCTCCGGCTTATAGGGCGACTCTTCCTTGTTTCTCACTGCATGCGACCTATAGTGGGGTCATGACTGAGAAAAAAGTTATGGGAATTACTCCCCACTTCTGTAAAAAGAACGGGACCTGAATAGTGGTAGTTATATTCCTACGATTGCTCGGTGCGGGCCTTGGTACATTTGCAATTGTATTTGGGGAAGCAGACGATTCACCCGGGCTTCAGGGCATAGGTTTACTTCTAGTTCTTGCTGTTTTCTTCTCGCAATTTAAGATTGTAAAGAGAAACTAAGAAGAATTTCTTCTCAATCATGAAGTGTTCATTTATGCGTTCCAAAATCGTCTCCGGCTTATAGGGCGACTCTTCTTTAAATTAATGTCTAGCGATTTCAATGCGGCCAGTTTTTTAAGCTTTATGTGGTTTACTCCTTAAATGCAATCGGGTAGAAATATGGCCGGCTTACTTCTGGCCGTTATATTTACAGTTTCAAACTTGACCCCTGCTTACGCCCACCAGCCAATTAACCTCACGGCGGCTAACTCAAGTGCTAATAAGGGGCCAATCATTGTTGATGGAAAAGTCTCCTTTGTCATCAGGGCAAATTTCACAAAGCCAAATCAAACTCAAGGATTTCGGGCAGCATTACAAGCAGGTGAGACATTATATTTTGAGTACTTAATTATTGATAAAGCACCAGAGAATAAATTAGCCAAAAATAAATTACCGGTTGCCACAATCACCGATCCGGCTGGGAAAAAAATAGTAATCAAATTTACTGAACGTACTAAATTCTATTATCCATTTCTCGACACGAATTTCGTGTATTTAGCAAAATATAACCAAACAGCTCTTGATGGAATTTATAAATTTACTTTGCAATCAAAGGTAAAGGCAGCAATCCAAGTCGTAGTTGGCACCCTAGAGACTTATGGTGAGGTTTTATCACCTGCCACCTGTCCAGCATGGGTGGAACCAATAGATGAGGTAAAGATTCTGCCAGCATATGCCGAAGGGCTAGTTGGTATGAAAAAAGAGGCGGCTGCATCTTGTGCTGAAAAATTAGGTTGGCAGTATCGAATTGGCCAAGAGGATAATCAGATGTTTGCTTTAACTAAAGATTATCGATCGGATCGCATAACTGTTTCAATAAAGAACGACTTAATAACTCAAAGCTTAGTTGGTTAGGTAGTTACTCAGGTTTATTAGTTGTTTCCATGGGGAATCTATGGGCAATTATATTTTTTTGGCGTGACCGCACGCAAAACAGTGTCGTCTCCGGCTTATAGGGCGACTCTTCTTTTTCTTTTTTTACTGCGAGTAATCGGGAATCTATGCAATACTTTGGTAACAGTGGTTTGGTAGTAATTGGGACTTGGTTAATAGCCAAGTCCCATTTGCTTTTCCACAACTCTCTCCTATTCACAGATTTTTTCTTAACACTAATTTGATCAACTCCTAAACCGTAACTTCACGTCCGTGATGAGGGCGTGTTGTAATTGGCAGCCTAGTCGTTTACCAAACCACTGGTGCGGGTTCAAATCCCGTCGCCTCCACCACAGCCTTAGGTGTTTCAACTCGATCTATTGGTATCGGTCAATGTAGTTATTTCACCTTTGCATGGGGGAGCCTCGAGAGATCGAGGCTCTTTCCAATTTACTGGCTAATAGTGCGGTTCTTCTATTTCGTTAATTGAAATTAGTTAGCAGGGTATAGATCGCAACAAGAACTATTATTACTGAAAAAATCTTCTGCAGAATTTTCGCATTTAACTTTGTTGCGACAGGAGAGAGAATCAAGGAGGCAGAAATTGCTGAAACTGTGAACACAGCAATTTCTAGGACTGGTATTTGACCCCAGAATTCATATCTCATTACGAACGCAAGCAAAGAGTTAGCGGTGATTGCGACTAAGGATGTTCCTGCAGCGACCTTCGTCGGGACTCTCAAGAAAAGTATGAGCGCTGGCACGATCATGAATCCACCACCGATACCAAACAGACCTGTCAAAATTCCGACAAAAGTGGCTGCAATAACAACTAATTGCCACTTTGGTTTTTCGGCTTTAGGTTCCGGGTTTTCTCTGCAACACATTGCATATCCCGCGCCAAACATAATCACCGCAAATGCAATCATTATCAGATTCTCGGGAATAACTCGTAGCAACAAGGTACCGATAAAGGTTCCAACTATTCCTATGGCTGAAAACGTTAATCCGATTTTTACATCAACTGTGCCGGTGTTGCGACGTCGCAATGCGCCAGCTAGCGCCGCCGATCCAACAATGATTGTTGAACTAGTGGTTGCTGCCGTTGCTGAAAGACCAAGAACGGCGACTAAACCAGGGACAGCGAGGATTGCTCCTCCTGCGCCAATTAAACCCAGAGTTGCCCCAACAATTGCACCAAGTAGCAATCCAAAAAAGATTGTCATGATTTAGGAAATTACTGGCGTGCCATTTACTGCTGACATTGGAAGACCTGCTTCTTGCCAGGCCAACATTCCACCCGCCATATTCATAACCTTTAGGCCAGTTGGTTCTACGGCGTTACATGCTTTGCCAGAACGATTCCCGGAGCGACAAATAAAAATAATTGGCTTATCTGTTGGGAGAACAGCGCTTTCGAATTCACTTAGCGGACTGAGTGTGAAGAGTTCGAAGTGTCCCGCATTCCATTCATCAATCTCTCGCACATCAATTCCGTAAGCGAGCCCCGCCTTAACCATTTGCAGAGCTTCTTGAGGAGTAACAGTTTCCATTGCTTACCTCTAATTCTTCGCTTTGATGTCAGATGGAGCAACCGGATTATGATCAATTGCACCTGTTGTAGTCACAAGCCCTTTGACCTCCAAAGCTTTGTCATAAGACTCATTGATTAGGACAACCTTAAATCCTGCATTCTGCACGATGCTGGTTGCAATCGAGGCACGGTATGCACCTGCGCAATGCACCCAATAGATTTTTTCTTTGGAGAGCTCGCTCATTCGATCAGAGAGCTCATGCAGTGGGATGTGCTTGCTCCCTGGAATATGAGAAGCCTCTCGTTCGCTATTGCGCCGAACATCAAGGACAACTATTTCAGAATTTGTAAGAGCCCCTGGGACATCTTTAAATTCAACAACTTCTGTCGATATCAGGTCACTGAAGTCAGTTATCTCACCTAGGTAACTTGCGGCGGGTCGATCGATTCCAATTCGGACAAGTTCGCGTTGTGCAAGCGAAAAATCACTTGCATTATTTGACATCAAAACCAGCTCTTTTCCATATGGAAATAGCCAACCGAGATATGTCGCAAATGAACCTGAAACCCCGAAGTTCATAGTTCCAAGTAGGTGAGATTTTGCCCAAACATCTTTATCGCGAAGATCTACAACCCAATTGTCTCCCGCAATTCTTTTTAGAAGTTCATCGGTGCTTAAGCGAGGTAATTCTGAAAGATCAATAGCACCAGGGCCCGCAAGATTAGCTGGCCCCATGTGCTTGTAATAAGCGGGGAAGGCATCTAAGCCAGCAAGTGTTTCGCTAACGAACTGTTCAACTGTCAGCAGTAGTGCAGGATTAGATTTTCTCTCATCGTTAATAGTTGATGAATCTCCTGATGTAGAAGTAGCAGCACAAAATGATCCAAAACCATGGGTTGGGAAAATTGGAGAGGAATCTTCAAGCAAATCAGTAATTCGATGAGCAGAACCATGTTGCAACTGCGCAAGCTTTGTTGCGTTATCTGGACCCAATAAATCAGGTCGCCCAGTAGATCCATGAAGCATTGATCCACCAGTAAAGATTCCTGCTGGTTTATCTTGTCCATCGATCAATACATATGAAAGGTGAGTAAATGTATGACCAGGAGTGTGTAAGGCTCTGACTCCAAAGTTGCCGATTGAAAACTCATCTAAATCATGCGCAGCAACTCTTTCAAATGCAACAGGATCTTCAGCACTAGTTATGTATTTTGCTTGATATTTTCTAGATAGAACCAGGCCACCACTGACGTAGTCATTGTGCATGTGAGTTTCAACGACAGCCCCGAGTTCGAGCGAGTTATCAGCAAGAACTTTTTCAACTCGATCAATATCTCGTTGCGGATCCACAACAAGGGCAGTCTTGCCGTCGTGAGCTATGTAGCTGCGATCCCCAAGTGTGGGGGTGTCGATGTTAATTACTTTTATTGTCATTTTCTCCCTTTCCTGCCATACCCTAGCATACCCCCCAGGGTATGCTACTATTTCCCAGTCCGAATCTTTAAGGAGATAAATTATGTGTTCACAAGTTACATGCCATATTTGCAAGAAGGCCACCTGGTCAGGTTGCGGCCAACATATAGACGAAGCATTAGCGGGCGTCTCTGAAACAGATCGCTGTAAGTGCTGATTATGGCAACTAAAAAAATTGCCCATGTTTTATCAGATGAAGAACAAGTAGCTGCAATTGCAATGAGAATTAAACGCGCACAAGGACAACTTGGAGCTGTGGCTCGAATGCTTGAAGAGGGTCGCAACTGTGAAGAGATTGTGACGCAGATGTCGGCTGTTTCGAAGGCCGTGAATACTGCAGCATTTACCTTGATTTCGGCGAGCCTCAAAGAGTGCATTGTCGAGGGCAAGAATAATTCTGATGCGGTAACTGCTCAATTACAAAAACTATTTTTAAGTCTGGCATAGGAGAGAATTTTGAAGAAAATAATAGCCTCACTCGCATTCGTTCTACTTTTAACAGGTTGTTCATCGAATCCAAGCGCTACTGATTTAAGTGTCTCTGAATTTACGGGCAAGGTAGCGGAGCAAGGAATTGTGACATTAGATGTGCGAACACCTGGTGAGTTCAACGAAGGACACATTGAAGGTGCTCAATTAATTGATTTCCAAAGTGGGAATTTCGAGAATGAAATAGCAGCGCTGGATAAGAGTAAAACTTATGCGGTCTACTGTCGCAGCGGTAATCGCTCCGGTCAAGCTGTAAAAGTAATGCGCGAGGCTGGGTTCAATAACCTTTACAACCTTAATGGGGGAGTAATTGATTGGGCTAATGCCGGACTCCCTTTAGTCAAGTAATAATTTATCCGCTAAATAAAAAGAGAGAGAAAAATAATGTGCAGTAGAACAACATGCCGTAAATGCAAAAAGCCAACGTGGTCAGGGTGTGGTCAACACATTGAAACTGCCCTCAAGGGGGTTTCGAAACAAGATCGCTGCCAAGGGCATGCAAATGATCCCAAGGAGCCGGGCTTCTTTAGCAGAATGTTTGGGAAGAAGTAATTTCAATGCCTAATTGTTTTACTTCACTCCTAACGTGGAGCGCAAAGCGCTGGTTTGTCGCCACGGGAGCAGGGCTTTTTACATACTTGTTTATATCCTCAACAACCGCAGTTATTGAAAATCCTATTTTTAACCGAGAAATTGCTACCACTAATTGGTCGGTCCCAGTTATTGTTATTTCGTCAATACTTACCGGTTTACTATCTGCAACGTATGTGAAGAACGGGATCTCGGACCAAAATCCAAAGCAATTAAAGATTGGAAGTGCTGGCGCGCTCCTCGCATATTTTGCAGTTGGTTGTCCGGTGTGCAATAAAATTGCCTTAATCGCTCTTGGATACACCGGTGCCATCCAATACTTTGCGCCGATTCAGCCATATTTAGCAATTGCAGGGATTGCCTTGCTCGCGTTCTCACTTCGGATGCGGATGAATAATGAATATTCGTGCTCACTACCTTTTCAAAATGCACATACGACAACGGGAGAAAAAGATGCCAGCAATTAACGTTACCGAAGCCCAATTTGAAGAATTAATTCTCAAAGAAGGAATTGTTCTAGTTGATTTTTGGGCTGCTTGGTGTGGGCCCTGTCGGTCATTCGCCCCTGTATACGAAGCTGCATCGGAGAAGTATCCAGATCTGACATTTGCAAAGGTTGATACGGAAGCCGAGCAGTCGCTCGCTGCAGCGGCTGGAATTACATCTATTCCTACGCTAATGATTTTCAGGGATGGAATCTTGCTCTTTAGTCAGCCAGGTGCACTTCCTGCATCAGGATTAGATGATTTAATCTCTCAAGTTTTAGCACTAGACATGGATCAGATCCGTGAAGAGATTGCTGCAGATGCGGCGAAGAAATAAAAGTATCTGAAAAGTGGAAAGGCAGCTTTTACAGTCGAGCTGTCCGCAACACACCTAATCGATTTTGATAGCCAATCAGAAATGGTGAACATATGTGCCTCAAATGTTTCTACTGCCCGTCGGTGGCGCTTCTATTGATAGTTAATTAAAATTAGTTTTTAGCCAAGAGCTCTTTCATTTTGGAGATTTCCAATTTTTGAGATTCTATAATGGACGCACTAAGTTCGGCCACGCTTTGATTCTCTGAACTGACAGTGGCTTGCGCCATTTCAATTGCGCCTTCGTGATGTTTAATCATCCCCTCAAGAAATAATGCATCGAACTCTTTACCCTGTGCATCGCGCAGATTCGAAATTTCACCACCGCTCAACATGCCATCCATTGTGTGGCCCGCATGAGCGGAAGTATTAACTCCAGTCCAACTCTTCATTAATTCAATTTCCGGCCCCTGCGCAACTTTTATCTGCTGAGCGAGTTCCAGAATCTCAGGATTTGAGGTATTGAGTAGTGCTAGCTCAGTCATTTCGACAGCTTGCTCATGATGGGGAATCATCATTTCAGCAAATGCGATGTCTTCTGCGCTGTACTCAGAACTTGATTGGGATGATGCAGAGCACCCTGCAAGTAATAGAGCTCCTATTGCGGTGAGAGAAATAGCAGCCAGGGTTCTGAGACGCATCGACTACCCCTCCAATGGTTCAAATAGACCTTTTAAAAGATACCAATCCCCGTATGGATTCTCTCGTTGAAATCCCATTTCCCCGTTGGGAAAGAACATTCAAAGGGAAAATTAAGGTTTTGGCGGCGCGTTTGGCTTGAAAATCACCTACGATTTGCAGGTGCGAAGGTCGACGCTCTAATTTGCAATATTTCAAAAAATGAAAAAGCGCTCTGCGAGACTAGGACCTCCCAATGTGCAAGGAACCCGTGGTTGGACTCAATCGAACGGAATCAGTAAAAAGTGGAGCTTGTTGACGGAAATCGACTAGAACCCAGAGGCGAATTCACTATGAAAAAGTTGTTGGCTTTATTTATGGCACTGCTATTCATTTGGCAACCCACGACGCTGTGGGCTGCGCCATCACTTGCCTCTTTGCAACGTGAGATAGACCAATTGCGAACTGTGGCAGCCGAAAAGTTTGAAGCAGCAAATGAAGCCACCTTGAAGATCAAGAAATTAGAGAATGAGACTAGAAATTTAAGAGACAAGGGATCAGTTGCCAGAGAAAAACTTGATGTAGTGAACAAGGTCTTGGCTACGATTGCAGTCAATAACTATAAAAATTTGGGCCTCGGCCAAGGTCTCGAACTTCTATTTAGTGCAAATCCCACGCAGTATTTATCTGACGCATCATCTCTCAAAATCGTAGAGGCGAGATATGCAAGACAATCACGTGAATTTGCGGTATTAAAGCAGCGCGTTGCGGCCTCTGTAACACTTTTGGAGGATCGCACAGCAAAACTTACAGCGGAGAAAGTGATTCTCAATAGAGAAGTAGCTGCTGCAAAATTGGCTCTGGCCACAGCAAATAAGAAATTAAAGGCTTTGAGTAAGAGAGATCGCGAGAGGTTGCTACGGGCTGAATCGCTCCGTGAGAAGAAAATACTTGATAACTCAAAAAAGTATGCGAGTTCATTTAAAGGAGATAATTCTCGGGGTTCGATTGCACTGCGATATGCGTTAAAACAAATCGGGGATATTTATGTTTGGGGGGCAGCGGGTCCTACCAGGTGGGATTGCTCTGGCTTGACCATGCGCGCGTACCAAGCTGCAGGAGTCTCGCTACCTCACTTTTCTGGAGCACAAATTAGATATGGAAAACCCGTCTCATATGAACGGCTTAAACCAGGAGACCTATTGTTTTATGGAATTCCGAACAGTCATGTGTCTATGTATATGGGTGGTGGAAAAATGGTGCAAGCCCCACGCCCGGGCAAAAGAGTCGAGGTCATTTCCGTAACGAGAATGTTTGGCTCCAAGCCATTTGTGGGAGCGCGCAGAATATGAGTAAAAAATATATTTCAATTTTTATGATCTCGGTGCTCTTTTCTGCCTCTCCATTTGTGAATGGAGTTGCTGTAGCAAAAAAGCATAAACCCACTCTGGCACAGATAGAAAGTGCTAAGAAGGTTGAATTAGAGAAGAAGAGAGTTGCTGAAAATGCTGCTAAGAAACTAAACGATGCCAGAGGGAATCTAAAAAAATTGGCAGTTCTTGCGAATGCTGCGCAATTAAAATTTCTAGCAGCCCAGAGAGAGTTGACGGCCGCAACGAATGAGCTAAACGTTGCAACAGCTGCACACACAGCGGCGCTAGCGGGAGTTTCTGATACTCGTGATGAAATTGGCAATTTGGCTAGAAATGCCTACATGAACGGTGGCGGAATAAGTAACTTTGATGCAATTTTAAACGCCAATGGGCCACAAGAAATTATTGACAGAATTTCCACGTTGGAAAATCTGGGTGCTCGTAATAAGACTGTGCTGTTTAGGTTTAAGGAAGCTGAAGATATTGCGCAGAAAGCGAGAATTGTCGCGGATGATGCGCGAAAGAAGCAGCAAGTTGTCGTGGAAAAGGTCAGTGCAATCAAGAAAGAGGCTGAAGATGTTCGAAATGCCCAGCAAGCAGAGGTAGCAAAGCTACAAGCAGTCCAGGACAAATTACAGCGAGAATTAGCCTCGGCTAGAAAAATTAGATTAACTCTTGAGCAGAGAAGACAACTTGCAATTCTTGAAGAATCTCGATCTGTTGAGGCTGGAAAGACCACCAATCAATCTAAAGTTTGGCCAATTGGTGGACCAACTGGGGCAAAAAATATTCGCACAGATGAAGGGGAGCGGCTTAAGGCTGTTGAATTTGCAAAGCGACAAGTATTAGCAAAGAAACCATATGTTTGGGGCGCCGAAGGGCCAAACTCTTTTGATTGTTCAGGTCTTGTATATGCGGCTTACAAACATATCGGGCTTGGATGGCCAAATTGGGATCGTCTTAATGCAAGTTTGTATTACACCTATACCAAGCAGATACCGATTGCTGAGATGCAGCCGGGAGACCTTATTTTCTATTCTTACAAGGGAACTCAAAGCACGATTCATCATATGAGTATCTATGCAGGTAATGGAATGATGTGGGAGGCAAGATCGACTAGATCAGGTCTCAGATATTCAGAAATTTACAGCGTTCCTGGAATGATGCCTTTTGCGGGAAGAGTCTAATTTGCGCAAAATTAATTTGCTTTCAGCCACTCTTTCAATCACCGTATTAATGTCATTATTTTCAGCGCCTTCAATTCATGCGCAAAGTTTTGACTCGGTCACACACATACATTCAGTCAAAGTGATTGGTAAAAAGATACTGATAGGCACGCATGAAGGCCTATTTGTTTATAAGGGTCCAAACAATATGAAGCCGATTGGCAAAGAACGCTTCGATATTATGGGACTCGCAATCTCTGGCAAAACCATGTACGCGAGTGGGCACCCTGGGAAAGGTTCAAAATTGCCAGAACCCGTCGGATTACTCAGATCTGATGATGAAGGAATTACCTGGAAGAAAGTCTCACTTCAAGGTGAAGTTGACTTTCACTTTTTAGAGGCGCGAGGTAGTGAAATTTATGGCGTTGATGCTCAGACAAATATGCTCTTGTATTCCTTGAACTCAGGAAAAGTTTGGCGAAAAGTGGAGCCCAACCAATTCTCTGATATTGCTATCTCAGGTCAAAAATTGGGTGATAGTTTTGTAATTCAAGATAAAAAGCTTATGAAGAGCTCAGGGGCATTTGCAGATTTATCCCCGATAAAAACAGCGTTTCCGATTAGCGAAATAGAAACTGTGGGTAGATCTATTTACGCTTCCTCCGGGAAATCAATTTTTAAGTCTTTGAATCAAGGCAAAGCCTGGAAGAAAATCTATACATTTGATATCGAAGTATCTGGTTTAAGCTCATCAAATGATCTGCTGGTCGCAGTTGTAGGAAATCAGATTTTTGCCTCCGAGGATGGGGGAGAGAGCTTTAAGTAATGAAAGACGAACCAGCTTGAGGCAAAGAAGGCCGATTCATGACGTTTCCCAGATCTAAAGATGGTTGAAATTGTTAGAATTTGGTCATGTCTAAAGCACATGTTGTAGCGCATTTGCGTAAATTCTCACCTGAACAGCGAAAAATTCTGGTAGATCTGCGGGATTACATAGAGTCCAGGCTTCCAAATTCAACGCAAGTAATTAAATATGGCATCCCAACTTTTCTAATCGAAAGCGTTCCAGTGATTGGTTTCGATGGATTTAAAAACCACAACAGTATTTTTCCTTATAGCGGCTCATTCAATTCACGGTTAAAAGAGGAGCTAAAGACGTATAAACAAACTAAGGGGTCAATACATTTCGAAGTTGAGAGAAGTATTCCAAAGTCTCTAGTCAAAAAGATTCTCGATGAAAGAGTCAAACAAATTAATGGTTTGTATCCTAAAAAGTCTGGCGAATTTCTCGAGTTCTACCCAAACGGCATATTAAAAGCTAGGGGAAATTTTAAAAAGAAGAAGCTTCATGGCGACTGGAAGTGGTTCCGCAAAACCGGAATAATCATGAGGTCAGGTAGTTTTATTGATGGCGAGCAATCTGGAATTTGGATAACATATGACAGAAAGGGAAAGGTCTATAAAAAGACCTTAATTTCTGGAGGATAGGATTTAGCTATGGCGAAAGTATTGGATGATGGCGTAAACCTGACCTTGCAGCTTTCATTCTGGGAGAAAGTTGGCGGCCTAAAAAAGGGCCTTGTTGTTCCAAAAACTCGATTATTAAGTAAGACAATTTCGAAAAATCCTTGGAGCCGGACAGTGATCAAAGGCTGGCGCGCGCCTGGAACGGGATTTCCATATCTGATTCTTCTTGGGACCATGAGATATAGGGGTGGCCGTGATTTCACCGCTATTTATAAGCGCAGGCCAGTAGCCGTTTACGAGCTTAAGGATGCTTTCTATAGCCGCTGGATCATTACGGAATAGGGGTAGTGGCTGTGACCCGAATTACGCAACATTTTTGTTGCGTAATTCCCTCAAAAGTTCTAGAGTTTTGGGAGTAGATAAACCTCAAAAATTCTAGAGAGAGCAGCTAAATGAATCGAAAGCACCGAATCGGGCTAGTGCTCGGCGCAGCAGTAATCTCAATTTCAACTTTGACTGGTTGTTCCTCAGGTTCTGATCAGGCAAAAGATGTCACTGAAATTACCGTTTATTCCGGTCGTGCCGAAGAGTTCATTGCACCGTTCTTTGCTGAATGGGAAGCCAAATCAGGCATCAAACTCAACATTCGTTATGGCGATTCTGCAGAACTGGCCGCTCAAATTTTGGAAGAGGGCGAGAATTCACCAGCGGATTTGTTCTTATCGCAAGATGCAGGTTCCTTAGGAGCAGTTTCTAGTGAAGGTCTACTTACAAAACTATCTTCGGATATTGCCTCAGAAATACCTGCCAAATATGTTGCAGCTAATCGCACTTGGGTCGGAGTCACAGGCCGCGCAAGAGTATTTGCCTACGCACCAGATAGCGTAAACACCCCTCCATTATCAGTTGCAGATTTAACAAAGCCTACTTACAAGGGTCAAGTTGGAATTGCTCCTACCAATTCATCATTCCAAGCTTTCGTAGCGGCGCTTATTGAAAATAAGGGCCAAGAATTTACAAAGTCATGGCTCAAGGGCCTTCAAGATAATGGCGTAAAGATTTACGCGAAGAACAGTGCAATCGTAGAAGCGATTGATAAGGGTGAAATTTCACTTGGCTTGGTAAATCATTATTACATCTGGGAAGTTAGTGAGGCCCTTGGTCGCGACATCAATGTAAAGAATGGTTTTTTTGTTGCTGGCGATCTTGGAAACTTAATCAATGTTTCAGGAGCAGGTGTTCTGGTTTCTAGTAAGAAACAAGCAGCTGCTGAAGAACTCATTAACTTTCTGACTTCTGCGGCTACTCAAAATGAGTTTGTCGAGAAGACGCACGAATATTCTTTGCTAGAGGGGGCTAAGCAACCCCAAGGACTTCCGGCGCTTCTTGAAATTGGAGCACCTGCCGTTGATCTTGATTCTCTAAAAAATATTTTAATTACTCAGAATATTTTGGTTGAGGTTGGCTTGCTCTAAAGATGCAAACAACCTATTCCGGCCACACGCACTCATCGACATCTGCTTTATCGAAGAGTGCGCGTAATCAGAGTGCCTCAAAGCTGGCACTTCGTAGTGCAGTCGGGATAGTTTTATTCTTATCGACAGTCCCAATTATTTACCTGTTTATTAGAGCTGCCCAGAAGCCATTTGGCCAATCCATTGACCTTCTATTCCGAGAGAAAACCTTACAAGTTTTGGGCACAACAGCGATATTGGTTTTAGCCGTTGTTGTCCTAACTCTACTTATTGGCGTTACCCTAGCTAGTGCTCTTCATTTTATTGCGCTTCCATTTCGCTCGATACTAATCATTCCAACAGTTTTGCCATTAGCTATTCCATCTTATGTTTTTACATACACCTGGATTGCCTTCATTCCTGGATTTAGTGGAACCTTTGCAGCGATTTTTATTCTCACACTATCCACACTGCCATATGTCATTCTGGCGACTCTGGCTGGGTTGCGCTCTGTTGATGAATCGCAAATCGAAGTCGCTCGATCATTAGGTTTAACAAATGCCGAGATTTTTTTCCGCGTTGTGTTGCCTCAAATTAAAGGTCATATCAGTGCAGGTGTATTGCTAACAGCGCTTTACACATTGAGTGATTTTGGTGCAGTTTCACTTCTCAATGTCGAGTCCTTGACTGTGACTATTCAAAATCTATATCGGGCTTCATATGATCGGGGAGCGGCCGCGGTAATCGCTCTGGTTTTGATTGCTTTCTCAACCATCGTAGTAATTATCGATGATCGAGTTAAGAATCGAGCCAAAGCAGGCGAAGCAGTTAAGGCACCGACATCAAAAAAGGTCTTTATTGAAAGTAAAGGCACTCGCTTTTTTACCCTGCTTCTATTGGCAGTGCTTTTCATTCTTTCAATCGTGATTCCCTTCATTGTATTAATCACCAGGTTTCTAGATAACCGTGTTGCTATCAATTGGCCAGATCTATTGTCTGCCTCTCTTTCAACACTTTTAGTTGCAGCTATAGGTGCGATGATTGCGCTAGTTCTCGCAGCGCCACTAGGAATTCTTTTATCTGGCCGGTCAGATAAATTCAATAGATTTGCACAGCGAATAATTACCATTGGACATGGACTTCCCGGAGTCGTTGTTGGATTAGCACTAGTTTCTGTCGGCTCAAAATTAGGAGTGATTTATCAGTCGATATTTTTCTTGGGGTTTGCATACGCACTACTCTTCTTAGCAAAACTAGTAGCAAGCATCAATGCCTCACTTGCAAGAGTGCCAAGTGGTGTCAAAGATGTTGCGACCAGTTTGGGTGCAAATCCTTGGGCAGTTATCAAAAAAGTTGTGGCACCGATTGCGGCGCCGGGAATAAGCCTTGGAACTATATTGGTATTTCTAACTGCTATGAAAGAACTTCCAGTCACTTTGATGCTGCGTCCAACAGGCTTTGAGACTTTGGCTACAGAGATTTGGAGCTCGGCTGCAATCAACAGATTTAACGAGGCTGCACCTTATGCATTAATCTTGGTCTTGATTGCAGCTCTACCAACTTTTTTAATTAGTCGCCCAGATAAGGCTGATCGAATGTTCGCCAACGAGAGTATGGGGAGTGAAAAATGAGTTCACTTGAAATATCTCACCTAAGCGTCTCATTTGGTGAAAAGGTTATTCTCGACGATTTATCTTTCTCACTTAAAGAGGGGCAGATTGCAGCTCTCTTGGGCCCATCTGGCTGCGGCAAGACAACAATGTTGCGCAGTATTGCGGGACTCATTAAACCTGCTTCGGGAACCATCCGAATCGGCAAGCAACTTGTTTCACTCTCATCACTTGTTATGCCATCTCATAAGCGAAAGATCGGCTATGTCCCCCAAGATGGTGCGCTCTTTCCTCATTTGAATGTTGCCGAGAATATTGCATTTGGTTTAGATAAAACTTTGCTTACCAAAGATCAGATAAGCCAGACCGTTAAAGACATGCTTCAGCTCATCGAGTTGCAAGGCTTTGAAAAACGTATGCCAAGCGAACTTTCAGGTGGTCAACAAACCCGCGTTGCCCTTGCCCGTGCACTCTCTATAAAACCCACGATTGTGCTTCTTGATGAGCCTTTCTCTGCACTCGATGCCGAACTCCGAGGCGATCTTCGTTCACAAGTTATTGAACTTTTACGTTCTCGCAATACCACAGCGATATTGGTAACTCATGATCGTGAAGAGGCGCTTGTGTCAGCGGATGTTGTTGCACTAATGCGCGAGGGAAGAATTATTCAAGAAGGTTCGCCAGAAGATGTTTATTCACTTCCTATTTCACCGACCATTGCTGCAAGCACTGGCGAGGCCTTACTTCTCGAAGCGGCGCGATCAGATGATGGTTCCATTAGCTATCTATTCAACAATTTATTGCCACTTGAAACTTCAGAAACTAATGGTCAAGTAGTTATCAGACCGGAGGAGATTAAGATTTCTAGAAACTCTTCATCTAGTTCAGCAACCGGAAAAATTGTGAAGATTAACTACTATGGGCATGATGCAATGATTACAGTGAAAGTAAAAAGCCAGAGCGTGATTGTCCGAATTCCAGGACCATTTGATTTTCAGGTTGGTGAAGAAGTTTCATTGGAACACACAGGTCCGATGAGATTTTTCCCCTCAAATTGATTTATTCTTCATTGCGCGGATTTGTAAGACCAGGTAAGATTTAGCCATGCGCAGAATTCGACAGTCATTGCGCGAATTCCTGAAAAATGAATCAACAAGTGGCATTCTGATATTAATTTTCGCCGCGCTTGGATTGCTTGTTGCAAATTCTCCATTAAGTGAGACTTATTTCGACTTATTGAAGGTGGATTTTTCAATAGGATCTGGTTTTTTACTAATTAATTTAACGATTCAAAAGTTTATTAATTATGTCTTAATGACTCTTTTCTTCTTCGTAGTTGGTCTAGAAATTAAGCGAGAGCTGACGACTGGGCACCTAGCCTCATTTAAAAAAGCTCTGATGCCACTCTTGGCAGCGCTTGGTGGAATTGCCGTACCTGCCCTGATCTATCTTGCAATTGCCGGCCGTGAGGCTCCCGGCGGTTGGGGAGTGCCGGTCGCAACAGATATAGCTCTAGCCGTTGGTTTGCTTGCGATGCTTGGCTCGGTAGTTCCTGATTCCTTAAGATCCTTCTTACTAGGTATTGCCGTAATTGATGACATAGTTGCAATTCTTATAGTGGCATTTGTTTATTCCAGCGGCATCAAATTCTCCTGGCTTGGGATGGGGCTGCTTGTAGTGCTTGCAGTTCTTTTGGTCCAAAAACTAAATGTTTCATCGGTAGGCGCCTATTTGATTTTGGGGATTTTGCTCTGGTTCGCTCTTTACAAGACTGGCGTTCATCCAACTCTTGCGGGAGTGATTCTTGGATTATTGACACCAGAAATCCCAAAGAAATTGCAGAAAGTTTCTACTGACGATTCAAATTCACCAACTGTGATTGAGTGGCTCGAACACAAGCTGCATCCGTATAGCGCATTTTTCTGTGTGCCAATCTTTGCCTTCGCAAATACCGGAGTTGTCGTAAACTCCGAATCTTTGAGCCAA
>Ga0315907_10004300_pt1 | contig 16080 bp, 20 predicted proteins | sample LakEriMetagenome_3_FD_203525 | JGI IMG/M metagenome (GOLD analysis project Ga0315907, IMG submission 203525) | Freshwater fungal communities from buoy surface, Lake Erie, Ohio, United States - Buoy 12 MA123 | ecosystem: Environmental > Aquatic > Freshwater > Lake > Lake biofilm | place: USA... | reverse complement strand
ATAGAGTCAGGAATTGATATTTCAAATGCCAATACCATCATCATCAATGAGGCGCATCAATTTGGCTTAAGTGATTTACATCAATTGAGAGGTCGGGTTGGACGAAGTAATAAAAAAGGGTTCTGTTACCTCATTGCGCCACGTTTTAGTGTCTTAAATTCAGAAGCAAGAAAACGCTTGGAAGCATTGGTACAATTTTCGGATTTAGGCAGTGGATTCAACATTGCTATGAAGGATTTAGATATTCGAGGCGCGGGGAATATGCTTGGGGGCGAACAGAGCGGCTTTATATCTGAAATAGGCTTTGAAATGTACCAGAAAATCCTCAATGAAGCACTTCAAGAATTGCGAGAAACAGAATTCAAAACGCTGTTCGATGAACGGACCACCGATAATTTTAATGGGTTTGTCAACGAGTGTGTTTTTGAATCAGATTTTGAAGTCCGACTGCCAGATACCTATGTAAATAATGTAGCTGAACGCCTAAGTTTATACCAGGCCCTAGATAATTTAAAAACCGAAGCCGATCTTGATAATTTCAGGAAGGAGCTTATTGATCGCTTTGGCCCAATACCAAGAGCAGGAAAAGAACTCTTGTTTTCATTTCAATTGCGATGGTTAGCGCAAGATTTAGGGATGGAGCGTTTAGTGGTTAAATCTGGAAAATTAGTTGGGTCTTTTATTTCTAATCCACAGTCCCCATTTTACGAAACCGAGGCGTTTACGCTCCTCCTGCATCGAATAAATGCCATGGGCAATGGGTATCGACTCGTTCAAAAAGAGGATAAACTTCGCTTGGTGATTGAACCCATTCTACACATTAAAGATGCCTATGAAAAATTGATGGCATTGAAGGGTGAGAATTGACAGGATTCGTCTGCAATCTTTAATTAAATTTACAATAGAAAAACGAATAGCTAATGCAAACATTTCAAAATTACATTTTAGGACAATGGGTCAGTGGTGACGGTGTTGAAACAGAGCAATTCAATGCCATAACGGGCGCCAAGATTGGTGAAGTTTCGAGTGCTGGAATTGATTTTTCTGAGGTATTGAACTACGGAAGAACGGTAGGAGGACATCCCTTACGTAAAATGACGTTTCAGGAACGTGGTCGGATGTTAAAAGCTCTTGCCCTCCATTTAATGGAACGTAAAGAAAAATACTATGAGATTAGTGCCCTTACCGGCGCAACACGCATTGATTCCTGGATTGATATTGAGGGCGGAATTGGAAATCTATTTGCCAATGCATCCTTGAGACGACAATTCCCGGATTTGCCTTATTATGTAGATGGAGTAGCGGCTCCTTTATCTAAAAACGGAACCTTCATTGGCCACCACATTATGTTGCCGAAGCAAGGTGTTGCCGTGCACATCAATGCCTTTAATTTTCCAATATGGGGAATGCTTGAGAAAATTGCGGTTAACCTAATGGCGGGAGTCCCTGCCGTGGTTAAGCCTTCCGAATACACGAGTTTTTTAACTGAAGTTGTGGTCCGCGACATTATTGCTTCTAACATTTTACCCGAAGGGTCCCTTCAATTAATCGTTGGCTTAGGTCGTGGTATTATTGATCATGTGCAAACAGAAGATACGGTAACGTTTACGGGTTCTGCAAAAACCGGAAAAATATTGAAAGGCCTTCCGCAAATTGCCGACCGTAGCGTTTCTTTCAATTTAGAAGCAGATTCCCTTAATGCCTGTATCCTAGGCGAAAAAGCAGTACCTGGGACAGCAGAATTTGATTTGTTTATCAAAGAAGTGAGCAAGGAAATCACCGTGAAAGCCGGTCAAAAGTGTACGGCCGTTCGCAGAATTTTAGTTCCAGATTCATTAATTGACGAGGTGCAATTCGCATTAAGTAAACGTTTAGCATCGACTGCGGTTGGTAATCCCTCGGTAGAAGGGGTTCGCATGGGGGCCTTAGCAACGAAATTGCAAGTAGAACGCGTTCGAGAAAATGCTACCCTTTTAGCGAAATCTCAGGAGATTGTATTTGGTTCCTTGGATGAGGTTCAAGTGCTCGGTGCAGATGCGAGTCAAGGGGCCTTCTTTTCTCCCATTTTATTCAGAAACAATAATCCATTTATCAATACCGATGTGCACGACATAGAATGCTTTGGACCGGTTTCAACCTTAATGCCATATAAGTCATTAGAGGATGCCATTTCCTTAGCACGGATGGGTAAAGGATCCTTAGTTTCTTCTATAGTTACACCAGACGACCAAGAAGCAATGGATTACGTGCTTGGAGCCGGAAGTATGCATGGACGAGTGCTTGTATTAAATGAACGATGCGCTAAGGAAAGTACCGGACATGGATCTCCAATGCCTCTGCTTACCCATGGTGGACCAGGACGTGCCGGTGGCGGGGAAGAAATGGGCGGAAAACGTGGGGTGTTACATTACCTTCAGCGAACCGCAATTCAAGGACATCCCACAACGATTACGAAAATCACCCAGCAATTTCAAGTTGGGGCAGACATGCCAGAAGCGAACCCACACGTGTTTAGAAAGCACTTTGAAGAATTAGTGATTGGTGAAACGGTATTTACTCATAAACATACCGTTACGGATGCAGATATTGTGAATTTCGCCAATGTTTCCGGAGATAATTTTTATGCACACATGGATGCCACGTCCCTCGAAGGGACCATTTTTGAACGTCGCGTGGCGCATGGGTATTTTGTGCTTTCTAAGGCAGCGGGATTGTTTGTTGATCCCAAGAAAGGGCCAGTGCTTTTAAATTATGGCCTAGATGAAGCCCGTTTTACAAAACCAGTTTATCCTGGGGCAACCTTGGGGGTACGATTTACGGTAAAAGAGAAAATAGATCAGGAGAAACGTTCGGAAGAGGACATCGCCAAAGGCATTGTTAAATTCTTAGTGGATGTGTATGATGAAACCGGAGAAACGGTGGCTTTAGCGACTATTTTAACGATGGTGAGGAAATTAGATCAGTCGAACTGATTCCACAACTCCCAACTTTTTAACGCTTGTGCTTTAAGCATAGGCAAGCCGTTTAGGGTTGCAGCGCCACGTGATTTAGATTCCTTTAAAAGTAGGGTTTCTGCCGGGTTATAGATTAAGTCTACCACTAAATGACTGGTGCCAATCCCGTCTATCAGCGGCAAGGGACAAGCATCCGTGAGCGGAAACATACCCACGGGGGTACAGTTTACAATAAGTTTGCACGCCCCCAGCATGGCCTCGTTTACTTGGTTGTAGGGGTAGAGGTTGGGGCCTTGTTCATTTCTGCTTAAAAAATTAACCTGAATCCCTAAGTTCTTCAATACATGCGCCACTGCCTTTGAGCTACCACCTGTCCCTAAAATCAATGCGCGCTCATGCTCAAACGTTAAAAAGGGCTTGATGGATTGTTGAAATCCAAAGGCATCGGTATTGAATCCTATAGATATCCCGTCTTTAAATACGATGGTATTCACTGCGCCAATCTCCCTTGCCTCGGCATCTATTTCATCCAAATAGGGAATGATTTCCTCTTTGTAAGGAATGGTAACGTTAAGTCCGTTGTATGCTTTAGAAAGAAGGAATTCGATGGCGGTAATTTCTTCAATAGGGATTAATTCATAGGAGGCCTCGATTTGATGTTTCTCAAAATAAGTACTAAAAAACGCAGGCGAAAAACTATGCCCCAGTGATTTTCCGATTAATCCATATTTTTTCATGGCACAAAGAATTCAGGTCGGTATTCGAAATGCATGGTGTCATAATGTTTCCAACGACCACCCCAAATGAATCCGTGTTTTTCAAAAATCTCTACAATTCCCATCGGTATTCTATTTTTATATCCGAGTGAAGCATCTTCATTCTTGCATCCGCAATCCCATTGCCAGTAATTTGAATACGCTGTGTTTATGTCTATTGTAATTCCAAACGAATGCGCACTCAACCGAGTGGTCCCGCTAATAACTCGCCAATTAAAGGTGCCCCCAATATTCGTGAGGTATTTTTTCCACTCCGGATGTTGATCAAGTTCACTGGAAACCTTGATGAGGGCGAGGTTCGCCCCATTGACTTTGGAGAATTGGATTTTTTGATTCACTAAGGTTGGACACCATGTTACGGTGCTTAGATTCGCTTGGACCTCCGCTGCGGATTTCCCATAAATTTCTTTAAAAAATGCGTCATTTCTAATTCTTCCTGCATCTGTATTTTTTTCTGAGGCACCTTGGTTGTAAGAATAATGTAGTTGGTCTTCAATGTCTGGATTATCCAGTAATTCTTGCGTGCTTTTTTCTTTTTTATCGTCGTAAGTGAACGTTTTACTGGAGTTAAACACTACCTTGTTTTCCTTGATTTCTTTGATGTGGTTCGGATATGCTTTTATCCAAGGCAACTCGCTTGTGTTAATGAAAAAAGAAAAATACAGGATGTATTGTAGCATTTATTCACAATCCGTTTGAAAGGTAAGAACATTCGAAGAAAAAATTTGACGACTAGCTTCCGGATACGAAGAAAGAATACACGCATACCAGACATCCGTTGAAAATGCGCCATTGGCTTTAAGTACCCATGCGCCATTTACTTTTTTAAACAATGCTTCTACATGGCAACAGTCATATGCCTCATCTGGAAATTTAAGTTCCTTGCCATCTTTTCGCTGAACGGTACCTTCCATCCACGCATAGGTTCCATATACCTTGAAGTGATTTACAACAAAAACAACGTCTTGCTCTAAATCATTTTTTATATCTGTTCGCAGTAGATCCAACATTTCCGTCCGTTCCTTAGTGTTCTCATCAGTCTTCTTTTTAAAATCACGAAGGGTTTGACTAAAGCTAAATTGAATAGAAAAAAGGGCTGTAAAAAGTAGAAAAATAAAAATTCTCATATCCTGTTTTTTTCAAAGGTAATAACTTCGATTTAGTTAAATGGCATTTCGTATTTTTACGGAAAATCTAGTCCTATGAAACGTATCTACTTATTTTCAATTTTTAGTGTCCTTGTCTTTTTTAATACGCCTTGGTCTCAGCAACTAAAGGAAATTGAAACCACTTGGAAAAATGTTACATTGGAAGCCTTACCTGAATTAAGTGCACCACGGATTCATGCTTCGGCATATCAAGTTTTTCAATTAGATGTTAATTCAATGAGAGCCGCCCTAGAGGGAGTAACTTATCGTGAAGGAGTACTCAATGGATTTATCGCTTCAATTGATTTCCCCTATGCTGATGGTACGATTCATCAGTTTACTGCAAAAAGAAATCAAACCATGCATCCTGCCTACAATGCTAAATTCCCTGAATTAATTACCCTAGATGCGTATGCGACAGATGGTTCGGGAGCCTTTGGTAAGTGGGATATCACCCCCGCCGGTTTGCACGCCATGATATTCATTCCTGGGCAATCTACTATTTTCATTGACCCCATGTTCGAGGGGAATAATGAATACTATATCGTGTATCGAAAACGTGACTTTATAAGTGATAAAATCATGCAATGTGATGTGGAAAATTCCGACGAAGCAAAACCTTCACAGACTAATAAATCAATGTTTGGTACCTGTGAACTTCGCACCTATCGCCTAGCGTTGTCCGCGACAGCAGAATATACAATTTTTCATGGAGGAAGCGTAGCGCAGGCTGCAGCCGCCCAGGTGGTTACCATGAATCGTGTAAATGGGGTGTATGAGAAAGACATAGCTATCACCATGGTAATTATTCCAAATAATAATTCGTTGATTTATACTACGGCCGCATCCGACCCATATACAAATGGTACCCCGGGAACCATGATTAATCAAAACCAAACCAATGTAGATAATGTGATTGGTAGTGCTAACTATGACATTGGACATGTCTTTGGAACAAACAGTGGAGGTCTTGCTGGTCTTGGTGTTGTGTGCACCGGAGGACAAAAAGCGCGCGGTGTAACTGGCAGCGGTTCACCCATTGGTGATCCGTTTGATATTGACTATGTTGCGCATGAAATGGGGCATCAGTTTGGAGGAAATCACACACAAAACAACAATTGCAACAGCGTTGCTGCAGCCCGAAGAGAACCGGGAAGCGCCAGTACGATTATGGGGTATGCAGGTATTTGTGCCCCCAATGTACAAAACAACAGCGATGATTACTTTCATGGGTATAACCTGCAAGAAATTAGCAATGAAATTTTAAGCAATGGACATCAATGTGAGGTGATTACCGCCTTAAATAACACACCTCCGGTAATTAATTCTACCAGTGGAAATATCGTAGTTCCAATCTCCACACCTTTTATACTTACTGCGCATGCAAGCGATGTGGATGGAGATGTACTTTCTTACTTGTGGGAACAAATGGATAATGAGGCAACTACCCAACCACCGGTAGCCACAGCAACGGGTGGACCAAATTTCAGAAGTTTTGATCCATCACTTGATTCTAACCGTTATTTTCCAAACCTTGCTTCCCTCGCTTCAAATGGTCCCTTTACGTGGGAGGTATTGCCTTCGGTTGCGCGGGTAATGGATTTTAGGCTTTCCGTGCGAGATAATCATGGTGTGGGTTCATGTAACGATTACACCGACGTTACGGTAACAACCAATGCATCCGCAGGACCGTTTGTAGTTACCTATCCTTCTGCTGCCGGAATTACGTGGGTTGGAGGAAGTTCCCAGACGGTTACTTGGTCTGTAGCGAATACCAATGTGGCTCCAATCAATTGTGCGGATGTTCGCATTCTTTTGTCGGTTGATGGGGGTCAAACCTACCCGTATGTGCTTTCTTCAACAACACCGAACGATGGAACAGAAACTATTGTATGTCCAAACGTTTCTACCAACACAGCCCGTGTGATGGTCATGTCTGGCGCGCAAACCTTCTTTGATATCTCAAACAATAACTTCACCATTACGTGTGGAACTACACAAACACCGGTATTTAACGCACTTTCAGTTGCTTGTCAAAATGATGCGGCTTTTAGCTTACCAAGCACTTCAGATAATGGCATAACGGGGTCTTGGACACCGGCATTGAATCTTACGGTTCCAGGTTCGTTCACCTATAATTTTAATCCGGCAGCGAATCAATGTGCTAATCCAGCGAGTGTTCAACTCACCGTTCAACCACAAGTAGAACCGGTATTTACCCATCCAACCACGCTTTGTCAGAATGATCCATTCATGTTACCTGTTACTGCTCAAAACGGAATTACAGGCACTTGGAATCCTCAAGTGAATTCACAACAGGTGGGTAGCACAACGGTAACATTTACCCCAGATGCAGGGCAATGCAGTAATTCAGTAAATCAAACGATCCTTGTTAACGCAACGCCCACCAATGCCATAACACAGACCGGAATCACGCTTTCTTCGGTGGCAACGGGAGTAACGTATCAATGGATTGACTGCAATACGAATCAACCGGTACTTGGCGCTACAAATCAAAGCTTTACCACTACAGAAGCTGTTGGAACGTATGCTGTTATAGTTTCCGCAAATGGCTGTTCGGATACCTCAACCTGTATCAGTGTTGATCAATCGGGTCTTAGTGAAGGGGACTTTAACTTCGGCTTAATTCCAAATCCAGCAAACGAAAGTGTGTTGATTCAATGGAATACAGAGGCTATTCAAGTGATAGAACTCCTCGATGAGGCAGGGAAAATCGTGCGCCGAGTATACCTTACAGGATCCGCTCACCAGGCAGAGCTTTCTTTAACCCAAATTGCAGCAGGTGTTTATCACGTGCGTTTGATTGGTGCGAATAATGTAGCAATTGAAAAACTCATCAAATTATAATGCGTCCTTTTTATATCATTTTCTTTCTTTTTGCGCACTTCATTGGGTTTAGCCAGACCTATTACCTAACAGGTCGCCCATTTCCCTTAGAACGAAATAATGCCATCAAGGAAGTCGCTAAACAATGGGGACTCGATGTTAAATATGCGGGTAATGATGTGGTGGAAGCCGTTGGACTTGATGAGTTAAATAAAGAGGTCGACCGAGTGGATTCGATTATTGCACTAACAAAAGGGAAGGAATGGCTAAGTTATTTTTTTAGCGAGGTTGATAAACAGCAGGCAATTCATGAATTAATCCGTCATCATTTATACAATGTAAATATTCCTGCCTTTTCAATCACGAGTAAATATTCGGAAGGTGTTGAAATAAAAATTATTATAGGTCATTTAAAAAGAAAAAAATACCTCGCTTCAATAATATTCATTAAGAATAATGAAGCCATTGGTTGTGATTCAACTTATTTAATCAAGTGGAATCGAAGAAAGAAAATGAGGATTCAAGAGGAGTGCAAGGTGTTTTATCAATTTCCTGAAAATGGGATAATAATAAAATAGCATTGGAAGCGAGGGTATTAAAGTCAACAGGGAGTTGGTATGTGGTAGAAACATTAACAGGCGAGGTATTTAATGCCCGTTTGCGGGGTAAATTAAAGCAATCGGGACTGCGCTTAACGAATCCCATTGCGGCAGGTGATCGCGTTACCTTAAAGGATCAAAGAGATGAGGAGGATAATCATGTCATCGAAGATATCTTGCCTAGAACAAATTATGTATCTAGAAAATCTACCAACCTGAGTAAGGAAATGCAGATTTTAGCAGCGAATATTGATCAGCTGTTTATCATCGTAACCTTGAAAGACCCTAAGACGCACCCCTTGTTTATTGACCGTTTTTTAGTGGCGGCTGAATCCTTTAGAATTCCGGTTATTTTACTATTCAATAAGGTAGATTTGTACACCAAAGTAGAAGCTGATTTGTATAAAACCTTGTCGGAAATGTATGAGCGCATCGGTTATCCCTGTTATCAAATACAGAGCACAGACAAGAATTCGGTAGAATTTCTTAAAAAGCTCATGCAAGGCAAGCAGGTGATGCTGGGAGGAAACAGTGGGGTGGGAAAATCCTCCATTGTTAATGCATTAGACGCTTCTGTACAGTTAAAAACAGGGGAAATATCTGCAGCGCATCAACAAGGAAAACACACCACTACCTTTGCTGAAATGCATAAGTTGAGTTTTGGTGCCTATGTGATAGATACCCCGGGTATCAGATCCTTTGGTTTGGTAGATTTGGAAAAGGAACATCTTGGGCATTATTTTCCAGAAATACGTGCCTTTATGGAGGATTGCCGTTTCAATAATTGTATGCACTTGAACGAACCGGGCTGCGGTGTAGTTAGAGCGGTGGCAGATGGAGTAATCTCAAATCTACGCTATTCGCATTACAAAGCGATTTTAGAAGAGGAAGATAACGACCCATATAGAAGAAGTAAATTCTAATGAAAGTAGTCATTCAGCGTGTTTCAGAAGCCTCTGTTATGATCGATGGAAATGTCCATAATCATATAAATCAGGGTTTTGTTGTCCTTTTGGGTGTCGGTCAAACCGATAACGAACAAGATATTAATTACTTAGTTCAAAAAATCTTAGGCTTGCGGATCTTTTCTGATGCTGAAGGGAAAATGAATTGCTCCTTGGATGAGGTAAATGGGGAAGTATTATTGATAAGTCAATTTACCTTATTCGCATCAACAAAAAAGGGGAATCGTCCGAGTTACATTGACGCAGCGCCTCCCGGAATGGCCATACCCTTATATGAAAAATTCATCGAAGTGATAACGGCATCCTTAGGCAGCCGCTTAAAAACTGGGATATTTGGTGCCGATATGAAGGTGAGTTTAATCAATGATGGTCCTGTGACCATTCAAATGGACTCAAAAAACAAGGCTTAGTAGCCTGATTCTTTTTCTTTGGTATCAATCGTATAAACTAAGCCAAAGTTCAATCCTGCAGCCGCAGCTCGTGTTTTATAATAGTCCGGGTATAACAACGAATTAGACAATGAATTACCCAAGGCATCAACGCCTTTTGCGTCTTTAATTCCATATTGTAAACGTAAACCGAAGATGATTCCTAGGGGTACGCTTTTCAGAATTTTACGGTTAATTCCAAAGCCTATGAATGCATTGGAATAACTTTTAGCATATTCAACCGATGCATCTTTGTTATAATTAATAAAGCCATCATTGGTGTACATCGCACTTCGAACCTTATTATATTGAGCACCTAATTCAAAATAAGCTCCTCCTTTATTTTGGAAACGCAGGTAAACAGGCATTTGAAAGGTTTTAAGGTTTACCATTGACGTATAACTTTGAGTGAGAAATTCACCCGCATATTCTGCGTTGTGTGCCCCAAAATTTGTTTCTAATCCTAAACTAAAAAATCCCATGCGTAATCCAAATAGCATCCCGTAGTTACTGCCCCAACTCGGTGCGTAATCTTGTTCTTTCCCTTGGTCAGAAATATTTTGATTAAACAACCAGGTTGAATTAACTTGGCCTTTTGCGCCTACATCAAACCCAAGTTGAGCTGTTGAGTTAAAAATAAAGGCACCAATAAAAAGAAGGGAATAAATGAATTTCATAGCATTAGTTTTTACAAGTATAGTAATTTCTATTTATTGATTTGTTGTCGAATGTATAAAATGTAAAACACCCCATCTTTTTTATCCAACAATTCCATCTCAGCCATGTAGTAGGGTGTTTGAAGTTTTTCACCAGGACCGTATATAGGCTTAAAGTTCGTATTGCTAACTAAGATATTGTATCCATCCCCACCGTTTATATAGGCTTTTTCAATCTTCCAACTCACCCCTTCAGGTACGGTTAAACTGCTCCCTCCATAGGCGGATTTAACAAAGGAAGTGTCTTGGGCGAAGGTTGTCCCTACCCAAATCATTAAAAAGAAAGAAAGTAACTTTTTCACGGAACTATATTGAATTCAATAACCGAATACCCTCGCGCGCAAAAAGTAGCACTGGTGCATGTGCAAATGGTGGATCCTGCAGGCACCCAAATTGGAAGATTAGTCATTTGATTTCCAGCGCTATGAATTCCAAAACTCAATGGAATGGAATTAATACCTAAGTATCTGCCATAGTAGTGATAGTAAAAACTTGGGGCCCCGCAAATTGTGAAAAAACTCTGTGTCGATCCACTTCCATCTACCGCGTAGGTGTCCGCACCAGCATCACTAAATACACTTTCAATTTTCCACACCTTGCCTGCGGGTACCGTTTGTGGGGGATCGGTATTTGAGATGATTTTAGCTTGGTTAAATTGCAAATTACCTTGTGAGAAGCCGGTGAAAAATGACAATAGAGTAAAGGCTATTAATAGATGTTTCATGGAATAATATTAAATTCAATTACATTAATTCGTGCCACATTAACCCATGCCTGTAGCGTTTGTCCTCCATACAACCAAATCGGATAATGCTGTTCCCAAACAAAATAAGATGCACCATTATATCCTCCGTTTCCGGAACGTGCAGATCTAACAACATGTGCTGATCCATCAATTTTAATTTGATCGTCCTGGGTTAATGAACTTGAAACAGATCCAACAGATGCTGAGTAGATAACACTTTCAATCTTCCAAACTTTACCCACAGGAACAGTTTCTTGGGCAAATACCATTTTGACTTGATTAAATTGAAGGTTTCCTTGTGCTTCCAATTCGCCAATTGAAAACAGGGTAAGGGAAAAAATCAAAATGTACTTCATTATGGAACGATATTAAATTCTAAGATGCTGGCCACACCACTTGTTAAACCGCTAAAAAAAACATTTTGTCCGCCAGTTATCCAATAGGGAAAGCTATCGAATACAGGCCCATAACTGGTATGCGTATTTTTAAGGAACACTTGTTGCCCCGCAACAGAAACGCTAAAAAACGAAGAATAAGAACTCAACCCCACACCTTCTATTTTCCAAACTTTACCTGCCGGAACGCTATAATTATTTCCGTTACTAGTAAACGATAAATTAAGTACTTGATTGAGTTGCAGGTTCCCTTGTGAATAAACGTTAGAAGAAGCACTTAACACAACATAAAGAACAAATGGTAGAAAATAATTTCGCATACGTAAGTTTAGGTTTCCCGAAAATAGACAATTGTTTTCAGCTCTTGAAATTATTTTTGTGTTAATTCATACTAGAAAAAGTTGATTAGTATTCAAAGGATTGTTAATTTAGGACTTCAATTATTATCCTATGAACCTAATTACTACTACATTTTCTAAGTGTATTTTTACTTTATCCTTTTTACTCCTCGGTGTTACTGTTTTTGCCCAAACACCTGAAGGGATTAACTATCAAGCCGTTATTCGTAAAACGGATGGTTCTTTGGTAGCAAATACTACCATTGCGATTAGAATACAATTAAAACAAAATTCAGCTACAGGGACTGTGGTGTATTCAGAGCGTCAAAGTGTGATTACCTCGCAATATGGACTTGTGAATTTTGTTATTGGACAAGGAACTGTGCTTTCTGGTACATTTTCCACTATCAATTGGTCTACTGGAAATTATTGGGTGAGTCTAGGGGTAGATTTTATAAACGGAACGAATTATATAGACTACGGTTCGCAGCGTCTAATGAGTGCCCCCTATGCCTTGTATGCAAAAACAGCGGGTGTGCAATTAAATCAATGGAGATATGGAGCAGTTGCTCCTGCGGCAGCTTTAGGAAATATTGGTGATTTTTATTTGAATACAGCTACTGGTGATGTACATTATAAATCTGCGGCTTCAACCTGGACGTTAACAGGAAACATCAAGGGTCCACAAGGGAACGTAGGTGCTACCGGCGCAACTGGTCCTGCAGGTGCAATGGGCGCTACAGGAGCAACGGGTCCGGCAGGCGTAGCCGGTCCTCAAGGTCCTGCAGGTGCAACTGGTGCTACAGGAGCAACGGGGCCAGCGGGTCCTGTGGGTGCAACCGGCCCAGCCGGCGTAGCCGGTCCCCAAGGTATAGCAGGAACAAATGGAATTAACGGAACAAACGGAACAGCGGTTTTAAACGGCAATACCAATCCTAACGCAGGAATTGGAGTTAATGGTGATTTTTATATTAACACCGTAACAAATGAATTATTTGGCCCTAAAGCAAATGGTGCGTGGCCCGCAGGAGTTTCATTAGTTGGTTCGGCCGGCGCAACGGGTCCAGCAGGTCCTACTGGCCCAACAGGATTAACTGGTGCTACGGGAGCCGCCGGTCCACAAGGTCCAGCGGGTGCTACCGGACCAACAGGGTTAACTGGTGCTACGGGTGCAACCGGCCCTGCCGGCGTAGCTGGTCCCCAAGGTCCAACGGGTCCCCAAGGTCCTGCCGGATTATTGGCAAGTGGTTCAGCGGCTGGAAATACGCCGTACTGGGATGGAACACAGTGGGTATTAAATAGCTCTAATATTTTTAACAACGGATCAAGTATAGGTATCGGTACCGTAGCACCAAACGCATCGGCCGCATTAGAGGTGAATTCTACCACTAAAGGATTCTTATTGCCGACGATGACACAAACCCAGCGCAATGCAATTTCTACGCCAGCTACGGGCTTGTTAATTTATCAATCAGATAACACGCCCGGATTTTATTATTACAACGGGTCAGCATGGACGGCCATCGCAGGAGCTGCTGCAGGAGGTGGAGGAGCTGCCGGATATTCTTCCACAGCCAATACCTTAATTTATACTACCGACGGTTTTTAATAGTGATGCGAAGGATATTTATTGTTTTAGCAGCCTTCTTCGCTGTATTAACTACACACGCACAAGGCAATTTGCAATTTAACCAGGCCTTGCTTTTGTCCACAACGCAGGCTTCCAATGTGTTATTGGGAACCGTGCCCCCGGGGAAAGTATGGAAAATTGAAGGGTTCGGCACGGCAGCGGATGGTTACTATGAATGTAGATTTTCTTATGATGGGAGTAATGTGGCATTCCGAGCAGGCAGCGTACATATTTATGGATCGGCATATTCGTATGCCGGAGAAGCCAAAGGATCTTGGCTTCCTGCAGGTACTACTTTATATTCATTAGGATGCAATTATTATCGTTGGGTGAGCATCATGGAATTCAACATCGTACCATGAGAACCGTTGCTTTTGTTTTCCTTTGTATGCTTTGTATGCTTGTGAAGGCTCAAGGTAATCTTCAGTTTAATCAAGTAGTAACCTATACGGGTACGGGTAGTGGCTCTTTTTCATATACGAGTCCTACATGGACCGTTCCCGCGGGTAAAGTATGGAAAATAGAATCGGCATCTCCTTCGCTAGCTAATAGTGCGGTAACACGTAAAATTAATGTGGAGGCTGGAGGAGGCTGGGGTACATTTGCCTTAACTACTGCTTCAACAGAAACAACGATAAACCCCTTTCCTATCTGGTTAAAAGCAGGGGATCAGGTTCAATTACAGGCTGCAGGTACTTGCTGTTCAACAACAACTTTTTATTATGCGATTTCGATTTTAGAATTTAACATTGTACCATGAAAACTTTTCTTTTTGTATTGGTTCTGTTCATACTTGGATCGTATAACGCCCAAGGAAACTTGCAGTTTAATCAAGTGTTATTGCTCAATGCCACGGCTAATAATACGGCACAATGGACGGTACCCGCAGGTAAAACATGGAAAATAGAAACGATGGGGTCTTATTCTAGTACGATGTATGTTTATTTAAACAACTCGATTGCCTTTGAATACATTGGAGATTATAATAATAATTTTGGCGCGTATTACAGAGGGTCAGATGCACCCGCGTTGTGGATTCCCTCAGGAACAGTTTTAGGGCACAGCAGTAGTAATGCTTCGTCATTTCGTTATTTTAGTATCATTGAATTTAATATTGTCCCATGAAAACCTTACTTTTTATATTGATTTTCATTTGCTTTGGAGCGTTAAAAGCACAAGGTAATTTGCAGTTCAATCAAGTTATTAATATGCAATTTACTGCAGCAAACACAACACCGGTTATTGTGCCTGCTGGAAAGGTTTGGAAAATTGAAAATTGTATGCTCCCATCGACGAGCAATACATACGCACAAATGCAATATAATGGTGTTATTTATAATCTTAGGCAGCAAAATACCTCAACACAAGTTGCCAATTTTCCATTTTGGTTTTCAGGTGGCTCTTCGCTGATTTTTGGTGCTGGTGGCCCGGTTGGGGGATTATTAAGTATTATTGAATTCAATATTGTCCCATGAAAACCTTACTTTTTATATTGATTTTCATTTGCTTTGGAGCGTTAAAAGCCCAAGGTAATTTACAATTTAATCAAGTGAAATTAGTGACCACCTTGGAAACTGTTCCTGCCGGAAAGGTGTGGAAGGTTGAAAGTGTAATTTATAATATTGCACCAACTGCTACGGGCTACCAATCAGGAGCAGGTAGTTGTAACTCAACTTCATATGAATCAACGGCTATAGAAGTTGCAGGCGTTCCAACCAAGGTTGGTCAAGGGACTCAGCCAGCATCTTATTCTAATTTGGTTTACACCCATAGTTATACGATTTTACCACTTTGGCTACCCGCGGGAACTAGTTTGTCTGGAGGAACCTGTCTTAACAAAGTAAGTGTTATTGAATTTAATATTGTACCCTAATGAAAACAACTTTCTTGTTCTTTTTTCTTGTTGCAAGCAGTTCATTGATTGCACAAACAAATATGCCTGACCGCGTGGTTTATGCTGCGGCTGGAAGGTGGGCTTCTCCAGCTTCAGGATTCTCCTTAACAAACAATAAGATCATGGTTTATACCATTGGAGAGCCCATTATTTATGGCGGCTTGGTAGGTACACGATGGATTCATAATGGGTTTGAACAACCCGACAAGTTGGTTCCCATTGGACCTACTGTGGTCATGTTAGACAAACCGGACCCGGTATTCAAGGTTTATCCGAATCCAATAACATCACACAGCATCATTGAAGGTCCTCAAGAGCAAGAAGAACAAATAACCTTGCAGTTGATTGATGCCAATGCAAAGTTGGTCGCAGAATATGCAATGGATAGCCCGAGATTGCAAATTGACTTTGAAAACACATTAGCACCTGGAACCTATTTCTTAAACTTTTATACCTTGAATGGACAGTTTATTCAGCAGAATAAGTTGATTAAGCAGTAATACCTTCAGTTATTTTAACCTCATTACAGAAAAGGTTAATTCGGTGTTGGATTACTTCGTGAACACTTGCGTTGGGCTCAATCGAAGCATAGTGTCCACTTTACTGCGTAAAGCCCAGCCTTTTTTGTTCTAAATGTAAGGGTTG
>Ga0315907_10004298_pt1 | contig 16080 bp, 8 predicted proteins | sample LakEriMetagenome_3_FD_203525 | JGI IMG/M metagenome (GOLD analysis project Ga0315907, IMG submission 203525) | Freshwater fungal communities from buoy surface, Lake Erie, Ohio, United States - Buoy 12 MA123 | ecosystem: Environmental > Aquatic > Freshwater > Lake > Lake biofilm | place: USA... | reverse complement strand
GTCCATTCGATTTCGGCACTGAATTGATGTTGGCGGCTCATTGGAAGGATATTGTTGAGGAGCTATTGGGTGGTTTTGGGGTTGGTAACAGTTTGCGGCTAAAAGAAGTTGGCGATTTTTACCACAAATGTTGATGCGGTGAACCAAACTTTGAGGAACCACAAAGCTGTCTGCGGAGCAATGAACCGCCACTTTTGCCAAACCCGTGTTAGCAGTAGTGGCTCTATTTCTCGTCCGTTTCATTGTCAAACAGCTCGTGTAGTTTTTGTTGTAAAATTTTTTTGTCAGGTAGTTGCGTTTTATACTCTGAAACCATAGTAGGAGAGAGGCTTCTACTTAAAGCATATTCTACAACTTCACTGTCTTTGTCCTTGCATAACAAAACTCCAATGCTCGGATTCTCATTTGTCTTCTTAACGTCTCTGTCTAATGCTTCCAAGTAAAAGTTTAGCTGTCCTAAGTGGTCAGGTTTGAATTTGTCTGCTTTGAGCTCAAATGCCAATAAACATTGTAGTCCACGATGGTAAAAAAGCAAGTCAATGTAAAAATCACTGTTGCCAACTTGCAACTTATATTCTTCTCCTATGAACAAAAAGTCCTTACCGAGTTCGAGAATGAAATTTTTCATCTGTCTTACAAGTCCACGCTGTAAATCGCTCTCACTGTGTGGGTCAGGTAAGTTTAAAAATTCAAAAACATAGCTGTCTTTGAATGTGTTTGATAAGTCATTGTTACTTTCTCTCACCGCTGGCGAGAGTTTTGAATTGCCTATCATTGTCCGCTCGAAAAAACTTGCAGATATTTGTCGGTCAAGTTCTCGTTTACTATAGCTTTCTTGCTTTACGAGTTTTAGGTAAAATTCCATTTCTTCAATTGTTTTACACCTTGAAAAAATCAGAAGATTGTTTGTCCAGCTAATTTCTCTCACCAGTGGTGAGAGTTTTGGGAAATCGTTGTAAGTCTCGTAAAACTGCTTCATTCTCCAGATATTTTTATCGGAGAAGCCTTTTATATTAGGTTCATGTGTCTGAATGAAACTGGCTAATTCTGTTACAACAGAGTCGCCCCATTCTGATTGTTCAATTTTCTTGCTGATATATTCTCCAATATTCCAATAGAGATTTATCAGTTCAGCGTTTACAGCTTTTATAGCATTAGTTCGAGATTGTTTAATTAGCTGAATTATGTCCGTAAAACGATTGTCCATTATTTATTTCTATATGCTACAAATTTATTTTTATTCGGTCGTGTTTCTCCTTTGGGAACGGTTTTTTGCCATTACTGCTAACGATTGGCGCATTTGCGCTGGTGGCCTATGATATGGACGAATTTCAATTGTACTTTTCATATTAATTTTAATAGAAATTGCAAAAGAAGAAAATGCAACCACTGGCGCCAAATGCGCTGTTATAGGAAGGCCGCGAGCCGCGACCAGGTTCTTATATCACTTGCACAAGTGAGTATCATTCCAAAATCACCGCAATCTTTTTATTAACTCTCTTGTCTGCGGAACTAATCACACAATTGTAAACACCGGATGAAGCCCTTGCAGGCAAAGAAACATACTGCATCGTGCTCCACTTCGGTAAATTCATTTCATATACCTTCCTGCCATTCACATCAAACACCTCCAACTTTCCCTTCTGGTTTTGAGGCAACAGGTACATGATTTTAAATTCACCATTGTTAGGATTAGGCGAAACCGAAAACCTGAAATCATGCTCTGTTGACTCATATAAGTTTGTAAGAGTATCACAAGGGCTGCCGGTCAATGGGCCTAGGTAATAGTTTGGGTGGTTTGGGACTGTACGTAAATTCCACATTCCTAAACTTATGTTATGTTGCTGAACGTCACATGCAACACCTGCACTGTCCGAGTAATTCATTTCATGCAAATGTTGAACACTGCTTCCGGAAGTAATATAAATTTTTCCATTAGCAGCTAAATACATATTCCAAAACGATGTTGCACAACAATTGGGTGGAAATCCTGAAATAAATCCGTCATAAATAGCAACGGTATCCACAGAAAGAGTACTGGAATTGATTTGAAAAATATATCCACTATTATTTGCATAAATAAAATCTCCTGATGGAGAAAATGCCAATCCCCACAAATATGACCCACTTGATAAATGAATAGTTTGAGTATTTGAAAACAAACCAGAACATCGATCAAAATCTGAAACCACCAGATAACTATTTCGATTTATAGGATTATCATAGGTTGTAGTAATAAATTTTGTACCGTCAGGTGAAAAATTTAATTGTGATCCATTTTCGAATTGAAAAGGCAAATAGTTCAATGATTCAGTAGTTATGGACTGAATTCCAAAATCAGTGAATAGTACTTTATAAATAGTGTCAGTGTTATCCTGAAGAAACACCACCCACCAATCCTGCCCATTCGCATGTCGACATGCAGAAATACCCCAACTTAAAGAATCAAGTTTTACTGTATCGTTCTTTTGAATCACTGCACCGAGTCCGCCATCTAATGAAATATCAATGATGCTTTTATAAATACCTTGATATGTTGAATTTTGGTCAAGCTCAGTCTGATGAAATAATACATATTTATTTGTATCTCCGGGATAGGGTAGCAATATGTTCCCGCTTATAATAGGAAGTCCATCAGACCAGCTATTCACAAAATAACCCGGATTCAGACCAGAACCATTCACCATTGTATCATTGCTGGCATTGGCAATCCAAACCCCATTACTGCTCATTAGGAAGTTACCCTGATCATCACAGATAGTTGCCTCAGTATCTCGAAATGGCATTTTTCTTGTTTCAAGTGTGTAAAAATAATTTGTAGAACTAAATACGAATTTCGATTTTTCATTGATCCCAGTATTATAACCTAATAACCAAGAACTGTTTCTTCCCTGTCCTGAAACAAATGCAGAAAAAAAACTTGTAAAAAAAAGTGTTACCAGAATAGTCTTTCTGTTTTTCATCGAATAATTATAAGTTTTGAAGTAACTGAACTAGTATCTTCGATCAATATTCTAACAGTATAAACACCAGACCTAAAATTTGATGTATTGAGTTTGAATTTATTATCGGTGCAATTAAATAGATTAGTACAAATTAGCTGATTAACTTCATTGTAAATATCTAATCTGCAAACTCCCGTGTCATACCCTGAAAGCATGACATCAACCCAATCTGATGAAGGATTTGGAACTAATGATATTCGTGGTTGTTTTACAACTGCTGCTATTGCATTTCTATAAATTCCTTCGGAAGCGCAAACTGAAGCATCATCATACCAATCATTCCCGGAATTGATTAAAGCGAGCAAAGCCCTTGCTCTGTAAACAGCTTTACCACCTTTAAAAGGACATTGGTTGGCAATTACCAAAAGCCCACTTTCATTTGCTTTAATTTGTTCTTTCCCCAATAGTTGATACTGCCAATCAATTTCATTGATCAATCTTTCATTCAATTGAGGTAATTCACCGCTTTGCACAAGGGAATTAAATTGGGAGGCCGTATTTAAGGCAGTTGTTTTTATTGTTGCTACCAGCTCAAGTCTGCTTTCTATCTCAGCATAATATGTATTTAATGTTGAAAGCAGATTTTCTTTTGAAACAGTTTGACTTCCCGGGTTTAATATCTCTAAGCTATCCAATAAAAATATACTTTCTGTAAGAAATTTAATGCTGCTTTCCAATGCTAAGAGTGAATCGATAGATGTTGAATCTATTATCGAAGCATCAAAAAGACTCTTAGTAACTTGATATAAAAAACCAATGGCATTGGATTGCTGTGCGTTGACAAAATTGCTGAAAAGAACATTGCCTGAAATCAGGGAAGTATCATTTTTAAGCTCGGTGTATAAATATTCTTTTGCAATGGCTTTAGATTCAGGTATAAAATCCATTGTTATCGTACTATCTCCTGCAATAGCCAACTTTAACTCTTCGCTGCTTTTACGTTCTTCTTCATGATCAAAATGACATGCAAAAATAGAATCGCAAACAAAGGCATCCCCAGTTGTAAAAATCTGGAACCATCCCGCATCATCCGGCCAGTTAGGTAAGCTGGTGGCAGTTGGTGTAGAAGGTAACAAATCAGGAGCGGGTGTAGGGTTAACTTCAAATAGTGATTTAGCTAACTCGGTAAATGAAGCTGCATTCATATTCATTGCACCCCAATTACCCAGAGTGTCCGTGTATGTTCCTATCCATCGATTCCCTGCATGGGATTGTGTATCAATAACTGCCACATTATTCAATCGCAAACCATTGAAATGATTGATCATGGTGTTGCCACGAAACGATGTTAAGGGACTAATACCTCCAAAATGAAATCCAAACCCTGTGCTGTCCGTGCGATTGCAGGAAACGGTAGTTCTTTCGCTAATGTTTACTATTACACCCACTTTGGAAGTATCTGTGTTGCTGTCTCCGTCAATCAAATTGCAGTTAATCACATTGTTCAATCCTCCTTCGTAAGCGATACCGGCCATCAGTAAGGTAACCGTGCCTTTTATTCCAATGATGTTGTCCGACACGGCAGAGCGGTACAAATTCAATCCCGCCACTGCTGCAAATCCGTCCTGCAATTGTATATAGTTACCCTGAACCAGGTAATTTGCCGTATTGGTTGTAGAGGTTTCACGCATCAATATGCCGAACGATAATGTTCCGTTCATATAAATACTATTGCTTTTTGCCGTCATGGCAACGGAACCATTATTGACCCGCCAGTCAATACCGAACTGATCGGCTTCTATGAGGCAATTGCTTACAAAGCTCTGCATGGGTGCTGTACAACGTTTGGAGAAAATACCCGTGTTCATGCCGGTCATTTTTACTTTTTGAATATCCAGATCGCTGATGTCGGTATAAACACCTCGCTCGCTTCGTTCGATGGTCCAATCACCGGACGAGACAGGCTCAACAATCAATTTTCCATACACGCTATTGAGTTTTCCCACCGAAGCAATGGCAGAGCCATCCCAGTCAGAAACTGTTGTAAGCGAATCATCAGAAACGATTTGATTAAACCGGTCATTCACCACTTTGAGCGCTGAGCGAAATCCCAGAATCCCCGTATTCATGTTGTAAAAATAATTGCTGTCAGCGGTAGCCTCACCAATTTTCCAAACAATATCATTCACTTCAATACCAGAATAGGAAATACTTCCAAATACAGGCTGGCCCGGGTAGGGCTGTTTGAAAAAAGAACTTACCATACCAAAATGATTTCCTGTAATCACCTGCGATACGTTGTTCAAGGAACCTGTCGCAGGAGGCACATAAATCCCTCGCACATTATCCTCAAATGAGGAGTTCAGAATTTTTAAACTGGTTTTGTCATTGGCATAAACCGCCCAATTGGCATCGCGTATAATACTATGCCTTTCCACCCCCAAACCTAATGTGGCGGATTCTAAGTAAACACCCTGCCACATATTATCGCATCCTTCAATTACAGTGCTGTCCAGTACAAGTCCGCCCCCGGGTACGACAATGATCTGTCCTCCGATATTAACAAATATAGTGCAGTTTACGAAAGTAATCAGATCATTAACATAGAGCCTTCCGGCTAAGAAGATGGTTAGATTACTTACCGTAGCTGGAATGGTAGAAGTAAACGTGGAATCAGCAACAATCGTATCTGCCTGTGCGGCGCAAGAGGCGTAAATGTCCGTGCAGGCACTGTCATATAGCGAATCGCCGTTAAAGTAAATGGTGGCGGTGTTCTGCATTTCAGGCATTCCACAATAACCGCTTTGCGTATAGTAACCGGAAATAAACATGGTATCGCAACCTATAGCCGGAACCGGTACCGAGTCGGGAATGGTGGTAATAGCTACAAAGTTTAAAGGTAAATGATCGGTAAAAGCGATGGTTTGTGCCGTGGCGTTATTACCGCACACCACGATTTGAAAGGTGGCCGTATCGCCTACGAAAACCGTATTCTGCAACGCCGTTTTTGAAATGTTGAAGCAGTTGGTGCAATAGCTGGTACTATCCCATTCTATACTACCAGAAAAGTTAGAAATGGTCGTATCACTGACTCCACAGAAACTGACCCAGTCCAGAATGATGTCGGGCAGAATCACATCGCCTACATATTTACATCCGGGCATTAAGGTCACCTCACAACGGATGCACTCTCCCTGTGACAAGGCCCCATCGGTGAAGCCAATATTTTGAAGCGTAGTCATGGTTATCGGGAAATAGTTGGCATCGAATGAATCGGCCGATAACGTGTCTGAAAGCCCGTTTTGACAATTTGCCGCTACAACGGATAGTATTTGTAGGCCGGGGGGAAGCGTGTCCAGGATAAATCCGTGGGGATAGATATACCCGGAAGGATTTGAATAAAAAGGCGCTGTGATCGTAAACGAATCACACAGCGAGTAGGTAAGAGGATGATTTTTACTGATGGTGGAAACCAATACCGTTCCGTCGGTAAACTCAAAAGAATACAACTGAGCTTCACAGGTGGAATCTGCATCAAATGGCGCCGTGGGGAAACCATCGCAATTCCAGCCTGCATGAAAATTAACCTGAGCCGATCCCTGACATTCGGAGTACTGTGCGCACAGCTGCCCGGTGATGGTGCCTCCTACATTTAAAGAAGAGTCCAGTTGCAGAATCTGTCCGCTTGTCGGATAAATAGTGTCGCCTGATGATTTAAACATCCAGTTGGTTAAAAAGGGGACGGAAGCCGAATCAGGCAGGGCTATGAACACGAATCCGGCGGCAGAGGAATTAACACCAAGGGAGTCAGTGATGTTCAGGTTGTGAATACCTACTGTTACACACACCTGTTGTTCATTTACCAACATAGAATCAGGAGTTACCTGAATAGTCAGTGCAGGGTTTACGCCTAATGGTGGAACTATTGATGCTACCAACATTTGCCTTGAAAAAACAGAATCTATTGTGCAGGTGCTGTCCGAAAGACATGGATAAAATCCTTTGTCAAAACTAACAATTACATTGGTATCGACCGGATAGATAAGATTCTCAGCACAGCTATCGGGCAGTACGAAAAATTGAATTTGGCGGGATGTGAATTTGCTTCCGGCGTATTGGTTGGTATCGTTTGCAGGGACAGGAACGGCTATGTTTTGGGTAATACATAAAGGGGAAGGGAATATGCTGTCGTTAAAGCTGAAGGTGCCGCTAATTTGCGGTGGAGGGAACACGCGCCAACCAGAAGACCGGTTGTTTCCACTCGCCACAAAATTGGTTCTGTGCCGGCCATGGGTGATATGATATCCGGGTGGTACCGTTACGGTATAATCTTGTGGCCAAAGGGCATTGGGCCAGTACTCGAATGGGTAAATATCAATCAGGGGATTTAACGTATAACCTGCGGTTCGGCAAGCTGCCAAAATATTAATTACTTTAGTGCACCCTGTATCCGCGATAATGGAAGATTGGTTCCGGCCATCCTGAGCGAAAAAGTAATGCAACCCTCCATAGGTTTCACAGAAAAACAAGAACGAGGATGCGAAAGAATCGTTGATCAACGTAAGAGTTGGGTCGGTGTTCAATGGGTCCAGAGTCCAACCGGCGTTGTTCAGCGAATCCACAGTATTGATCATTTGCGGAATGCCTGTATAGCCGGTCGTAGAATGACCGGCACCACTTAGCCACATTTTATTAAAAATAGTTGATTGTTTTTTGATATTATCAAGGTCATACGTTTCATTATTCCCGGGCATGAAATTGCCACAGACATCGTAATTCACCTTTAACCTGTAACCCTGTCCCTCAAAAAAGCCTGTGAAAGGTGAAAGGCTGTCGCTGAAATGTACGATATAGGGATTAGTGGTATTGATAATGCCGCTGAGCTGGCCGGCAGAATCGCGATGCGATTCGAAGGTAAAGAGAAAAAGGTTGGGCTGAGTCAAAGTATCCAGTACCTGAAAAACATCGTTTCCAAAAAAATGAATGGCTCGTTGCGTACGCCAAATCGAGGTATTTATATGGAACTGGTCACACTCAAAGCAATTGGGTTGTGAAACTACCGGAGTGTCTATATACAAAGTCAGTCCGGTAGCCCGCAGGTTCATGGTATCAAGACCAAGTGGTATCCTCCGGGCCAGTTGTAAAAAAGGCAGTTGCACACCTGCGTTGAGTATCTGTGCATATGAATAACCGCCTGATGAAGGGTCGCCGGCCTGGAAGTGTGCTGTCAGGTAATCAGTAAGACGGTCGGAGAAACTGGAGTGCTGCTGTTTCAGCGCCTGCTGCCGGTCCATGTACCATTGTGTGGTATCTGAAATTACGGCGTTTAAAGAATCAGCCCGTCCGTCATTATCGGTATCCTGCAGACCGTAGGATGAACGTCTCATCATATAATGATCGATGATCATTCCCGGTGCAAGACAGCCGGGGCAGTGAACTGCTATTTCGCCCCCGATCGAAGAAAGTGGAAGCCACTCGCACCCGATGCCCATACATGGCGGAGGGATAGTATGTGTTGTGTCTGATATGTCGAGTGTCAGGCAACTGTCCGGGTTAGCCATCAAATGAAAAGTAACATCAAATGGGGTCTGACCCGAGTCGGGTGTACAGCATGATTGAATCATAAACTCGAAGTTCCCTTGCGTGAAAAAATTCAGTGACTGCGGCGATGAAAGATCGAAGTAATAAAAGTAGTCCCCTGCAACACAAGAATCCGGAACCGTTGAATGAAAATAAACCGGATCCAAATAATTGAATGTACCATTGCTTTGAAGAAGGCTTAGCCGTGCATTAGAGTCGGGGTGCGACAACCTGAGTCCTTTATCGCAATGAAGGGTGGCACGAACGTAGCCTCTGGCAAAATGTGCTCCTACGCCGTTATATCCCAAAAGTTGATAGTCAAATCCCGGGGTCTGCACCAAACTTTTCAGTTCAATGCTCATCAGCGTGGAATCACCGAAGATGGCACCCTGAGGCACAGTTAGATCAGTTACACTGGGGGTGAAGATGAGGCGCTGTGTTATATCGGCTAAGCTGTTATTGGTATGGGAACTGATTCCCAGATTAGCACCGTAATAAAGCTGCCCTGCCTGAACAACGTCTTGCCTAACCGCATTATTTCCACAAATAGCCTTAGCTGTTACCGGGAATGTCCAGTGATTGTAATATTTCAACTGGTTCAGAAGAGCCGGATTATTTTCTTCGCTGCAACGAAACGTTTTGAACCGCACAAACACGGTATCGGTAACATGAAAATTCTTAATCGTATAGGTGGCGCTTGCAAGTGGGTCGGTAATGAAAGTGCCGCAAAGTGCATTTGTTCGCAGAGTAATGGTTGAATCCACATGACATCCTGCACAACTAATAGTGACATCAAGAGAATCCCGTGGAATGAGTGTTAGATAATTGAGTGCGGAAAGTGCCCCGTTTAGGCTGATAAAAACCGAATCAAGCGCTCCCAGACCGGGATTGGTAATGCGATATTCCCATTGCAACATCGACGCGGTATCATTATAACAGGAAAGATCATAACGGTTATCTGCCGGAAGCATACGTTCCACCCGGATCGTATCTTTATAAAGGTTACGAATTTGAACATCGGTTGGTGGGATATTCTGGCAATGATCACAAAGTGCAGGCGCATTGGCGGAACCGTAGTTACACTGCCAGTAAAAATGCGATAAAGCCGAACAGGTGGAGTCGATACAGGAACTGTCGCGGACTTGTTGAATAATAATCAAGGTGTCAGATGGCATCAATAAAGCCGGATAAGAAAGACCGGGAACCAGGGGTTGAGGCGTAGAACTAAGACCTACCTGGTAGGTTAAGTCTAAATGCACCACTTGCGAACAATATGCGGTGGAGTCGGGATAAAACCGGAATGTCATATTGGCCGCAGCATTACCCGTGTTTTTATACATGAATCTTTCGTTGATCACATTCAGGTAGCTTCCGAAATATGCATCCGGAGAAATGTCTGCAATAAATGGGAAAAGAACAGGCGTTGTTTCCAGAGTATCGTTACCCATGTTCAGGATGTAATTGAAGGAACTTCCCGGATCGCTCCATACCTGTTTAAGTTTGAGGCTTTGTGATCCCGGGCTTGAGGGGATGACCGAACAGTCAATATAAATATGATAGGCCAGGCGAACAGTGCCGGTATCATTCAAAGTTCCGGTCCAGGTTCCGGCGCTTGTATCTACAGTGATATTGCTGATGGTTGTCGTTGTTGAATCGGTGTTTAAAACAATCAATACATTAGGAGCAACGGGTACCTGTCCACACGAACTGGTTACGGGGTTATTGCCATTTAGCACAAATGAGCTGATCTGAATGGTGTGTACTCCGCTGGCTGTAAATTCAGCCATGAACAGGTTTTCACGGCAGACACCGGCTGTGTCAGCTGGCGGAGTAACATTAACAGCGATGTTTTGTGAATATGTAACAGATGTTAAAATAAACAAAATGCCTGTTACACATAATGTAATAAGTTGCTTTTTCATGGTTGTCCGTTTTAGATTAGAACTAATATTTAATCAGTCTTCCATGACGGAGTCCGGGGCTTCTTTTAACCGGAATCTGTAGCGGCTTACCCATACGCGCTATTAACCTTCCCAATTTGTTCCATTTTAGGAAATATCTGGTAGCATTTTATCGCCATATCAAATATATGCAATTCACCGCAGACTATCAAACAGCGCTTTTGTCTGTTGGATATCTCTGCTTCGTCCGATAGTTATCGGACCGATAGATATCGGACCGATAGCTTTAAGATCAATAGATTTAAGATCACAGGGATACTGTAGCAAGTATTAATAGATACGCTTTGATATGAATATATTTGGTTTTGATACGAAAAGGTCTTTGCTTCGATATAGAAGTTTTGGTTAATTACTTTAATATGTCCCTGCTATCGTCGAGATGCTCTTGTCAGCTCCTACCTGATCTGCGTGTTGGTTTGCCCTTTGTGCTTCGATTAAAATTGGATTAATGACCTTGTACAGATTTTTTTGAGCCGGATGTTTTGAGTGTATCGGGTTTACCTTTTTTGGCGGGCTGTTGTGGCTTTGCTTTTCTCTCATCTACACCAGATGATTCTTCCAGCATGCTGTAAATGATTTTCATTTCCTTTTCTGTTAAATCTCTCCAATCTCCAACCGGCAAGCCTTTCAAATCAATATTCATAATGCGAACCCGTTCCAGTTTAATGACATCATATCCGTAATGTTCACACATCCTACGAATCTGACGGTTTAGCCCTTGTATCAAAATAATCCTAAACGTATTTACTGACTCCTGCACAACCTTACACTTTTTGGTAGTAACACCAAGTATGGGTACGCCATTTGCCATGCCGGTGATTACATTTTGAGTTAAAGGCTTGTTAACCGTTACAACATATTCCTTTTCGTGATTATTTCCGGCCCGTAAAATCTTATTTACCATATCGCCGTTGTTGGTCAAAAATATGAGTCCCTGCGAATCTTTATCCAAACGACCAATAGGAAAAATGCGTTGGCTGTGGTTTACATATTGTACAATGTTATTGCGCACATTTTCTTCGGTTGTTGATGTTACACCAACAGGTTTATTCAATGCAATAAAAACAATATCATCGCCTTGTAATGGTTCCAATAAGTTTCCATTCACACGAACATTGTCGCCCACTTTCACCTGATCTCCTATTTTGGCTTTGCGTTCGTTTATGAATACAACGCCTCTTTCAATAAAACGATCGGCTTCGCGCCTGGAACAAAGACCGCTTTCGCTAATAAATTTATTGATGCGCATGGAACTTTGTTTTAAAGCTATGGTGGTTTTTATAATGACCTGTATTAAATTGGGTGTAGGCGTACGGCCCTCCTTTCACAAGATCGTTTTACGAAGATAAAACATGATCTTAAAAAAAATTTGTTGTTTCGAAGTAAGGTTTGGACTGGCGCTTGCTTGCTGTTATGTGGGGTTTCTTATTTCAATTTGTTCTTCAATTCCATTCTCTCATGCAGGATTCTTATAATTTGAATTGATTTATCCTCCATTATCCGATAGAAAATAATGTGCTTTGAGGCCTTTTTACCCTTTAGTTCAGGGTAAATTTCTTCATATACTTTGCCTTGCTGCGGCTTCTTAGCGATTGCAGCACATGAATTGAGAATAAACTTGTAATATTTGTCTGCTTGACTTTCAGACCAGGCATCACAGGTGTAATTCCAAATATCAGAAAGATCCTTAACGGCATTGTTTGTTAACTTAAACTGCGCCATTTATTTTCTTTTAGCCTTTAATGATTTCAAATGCTCTTCAGGATCAAAATCTTCGGCTAAACCACTGTTAATACCCTTGTCAATGGCATGACGTAAAGCCATTATTTTCTGTTCTTCTTCTTCAAGTAATCTCAATCCTGCACGAACAACTTCACTCGCGTTTTTATATCGCCCTTTATTTAAAACACTTTGAATAAATTGATCGAAATAACTGCCTAAAGTAATCGATGTGTTCTTGCTCATGATATTTAATTTTTGTAAATATACCAAATATTGGTATTATTTCAAAATATATTTTAGCAGTTTTTGGTTACGGTTTATTACAAATAACTAACCCTTATCGGTCAGATGATTGTCGGAGAATAGCAACATAAAAGAATATTAAGATTGGCTCTCCAACGAAAGACCTAAATTTTCTCAATAATAGCATCAAACACACTCCCTCCCCATTCAACCAAGGTAAAACCTTTCCTATTCTTTTTTAGAGCGCTAATGTCTTGTAAGGGCACGCTAATGCGGCTTTGAAGGGGCTGGGTAATCATCATCACCCTAATAATTGTTTCGGGTTGGGGATTCACTTCCAGTGTTGCTTGTTCCTCATATTGCTTACCTGAAAAATGGATAAAATTAAATGGATTGTTTTCCATGCGTGGCAACCAGTACATGATAAACTCATTGGCTTCTCTTCTGTTCAAACCAAGGTACGCTAATTTCTCTTCCAAAAAAGCGGCGGTCTCCTTCCCTGAAACCACAAATCCATCTTCCGGAACAATTTGATAATCGGGATTTCCTTCCCAAAATAAAGCATAGTATTCTTGTCCGTTTTCATCCCACAAAGTACCATTGGTTTCTGCAGTTACCTTCCATCCGCCCTCTTGGTACTTTGGATAAGTGTGTGTTAAAGAACCGGCATAATTCAGCTTTACATGGATGATTTGTTTTTGTGTAGGGTACAAGTATATTACGGGCTTTTCTGTCCTGAGAGGTGGATCATAAAGTGTTATTTCAGCCACACAATTCGAATATTCTCTCAAATCAACCTCTATACTGACCTCGGCATATTCTACACTGTTAACGGTAAGGTGGTAAACACCTAACGGCATATTCTTTATGGTAAATTTCCCGTCGTTATCTGTAATTACTCCAAATTCTTCCGACTTACCATAACTGCGAAGCACAATTTTTGCAAATGGAATTCCTTCCCGGGTTTTTTTATCGATTACTTTTCCTGAAAAGTAGTTAGCTGGGATATTGTGACGCTGGCAATCCAAATTTATAGTACTATTGCCATTATTTGTTTGATTTGCGTTTTTAGGGACAGAACACCCATTAAGGCCCAAAAAAAAGGTGATCAAATAAATTATGCGAGCTTTCATATTTATTTTGGTTGTTTCTTATTGGTAACTTGATTTGCTTTCTACAATTACTCTTGCCTATCTGGCCAAGGCGTATCCTGCCAAATATAAACATGTCCGGTTTGCAATATTTTCCAATCATAATCCCTCTTGAGATGAATCACTGGATTTGATGTGCTAAGCAAGATGATAAAGCCAATAGATAATAACATTGCCACAGACCAGATTGATGTTAAGATATAGTTGCTCACCTTGGCTATCGAAATATTTTTAAAGATAAGATATAACAAGCCTACCCATCCTAAAAAGTAAACGATGAAATCGGCAACAAACTCCAAAACAAAAAACTGAAACGACATAGAAGTATGAAATCCTTGACCCAAAAAGGGGAATGGAAATCCCCAATAGAGTTTATCGGGAGCATCGACAGGAAGCGCAAACCACCACTTTGTTACCAGGAACATAGAGATGATGGTAAGCGGAGGCGCCAATCTTAATGTTAGCTGCTTCATGCCGGAGTGGATAACCTTTGACTTCACCTATAACTCATTTACACGCGTCTTAAAACAGTTCTAAAGGTTTCAAGTTGGGTATGTCAACGCAATCTTATATCTTATCAGCATAAAAGTAGAAAATGTGTTAAAATCTATCAAATGGCTATTTAATAAACGGATCTTTAGTATGGGAACACGGATTGAGCAGATGCCCGCTGATCTACATGGATTGGTGTGGTAAGGGCTGTAGGTGGTGGTGGGTAGGTTGTAATACCACTTACTAATCACCACCTCCTTTTCATCCGTGGCTATCCGCTGTATTCGCGTTCCATGTCACTGTATTCAGATATTATTAATTTTTTCTCGCAAAGGCCGCCAAGGAACGCGCAAAGAGCGCAAATAACCTACTACCGCCGCCGCATCCCGCATCCCGCCGCCGCTTTCTGCTACTGCTTCTGGTACTGCCTCCCGCTACCGCCGTCCGTCCGATGGCTATCGGACTACTACTACTGCAACTGTTACTGCAACTGCCTACCGCCGCTGCATACCGCCAACCTCCCCCGCTCCCTCCTCACATATTCCGTATCTTTACACTGCCGTGCAAAACCTCACCGATATACGTACACTCTCGCTAGATGAATTGTCATCAGCTTTGCCTGCCTTGGGCGAGAAACCTTTCCGCGCCAAGCAGGTGCACGAATGGCTATGGAAAAAGTCGGCTCGTTCATTCGATGAAATGACCAACCTGTCGGTAGACTTGCGCCAGAAACTCCAGCAGTCGTTTGCACTGCGTCCCGTTGCAGAACACAACAAGCAGATAAGCCAAGACGGTACCATCAAAAGCGGTTTTAAATTGCATGACGGGCATTTGATTGAAGGCGTTTTGATCCCGGCCGACGATCGCATGACGGCTTGTGTGTCGTCTCAAGTAGGTTGCAGCCTCACCTGCAAATTCTGCGCAACCGGTAAGCTCGATCGTATCCGAAACCTGGATGCATCGGAAATTTATGACCAAGTGGTGATGATCCGCAACCAGGCGATGTCAACCTACAACACACCTCTCACCAATATCGTTTACATGGGCATGGGCGAGCCACTGCTCAATTATGCCAACATGATGCGATCGGTGGAACTCATTACCGCTGATTACGGGCTGGGCATGGCCGCGAAAAGAATCACGGTTTCCACGGCAGGTATTGGGAAAATGATACGCAAGCTGGGTGATGATGAAGTTCGTTTCAACCTTGCTCTCTCCCTGCACGCCGCCAACGATAACAAGCGGAACCAAATCATGCCCATCAACGAACACAATTCGCTGAATGAACTCGCCGACGCACTGAAATACTTCTATCATAAAACCGAATCACGTGTAACATTCGAGTATATCGTATTCAATGGTTTCAATGATGAGATTCAGGATGCGAAAGAGCTGGCGGAGTTCTGCAAGCATGTGCCTTGCAAAGTGAATCTGATCGAATACAACCCGATTGAAGCTGGCGGATTCCAGAATGCCAAAGAAGACAAGATTGAAGCCTTCAGCAGGTATTTGGAAAACCGCAACATCATTGTGAATATCAGAAGAAGCCGCGGCAAGGATATTGATGCCGCCTGCGGCCAGTTAGCCAACAAAGGCACAAAAAACTAAACCGCCCCCGGCATTCCGGGAGCGGTTGAAAAGCATTTCGAAAAGTACGAAGCCCCTTGCTGCTGACAACCCCGTAGGTGAAATGAACGTTCCAAAAGTAGAAGTGACCTATGAAGCCGTAAAGGCACAACAAGGCATCGGAAACAACCATTGAGCGAATGCAACAACCCATTGAGTAAAAGGGCTGTTTTCACGCCACAAATAACGAATCATGTACTCCAAAAACTTCACCATTCGCTGGGCCGACCTAGACGCTAACGTTCACATGAGACATTCGGCATATAACGACTATGCCGCTCAAACACGTTTGCTATTCATGGCTGAACGAGGATTCGGCATGCAATGGTTCGCACAACATCAAGTGTCGCCGATCATCCT